>CEPO01015422.1_pt1 | contig 52873 bp, 53 predicted proteins | sample 530481 | NCBI WGS metagenome assembly CEPO01 (sample SAMEA2620198, study PRJEB7988) | marine metagenome | biome: marine biome (ENVO:00000447); feature: surface water layer (ENVO:00002042); material: "saline water (ENVO:00002010), including plankton (ENVO:xxxxxxxx)" | depth 5 m
TCGGCCTCACGGCGTGAACAGACGCCAGCATGCGCCAAGTATTTGGCGATGCGGTCGCCCTCTTCCCAGGCAAGCGGTTTAGGGGGTGATTTCGATTGATTGGGGCGTGAAGTCCGCTTGTGTGGCGGTCGACCGCGGCCCGTCTCCCGACGCTCCGGCATATCTGGTCCTTTCAGATGGAGGGCGTGCTTAGCACACCTTATCAGCCGATAAAATGGACAAGTTTCAGAAGTACGAGAAACGGAAGCGCGATGAGAATGCCCATTCCCATCTCGAACCCGACCCAGATCCAGTTCAGGCGGGTTGCGGTTCCCTCGTCCCGCCAGATCGAAATCATACGACCAATCCCTGAGCCGATCCAGCAGGCCGCCAGCGGACAGGTGACGATGGGGGCGCTTAGCTGATCGAGTTTCCAGAGAAGGATCAGCGTGACGAGATGACCAAAGAAGAACAGCCCGCCAAATGTCGCGCGAAATTCTGACGGCCCTTCGGCGTGTCCGGGCAGCGGGATGAGGCCAACCGTTTTGGAGCCCCAGCTGGGCTTGAGCATGGAATACAGGCCCATCCATGCACCGAAGGCGAGGATGGCACTGGAGATAAGCTGGGTGATGAGATTGAGCATGAAGATTGGCGAGAATTACAAGCCGGTCGGACTTTTACGTTTCAGGCGTTTGATGGCGGATATCCCGGTCATGACGCAGAAACGGAAAATTTTGTGAGTTGGCATCATCCGCGTGTCCTCTCCTGACTAACAACGCTTAGCATGAATGATCTGAAACGCCTTTGTTATTTCTGGACAAGATTCGCGTCCTGTCAGAATTATAGCTCGACCCGGATCTAAAGCCAGGAAGGGCATATTGATGGATATCGACTTGCTGATGACACTGGCAGACCGGATTGGTGTGTTCGTCTTTGCCTTATCAGGCGGTATTGCAGCCGTGCGTAAGGAGATGGATTTGTTTGGCGTGATTGTGCTCGCCTTTCTGCCTGCGGTCGGCGGCGGAACCTTGCGCGACATCATATTGGATGCACCCGTTTTCTGGCTGACAGATACGATCTCGCTCTGGCTCGCGACAGCGGGCGGCGTGTTCGCCTTCTTCTTCTATAAGTTCATCGAAGAGTTCAAACCCTTGCGATGGGCCGATGCAGTGGGGCTTGCGCTCTTTGCCATGACGGGTGCGCAGAAGGCCGCAGAGCTTGGCCATAACTTTGTGATTATTCTGATCATGGGTGTGATGGCGGCCAGTGCAGGCGGCCTGATCCGTGATGTGGTTGCAAATCGCGATCCACTTTTGCTGAAGGAAGACATTTACGCGACAGCGGCGCTGTTGGGGGCCTTAATCTACGCGACCCTATGGTTTTTGGGCGTGGAGTCGTGGATCGCATTCGCCGCGGGATTTGCAGCCGCCTTCGTGTTGCGGGCGCTGGCGATCATCTTCAAGCTTAAGGCACCGAAAGCGCGGCTCTGACGATCAGCTGTCCGTCGTGTCAGCCTCAGTCCAGGCCTCTTTGGGCCAGCGACGATGCATCCAGAACCATTGACCCGGCGCACGCTGAACTTCGTTCTCGACCCACTGATTGATGCGTTCGACGGTCTTGCGGATATCGGTTTTTTCATCGCCCGTGTTCTCGACCTCAAATGGCGCATGGACAAACACTTTGAAGCGTCCGGGGCCGACACGTTGGGTCGAAATCGGGATGAGCGGTGCATCGTATTTGCGCGCCAGCCGGGTCGGTCCCGGCGCGGTCATCGCGTCATGTCCGAAGAGGGGAACAGCAATGCCCTCATTGAATTTCTGATCATTCATCAGGGCGACAGCTTTATTTTTGGAGAGCGCTGACATGACTTCGCGGGTTCCCAGACCTTTCGGGGTCAGAACGCTGATACCGTAATCATGGCGGACCTGATTGAGCTTGCGGTCAATGTGGGGATTATTGAGCGCTCTGTAGGTGATGTAACAATCAACCGGGCGATTGCAGATGGCGCTGGCCATGACTTCCCAGTTTGCGAAATGTCCGGCCACAATCACGCCCGGACGACCGGATTCGCGAATGCCATCGAGATGTTCCGCACCAATCACTTCGACACGGCCATCTTTCTCGTAGGGGTCAATTTCGGGCAGATGAGGCAATTCGCCAGCCGTGCGGCCAAAGCATTCCCAGGCTTCGAGTGCTGTTGCCTTTACGCGCTCATCATCCCAGTCGGGAAACGCGAGGCGTATGTTTTTGAGCGCAGTCTGATGTGTGGAGGTGAGCGGCCCAAGCTTTCGAAACACCCAGCCGCAAAAATTTGACGCGCGATCAAGCCCCAGGGCTTTCATGGGGGCCCAGTACAGCAAATCCCAGCCAATCGCCTCGAGACGCCACATGAGCTTCTGCCCAAAGCTCGCGCGGTTTTCGACGTCTTTCGACCGGATATATTGCTGTTCGGTGTTCATGCATCAGACCCTGACAAGCGGCGCTAATAAGGCGCTTAAGGCGTCTCCGTCAAACACCGTTTCGACAGGAAAGGCGAGAATTCCGTCTCTTTCAGCTTCGGGTAGGCGGACAAAGTCCTTTTCCGTGGTGATCAGGCGCGCATTGCGCTCGGCGGCGAGCTTGCGAAGAAAGCTGAGATCCGACTTGCGATAGGTGTGATGGTCAGGGAAGGGCATGGTCTCTTCAAGGTCAGCCCCTGCCTGGGCGAGCGAGTCGAAGAATTTGTCGGGGCGTCCTATACCGGCAAAAGCGACGAGCTTTCCATCCGGCGCAGGGCCGCGTGGACTGAGGCGCGCGCGAAGTACCGGGCCCTTAAACGCGTCGAGTTCTGGAAGGTCTTCCTTGAGCTCGCCCATAATGATTACGGCGTCTGCGCGCGACAGCCCGGTTGAGATAGGTTCACGCAAGGGGCCTTTCGGAAATACAAAGCCGTTGCCGACCGGATTGCCGCCATCAACGACGACGATGGACAGATCTTTGTGCAGCGTCGGGTTTTGATGGCCATCATCCATGATGATGAGCTCGACCTTCTCATAAACCATGGCGCGAGCGGCCTCTTCGCGATCTGCGCCGATCCATGCCTCACCAGAGCAGGCAAGCATAAGCGGCTCATCGCCAACGTCTGCTGCTGTGTGTGCGGTCATATCGACTTTGAGTGGTCCTTTGTGCGAGCCTTTATAGCCGCGCGAAAGCGAGACCGCACGCACGCCCCGTTGGACGAAAAAGTCTCGGATAGCCGCAACAATCGGTGTTTTGCCCGATCCACCCACAGTGAGATTGCCGACGCAGATGACGGGAGCTCCGGCATGAAATGGTGTCGTGCTGTCGATCCGGTGCTGACCGGCCCAGCGATAAAGCATGGATAACGGCGTCAGAAGTGCACGCGTGACCGGCGCCGAACGTCGGCTATAACGGTCTGTCTCATGCCAGAAACTTGGCTCTTTCATTCGGCGTGCCTCGCTGGAAGTTTCGCAAGCACAGCGTCGCGCGCCATGAGGAGTGGGGCATCTCCTGAAAGATAGGTATTGAGGCGCGTTCGATCCGGTTGCGGGGCATTATCACCAGACAAAAAATCGGACACTAACCGGGCGAGCGCGGTTTCGTCATGGATAAAGCTGGCTCCTCTGGCCGCAGTCAGGTCGTCAAATTCCTTCTGGAAATTTCCGACTTCGGGCATGGAGACGACATATTTGCCGAGCTTCAGGGGTTCGATGGGATTGTGCCCGAATATACCGGAGCCGGGCTGACCGCCACCGAGATAAACCAGCGATGAAAGCCGGATCCACAGGCCGAGTTCGCCGAGCGTGTCGCAAAGCCAGATGTTTGCTTGCGGAGTGGGCAGGCTTTCTATTGACCGTCGATAGACCGACTGACCCTCAAGTAATTTTGCAATGTCGTCACCGCGCTCAGGGTGGCGAGGTGCAAGAATAAGAAGCAGGTCCGGGTGCGTTTCTCGGGCGGTCTCCCAGGCCTTCAACACCATCTCCTCTTCACCGGGATGGGTGGAGAGTGCAGCCAGAACGGGGCGGTCTCCGATACCTTCCTGGAAGTTATGAAGGTCAGTCTCATCAGCCGGGAGCGGCGGCGCGGCATATTTGATGTTACCGGCGTATTTCACCTTGCGTCCGGCCAACACACGAAGGCCATCATAGGTGCGCTGGTTTGCCGTGAGAATGGGATCAAACCCTGTGAAAATCTTCTTTGCGACGGCTTTGAAGCGCATCCAGCCCTCAAGGCTTTTCTGCGTCATCCGGGCGTTAATCAGCATGCGTGGTATACGGCGCTGATCGAGCTTTGAGATAAGGTTTGGCCAGAGGTCGCCCTCTGCAAAAACGGCAAGATCAGGCCGCCAATGATCAAGAAAGCGCTTGGCAGAAAACACAGTATCAGCCGGCGCCATCTGATGAACGAGATCCGGAAGGGCCTTGCGGGCGATCAGCTCTGCTGAGGTCTGTGTCTGGGTGGTGATCAGGCCTTGCAGATCGGGCCGTTCAGCCTTCAGCGCTTCAAAGAGCAGAAGCAGGACCTGACTCTCACCGATACTGGCGCCATGCATCCAGACAAGCGGACCCGGAGGGCGTTTCCGGCTGGCATAGCCCCGACGTTCTTCAATCCGATCCGCATCTTCCTTGCCGGACCTGATCCGCCGTTTCAGCAGGAGCGGCAGGGCAGGATCAATGAGGCCTGTCAGGCTTTTATAGGCGAAGAGACCGAGAGTCATTCGGCCGCCATATCAGATGGTGTTGGAGATGCTTTTGTCGGTTTGGCCGGGGCGGGTTCAATATAAGTACCGCCGCACAGGTTTTCGGCGCGTTCGGTTGCTGCGTTTAGACCGTCCTCCAGCTGTTTCCGGATGGTTTCAGCCGGAATGCTGCGGTCGACATCAATCGGCTCGCCAATCACAATACTGCCTTTGGCAAAAGGGAGCGGAACGATGAATTTGTCCCAGCTGTTGAGCCGCCTGGATGGACGACAGGCAAGGGCATAGGTGATGATTTTTGCCTGTTTGCGCTGAGCGAGGACAACAGAGCCCGTGCCGGCGCGCTGACGCGGGCCTCGCGGACCATCGACTGTCATACAGACAGCCGAGCCTTTATCCAGCAGCTCGCCGACTTCACGGATCGCGGCAGCGCCGCCCTTATTCTTGTTGGCTTTCTTGCGATTGCCGGATGAGCCGCGAACAATATGCAGGCCGAGTTGTTCAGAGGCCCGCGCGACGCATTCGCCATCCCGGGACAGGGAAATCAGGATAGCCGCCGTTTTGGCATCGCCATGTTTTTTGCGTAAATGCTGGGTCCAGATCGTAGGCAGCATAAGAATAGTGGAGTGCCAGCTGGCCACGATAAGCCCATCTGGTTGGTCCCACAGCTCATCCATGTGCTCGACGCCTTCAATGGTCCAGCGCACGGTTCGACCGATCAAGGCCATATAGGCCCAGATGATCTGTGACAGGATGAACTGGACAGGACTGGATCGAAGGATGGATTTCATAAAGTTCGGCTTACTCCGGTCAAAGCGACTGCGCAAAGGGGGTTATGCAGATTTACGTGATCCACGTCCTAAGGTAAGGCCTGCCAATGTTTCGTAAAACCCCGGAAAGCGTCGCCCGTCGTGAGGCGCGTCACGCCCGTAAAGGGCCAATTGATCTCTCGACAGAGAAGGGACGCAAACGTGCGCGCTATGAACTGATCTGGGGCGATCATGGCTTTTTGCGTCTGAGATTTCAGAATTTGCATCAGATCTCTGAGGAAATGTGGCGGTCGAATCAGCCATCTCCTGAACAAATTGCAGAACATGCCAAAGAACGCGGCATCCGGACGATCCTGAATCTGCGCGGGGCGAGTCCGAAAGGCTATTACCTTCTCGAAAAGGAAGCCTGCGAGAAACACGGAATCACTTTGGTCGATTTTCAGGTATTTTCACGCGACACACCGACAAGAGAGCGCATTTTTGAAGCGAAAGAGCTGTTTGAGTCGATTGCCTATCCCGCGCTGATGCACTGCAAGTCCGGTGCGGACCGGGCGGGGCTGATGGCTGTGCTCTACAAATTGCTGCGTGAGGGCGTCTCGATCGAAGAGGCGCAGAAACAGCTCTCCTTTGACTATCTCCATATCAAACACGGCAAGACCGGCGTGCTGGATGAGGTGTTTGAGACCTATGCCGCATTTAACCAGGAAACGCCCATGCCGTTTCTGGACTGGGTGCGCGACCATTATGATCGCGAGCAGATCAAGTCTGACTTTTTAGCAAGCGGAAAAGGCAAGTTACGACTTGATCAGATGTTGGGTCGGGAATAGGGCCGTTTCAAAAAGCTGATTCTTGTAGATTGCGCCCGGTTTGGCTAAGGTTTCGCCGGGTTGCGGAGGTGTGTCATGAAGTATTTCGTCATCAACAGTTTTCGCCTGATGGTCTATCTCGTCTATCCGGCTTTCATTCTTTATGCGGGCGCGACGGGTTACATTAATGGCGAAGTGTTTGCGCGCCGTTTGGGCACCGATATCTTCCTCAATCAATGGGTCTCGGCGCTGTTTGGCCTGTTCCTCGGCTGGGTGATCGCCACTCTGGCGGCCGGTCTGATCATCACGCTTCTGGATCTTCGTGACGATGTGAACGATCTCCTGCGCATTGCTGAAGACAAATTCGACAAATAGCCAATGGCAGCGCGTCGCCAGAAAGCTTCGCGCCTTCAGTTGCTTTTTGCGGAATCCCGGTCCATCTGAGCAGGATGGAACATACTGATTATGGAAGCGTCCTGCAGGACGTTGTAGCTCGGGCACGGGCTTCAGGCGCCACCGACGCCGACGCTGCGATCGACCATTCAACCGGGGTCGATGTGTCGGTCCGGAACGGGCAGCTCGAGACGATTGAACGGGATGACTCGCGCGGCATTTCTCTGCGCTGTTTTGTCGGGCAGAAGCAGGCGCATGTCTCTGGCTCTGATCTCAGCAAGGATGGCATTGAAGCGCTGATTGATCGCTGTGTCAGCATGGCCAAGATCGCGCCTGGAGATCAGTATGCCGGTATCGCCGCACCCGATGAGCTGGCGAAAGATTATCCGGAAATTGACCTATGGGGCGATGACCCTGTTGAGGCCGAGGTTCTGGAAGAAGAGGCGCTGGCGGCTGAGGCTGCGGCGCGGGCGATTCCAGGCATTAAAGATGTTCCGGGCTCGGGCTCGAGCTGGTCGGTCGGCGAAGTCTGGCTGGCGGCCTCTAATGGGTTTTCTGCGCACAAGCGCTCCTCTCTCTCTGGTGTTGGTCTGTCTGCGATTGCCGAGAAAGACGGCGTCATGGAACGCGATTATGAGAGCTGGACAAGTCGGCTGCGCGCGAACCGTCCATCCCCCGAAGAGATTGGCCGGATTGCGGGCGAACGCACCATTGCGCGTCTGGGCGCAGACAAGCTGTCCAGTCAGAAAGCCGCTGTCCTGTTCGACAAACGCGTGTCGTCGAGCCTGATTTCGGCTATGATCAGCGCGATTTCCGGCGCAGCGATTGCCCGCGGCACGAGCTTTCTCAAAGACAAGCTGAATGAGCGCATCTTCCGCGAGGGGATTGATCTGACAGACCAGCCCTTCTTGCCATTGGGGCTGGGCAGTCGACCCTTCGACGGCGAAGGTCGCCCGGTGCAGGAAACAAAGATCATCGACGACGGCAGGCTGACGACATGGCTCCTTAACGGGCCATCGGCGCGTCAGCTCGGACTGAAGCCAAACGGGTTTGCATCGCCCGGATTTGGCGACCCGCCCGGAACATCGGTGTCCAATCTGCGTATGACGACCGGCTCTGACAGCCCTGAGGCGCTGATTGCGGCAGCCGGGAAAACGCTTCAGATCACCGAAATGTTCGGACCCAGCATCAACCCGAATACGGGTGATTACTCGGTTGGCGTGTCTGGCGTCTGGCATGATGGCGAAGGCAATCAGGTGCCGGTGTCTGAAATCACTGTGGCCGACAATCTGGTCGACATGTTTGCGCGTCTTGTTCCGGCCAGTGACCTCGAAGAGCGCGGCCGCATGTTTGTACCGAGCCTGATGGTTGAGGGGATGACGATTGCCGGCCGATGATCTGATGTCTGATCTTCGGCTGTTGAAAGAGGCGGCCCTTGAAGCTGGCTCTATCGCCATGACCTTCTTTGAGAGTGACGTGAAGACCTGGGAAAAAGAGCCGGATCACCCCGTCACGGAAGCCGATATTACGGTCAATAACTACCTCGAGAAGAAACTCATGTCCGCCCGGCCAGACTATGGCTGGCTGTCAGAGGAAACCTCTGACACGCCACATCGTCTGAGCTGTGATCGCATTTTTGTTGTCGACCCAATCGACGGAACACGGGCCTTTATGAATGGTCAGCCGCATTTCTGCGTGGCGCTGGCAATTCTGGAGGGCGGCATTCCGGTAGTGTCGGTGCTTTACGCGCCAATTTTCAACGAACTGTATTCCGCGATATTAGGGCAGGGCGCGCGCCGGAACGGCCAGCCCATTGCGGTCAATAATCGCGGAACGCTTGAGAAGAGCCGGATGATTGCCGATCCGCGTATGTTTGCGCCGGAGAACTGGCCTGACCCCTGGCCTGAGCTGACGTTTCCGGATGTGCACCCCAACTCAACAGCTTATCGTATGGCGCTGGTGGCCGATGGGCGCTGGGATGGCGTTGTTGTTTTGCGCCGGAAATTCGACTGGGATGTGGCTTCCGCCGCGCTGCTGATTACCGAGGCTGGTGGCCGAGTGAGTTGCCATATGGGATCAGAATTCAGCTTCAATCGTAAAATTGCTGCCCAGCGGAGCTTGATTGCCGCCGGACCGGTGTTACACGATCAGATCGTCAGCCGGATGACCCATATCCAGCTGCCTGACCCCAACGACTCGTGATAGTGCGAACGAAACTGACTTTGCCCTGGAGACAAACCCGATGAGTGACGCAGCATCTTCTGGACCTCAATTGCTTCACCTGGTGATCGGTGGCGAGCTAAAAGATGTCACCGGCATCGAATTCGAAGATCTTAAAGAGATCGATTTTGTCGGCGCCTTTCCGAACTATAAAGCGGCGTATGATGCCTGGAAATCAGCGGCTCAGCGCACCGTAGATAGTGCTGAGACCCGGTATTTCATCCTGCACGCCCACAAACTGCTCGACCCTGAAACGGGAGCGCATCATAGCGTCTAGCTCAGGCAGTCCCGGTCGGGCCGGTCTGGCCCGACTATTCGGTCGATTTTTCACCCGACACTGGCCCTGGTTCGCCGGAGGCACTTTTGCCGCCGTGGTGACAAGCCTTGCTGGCGTCACGCAAATGGTGCTGGTGAAGTTCGTCGGCGATGCCCTGCAATACATGATTGGCGGTCAGATCGCCGAAGACAGCCTGATCTGGCGGTTTGGTATTCCGGGCATCGGGCTGATCATTGGCTTGACGGTGGCCATTATCATCGCGTCCATTGTGAGGGCAGGTACGCTCTATACCATGACGCTTGCCAACAATACCGGCGTGCAGCGGGGGCTGGTGGATGCTCAGCAGGCGCAGTTCGATCGGCTGACTTATGGTGATTATTCGCGCCTGACAGCGGCCGCGTCAGGCGATTTTGTATCCCGTTTTATCAATGACACAAACGCCATTCGCGAAGCTGGTTTGCGCGTTGCGAACAATCTCACAAAAGGGATTGTGACCGTCATTGGCGCCTTCATATCCATGCTGTTGATCGACTGGCAGCTGACGCTTGTTTTGCTGGTGGCCTATCCGATCGCCTTCGGGCCGGTCATTGCGTTGGGCAACAGTGTCCGCAAACGCGCAAAAACGGCGCAACAGCAAGTGGGTGAGGTGACGTCGCTTCTCTCTGAAGGCTTTCAGTCGGGGCGTGTTGTGAAAGCCTATGGCCTGGAAGATTATCAATCTCAGCGCATGAGCAAAGGCTTTCTGGATCGGGCTCGCCTGTATCTGAAAGTGCTGACCGATAAGGCCGCTGTTGACCCCATTCTTGAGGTGACGGGTGGGATTGCGATTGCGGGTGTGCTCGCGATTTCGGCCTGGCGGATTTCGCAGGGCGATTCCACGCTGGGCGATTTCATCGGATTTCTGGGTCTGATCGGTCTGGCTGCGCCGGAGATCCGCGCGCTAGGTACGTTGAACGCGGTAGCGCAGGAGGGCGGGGCAGCTGCTGATCGTATCTTCGAGGTGTTGGAAGCGCCTGATGTCATCTCGGACAAAGCTGACGCTCGGCCCTTGGCGGAGGTGAAAGGCCGTCTGGAATTTGACGATGTCAGTTTTCACTATCCTGATGGTAGCCCGGCCCTGAAAGGTTTGAGTTTTACAGCGCTGCCAGGGGAGACGATTGCGATTGTCGGGCCGAGCGGCGCAGGCAAATCGACCATATTTAACCTCCTGCTGCGGCTCTATGATCCGGCGACGGGCGAGGTGTCTCTCGACGGAGTGAATATTGCTGATCTGCGCGGCGTTGATCTGCGTGGGGCGATGGCGCTCGTCTCGCAGGATGCCGCACTGTTTGATGATACGATTGAAGCAAATATCCGGCTTGGTAAGATGGATGCGAACGATGAAAGCCTTCGTAACGCAGCTATTCGCGCGGATGCGGATGGATTCATCGAAACGCTGCCTGTGAAGTATTCAACCCAGGTCGGCGAGGGCGGACGCAATCTGTCCGGCGGCCAGAGGCAGCGCGTTGCGCTTGCTCGGGCGATCCTGCGCGATGCGCCAATCTTGCTGCTCGACGAGGCGACCTCAGCGCTGGATGCAGACAGTGAGGCGCGTGTTCAGGCTGCCCTGACGGAGTTCGCCAAGGACCGCACCACGCTGATTATCGCGCACCGTCTTTCGACCGTACGCAATGCAGACCGTATCCTGGTGGTGGAAGATGGTTGCGTTGTTGAAACCGGCAGTCATGATGAGCTGATCGCTCAGGGCGGTGTCTACGCACGGCTGGCGAAGCTTCAGTTGAGTTAGAAAACGCCCCGCTCAATAGTGCGCAGGCCTGAAGCTCACGCCTCCAGTGGATACTCACTTGCAGCCTGCCTCAGAAAATTCGCCAGATTCTCTACGCTTTCAGCGCCTTGCGCCGCGATTTTACGGTTTGCGATAAAGGTGGGCACGCCATTAATGCCGAGCTGACGAATGCTGGCTTCTTCCTGTTTTACGGCGGCGAGGTCGGCTTCGCCCTTCAGAAGGTCGAGCAATAAATCCCGGTCCATACCGGCCTCATAGCCTAGGTCGGCCAGCACCTCCGCGTCGCCTATATCTCTGTGTTCGGCAAAATAGGCGTGGAAGAGGTTGTTCTTAAGCTGATGGGCTTTGTTTTGGCCCTGAGCCCATTTGAGCAACCGATGCGCGTTGAGCGTGTTCGGACGGATCGTCATGCCAGCAAAGTCAAACGGAATGCCGTCTTCGGCCCCATATTGCTCGAGGGCTTCGCGCATTTGCGTCCAGCGGTTCTTCTGTTCGCTTGCCGCCCCGCTGTCATCAGGGCCGAATTTCGAAGCCATATAGGTTTTATAGTCCACGCCCGCTTTCGGAACATTGGGATCCAGCTGAAATGCTCGAAACACGATTTGGGTCTCAAACTCGTCTTTGGTTGCGGCAATCGCGCCTTCCAGACGTCTCAGTCCGAGCCAGCACCAAGGGCAGACAATATCGGACACCATATCAATCAAAACAGTCATGCGCCCAGTCTGCACGCTTGCGACTGATTTGTCAGGCGTTTGCGTCGTCTGTTTCTGTGCGGCGTTCTAATTCCTCGAGTACGGCGATGAGTTCATTCTTCGGAATGCGCCAGTCGATATTGGTTTTGCGATCAACGGCGATGGGAATGGAGCTGGCGTCAGACGCCAGAATGTTTGCCAGCATCTCATCGGTCAGCGTGATCTCCATCATGTCGGTCTGATTGCAGAAATAGGCCTGGCCGAAACAGCGAATGTCTCGCCATCGAAGCTGAAGATCAGCCTCCTTATAGCCGGGACCAACCCAGGCCGGATTTGTAAGATCGATCCGACCGCTGCGGCCCGGCTCTCGGCCACTGTCCTCGGTCAGGCGTCTCACGCGCTGGCCGACAAAAAAGACGCGCGTCTTGCCGGTCTCTTCTTTCATGGCCTCGACCCAGAAGATGAGACGCTGGCTGGTCATGTTGGAATAAGCGCGATTGTCTTCGACATTATGATTGCCGGCCGAACGGGCAATCAGCCAGCCGGTATCCGCGTCGCGTCCATACGAAATTTGATAGTCAGACGGCGCCAGTTGAGGTTCAGGTGTCGTTTTGCAGCCAAACAGAAACAGTGCTGCGGCCAATGGCGCGATCAGCCTCATTATGTCCTCCCAGATTTTTTATTCCGGATTTTATTTCACCGGAATTCAACTCGGTCAAACGTGATTTTCGAGGTCAGTTGTTTACAGGGACGCTGGTGAAGCGGGTGCGGTGATGCTCGACCAGATAATCGCGGAATGCTGTCTGCGGAATGGTGATAATGAATTCACCCTGTTCGCCCGCACCGATCCGACCCGCGTGGAAATAGAAGCGTATTCCACTGAAGAATTTGCCATCCCGGGTTGACGTGAAAGTGAAGGGCGCATCATCGAGGAAAGAGACAATGGGATCGACGTCGCAATCATCTTCAGGCCCCTCAATTGACATGGGAGCGCCGCGTCTGGCCTTCTCGTTCATGATGGCCTGACAGAGAAGCTTATCAAGCGCACTCCGCGTACCGCGGCTGGCTTTGAACAAGTCTGACAAATCCAGCACATCCTGATTTTTATTGTCGATCAGTGTCGAGAAATAACGGGCTTTGGGATCTGTGTTGGGGCGACCCGTGGTTTCAGTGCGCAAGAGGCTGATGAGCGGTCCGGAACGCGCTTCAACCGAATACTGGATATGGACCGTCACAGGTGGGCCTGCTTGATCTTTCAAATGTTTTTCAGCTCGGTTTTGGAAGGAATTGAGGAGCTGATCCTGCTCAGCCATGAGAGCCGTGTGCAGATCAGAGCCCTCACGGACGCCAATGCTGGTGGATTTGAAGATGAGCTGCGGGCTTTGTGCCTGTAATAATACGCGCTGCCCCATAAGCGCGGCGGCTTCGTGCTCAGCCAGTTTTTCGCGGATCCATTCTGTCGAAAATATTTGGGCCGCTGCGAGTGACCCGCCAAACAACAGGCCGATAAAAACCGCCATCATGATATGATGGCTGGTCTTTCGACGCTTTGCCCGAGGATCAATGATCATAATTATGTATCACTCTGGTGCGGTTTTGGCCCGAAGACACAGGGCCTGCAAACTCAGCGCCAGATCGTTGAATGAATTAGCTAAATGTCGCCATCAGGACCACAGTGACGATGAGGCCAAACACGATGAGCAGGCCAGCATCGCGATTGGATTTGAACAGCCGCAGGGCCACGGCGTCGCCTTTCACCTTAAAGATAACAAGCTGCCAGACGAGGTGAGCGAGAAAGGCAATGGCGATCATTGTGCCCGGAATGCGCGGGCCACCATTCGTAACGGCCAGCCCCACGAATAGTGCAGACACTCCATAGATGAGCGTAATCGCTGGAAGGGAATGGTCACCAAACAGCCTTGCCGTCGAGCGAATACCGACAAGCGCATCGTCTTCCACATCCTGACGCGCATAGAGCGTGTCATAGCCGATCGTCCAGGCGATAAGGCCGAGATAGAACAGCACAGGCCAGATGAGATCGTTTCCGCCGGCAGTCAGATAACCCACGGGGAAACCCCAGTTAAACGTCATGCCCAGCCAGGCTTGAGGCCACCATGTGATGCGTTTCATGAACGGATAAGCTGCGACGAGGGGGATAGAGACCAGCGCGATGATTTTCGCCGGAAGCGGCAAAACCAGCCAGATCACAAATCCGACCGCCACTTGGGCAAACAGCCAGATCCAGGCATCGCGGACTGAGACATCTCCTGCCGCCAGCGGGCGTTGCGCGGTTCGCGCGACGGATTTGTCGAGATCCTTGTCGGCTATGTCGTTATAGGTGCAGCCTGCGCCGCGCATGGCGATGGCGCCAAGGCCGAACAGAAGGCCGTAAATCAGGTTCAGTGCCTGCCAGCCAACATCGAGCGCGCCAAACCCAAGACCCATCCAGCAAGGAATCGCCAACAACCAGAAACCTATGGGTCGATCAAACCGAGAGAGTCGTGCATAAGATTGCAGCCGGGCAGGCAGGGAATCTACCCAACTTGGTGGAGCATCGGCCGGTCTTGAAGACTGTGCTGTCATACGGGCATATCCCTGACTATACCTTTGAGTCGCAGAACTGATTATAGCCATGTTTTACAACATGAACGACGGGAAAAGCTAAAGGACGCGCGATGAGTACCAGGCCGAGACTATTTGTCCCCACTGACCTGATGGCGGGATCACCTGTCGCGCTGGATGAAAGCCAGTCAAAATACCTTTTTAAAGTCATGCGGTTAAACGTGGGGCAAGAAGTCCGTGTCTTCAATGGACGCGATGGCGAATGGCTGGCGCGTGTGCATGAGATTCTCGGAAAATCTGCCGGTATTTTGAAGGTAGAGACTCAGTTGAGAGAGCAGGGCATTCTGACAGACCTGCATCTCCTGTTTGCGCCACTCAAAAAGACCCGAACCGATTTTGTGGTCGAGAAAGCAACCGAGCTGGGCGTGGAAGTTCTACAGCCCGTCATGACCGAATATACCCAGTCTGATCGTGTACGCGTCGATCGTCTGGAAAAGCTTACAATGGAAGCCGCTGAACAGACTGAACGCCTGAACATGCCACGCGTGCTCCAGCCGCTGCATCTGATCAAGGCGATTGAAGCTCTGCCGAGCGACCGGCGTGTTTATTTCTGCGATGAGCGCGGCGACAGCGAAGAGGAAGACTGGGGCGGGGATGACAATCGTGCGCGGCCTATGGCCGATGTTCTGAACGAACATAAGAAAGGCACGGCGGCGGTTCTGGTCGGGCCGGAAGGCGGGTTCTCACCGCAGGAACGCAAAATGCTGCGGAAGATGGAAGGTATTTATCCCGTCTCCCTCGGGCCGCGTATCCTGCGTGCGGAAACGGCTGCGGTGGCGGCGCTCACCCTGTTCCAGGCGTTGTGCGGGGATTGGCGTGCAGCCGCTGATGGCTCAGGCGTAGATGAGTGATCGGGTGACATGAGCATCGAAGATAAGCGGCTCGTTTTTTATGGAGCTGTTTGCTTCGCGACAATTCTGGGTGTGATTGTTCCTCTCATGATTTTGGCAGAAAGTTTGTCTCAACCATGGAGCGGTGGACTTAGCGTTCTAATTTTTGCTCTGGCGCTTGCAGGCTTGTTTCTATTCGGGTTTACGCGACGGCTCAAATTTGAGAAAATCTGGCGACCGGTCCTGAATCGGGTCATCCATCCAGAGGTTCGACCACCAAAATAATCAGCTTAGAAGCCAGGCCAACTCAGTCGCTTCGACCTTGCCTTTCAGACCGCCCTCGACCTCCACACTTTCGAGCTGCGAGATATCATAGACATCGTCGTATAGTAGTCTGACGGTGCTTTCGGGCACAGAGAAGGGTGGGCCGGGAATAACGCTCTGATCATAGTCAAACGTGATGACCAACTGTCGAGCTGCGCTGGTCAGCGACACCAGATGGGCCCCATATTTCGTGCGCATTTCATCTGGCAGGGCGACAAGCGCCGCGCGGTCATATACCGCAGTGACCGGACCGAGCAGGTCTGGCGTCAACTCAAATATGTCTCCGACATAAATGATCAGATCCGGCGCAGAATAGATTTTCAGCGAACCGGCCCGCTCAATCTCCGGCGTGATGCCCATCTCTGAGAAGAGCTGTTTGATGGCGATTTCACTCAGCTCCGCGCCGACGACTTCAAACCCCTGATCCATCAGCCAGCCAATATCTGTGGTTTTACCGCAAAGGGGCAGAAAGACCCGATCGCCTGCCTTCAGATTGAGGGCAGAGATGTGTCGGGTCAGCAGGGCATTCGGCTTGCCTTCATGAAAGGCAATCTGATTATTGCCCCACCGCTCATGCCAGAACTCATGTTCCATATCAGGCGTCCGCTTTGGCCTTGTGGGCGTCCATCAGGTCTGCAAAGCGCTTGAAGAGATAGAAGCTGTCCTGCGGGCCGGGAGACGCTTCAGGGTGGTGCTGAACTGAGATAATCGGCTTGCCGATCACTTTGAGGCCCGAATTCGTGCCGTCGAACAATGAGACGTGAGACTGTTCCACACCGTCGGGCAGGCTGACCGGATCGACGGTGAAGCCATGGTTCATGGACACGATTTCCACCTTGCCGGTTTCCATATCTTTCACCGGATGATTTGCGCCATGATGGCCTTGGGGCATTTTCATTGTCTTGGCGCCGAGCGCGAGGGCCAGCATCTGATGCCCAAGGCAAATGCCGAGAATCGGCAGGCCTGAATCGATCAGCTTCTTGATTTCCGGGCCGGCATAGATGCCGGTCGCCGCCGGGTCGCCCGGACCATTCGAGAGAACAATACCGTCCGGATTGAGCGCCAGCACGTCTTCAGCCGTCGCATTGCCGGGAAGAACCGTGCAGCGCGCGCCGACAGAGGACAGGTTACGAAGGATGTTTTTCTTCACGCCGAAATCAAGCACAGCGACATGATATTTGCCGTCGTTCAGGGCGGTGAATCCGTCTTTCCATTCCCAGACTGATTCGGCGTGCTCATAGCGGTCACCCGGGCCGACGTCTTTTGCGAGGTCGGCGCCTTCGATTCCCTGGAACTCCGACAGCATTCTGCGCATTTCAGCCACATCTAGGATTTCATCCGGAGCGATGTTTGCAACAATGCCATTCACCATACCGGTTGTGCGGATGCGGCGCGTGACGGCGCGCGTATCAATGCCTGACAGGCCGACAATGTTTTTGCGACGCAGCCAGGCGTCGAAATGGTCCACCGCCCGCCAGTTTGACGGTGACGTAATGGTGCCACGGAAGACTGCGCCACGGGCGGCTTTCGCCGCGGGCGCTGAGCTTTCCTCATGATCGTCGTCATTGGCACCGACATTGCCGATATGCGGGAAGGTGAAGACCACCACCTGGGCGGCATAGGACGGGTCAGTGAGAATTTCCTGGTATCCGGTCATTGCCGTGTTGAAACAGATCTCTGCCGTGGCCATTCCAGAGGCGCCACAGCCGCGCCCGAAAAAGATCTCACCAGTCGCGAGAAGCAGCGCGCCAGTGGCTTCGATGAGCTCTTGATCATCATGTCTGAAAGGCATATATGGTCGTCCTTGTTCTGTGGGCGTTTGACGCCGCAGCGTCAGGCAAACGTGCGTGGCGTATATGGCGACCGGACAATGGTCAAGCTGGATATGTAGTAGAAACTCAACCAATTCATTCTACCCTGAACACCCTTACCCTGAAAGAAGATACGTTCCGTAATGTCAGATCCCGTCGTTCGATCGCCAAAACTGCGTGCTCGCCTGGAGACAGATCTCACCGAGGCCGAAAAGCAGGACGCAGACTCTGTTGAAGTCGCGACGCTTCGTCTCGTCATGTGCGCTGTGCGGGATCGCGATGCCGATGCCCGCGCCAATGACAATTGCAAGGGCTGTGATGATTCGGTTATTCGCGATGTGCTTGAGCTGATGGTTCGCCAGCGTGAGGAGTCGGCTGACCGGTATGAAAAAGCGGGCCGTATTGAAATGGCGGACCGCGAACGCCAGGAAGCCGAGTTCATTGCCCGCTATCTGCCAAAGCCGCTCGCCGGTAAAGAGCTCGAAGCGGTTGTCGATGACGTGATAGACGATCTCGATGCGCGCAGCCTGAAAGACCTTGGCCGCTGCATGACCGAGCTCAAATCACGCTATCCGGATGTGCTGGATTCATGTGAGGCTGGCAAAAAAGTCCGCGCTGCGCTCGGCTGATCGCGCCTTATTCTGCTGTCGCTGCCGTAAAGGCTGCGATGCAGGCCATCATCTCGTCTTCACTCGTTTCCGTAAGTGACCATGGTGCTGTGCTGAGCCCCATATCCGGGAATAATGCGCCAATCTGCTCTTCAAGCGTGCCTTTGACATCATCAGACCAGAGGGTTTCGATCGAGGTGTCATAAGCCACCAGAACCCGGCTGCCGCTTTCAGTCTGGATTGGGCAGACAAATCTGATCGGATGCGCATATCGCTCGACCAGGCGGAACATGTTCTCCGGCATGCCCTCATACCGGCCCGTCACATCGAAAAGTGCGAGCGTGCTGAAATCCGGCGCTTCAAATGGCGCGGTATCCTGAATACTCGGCGGAATTTGAAGGCGCAGACAGTCCTCAAACTCGGCGGTCAGAGCCTCGAAGCGCGCCTGAGCTTCGGTTTCGTCGGTCTGTGAGAGGTCATTCAAATCTTTGAAATAGGCATCGAGATATTGCTGACGGTAAAAGACGGGAACCGGCTGGCCGTTCTTGCGCGACCAATTGCAGAGTTGGCCCTCTCGGTTGCGGACGAGCTCCTGATATTGCTCGAGGCTGTCTGCAGTTTCGAGTGCGATCTTACCATCATCAGGTGTAGGCGGCTCGACCGGTGTTTCCTCAGCCGTCACAGGTGTTTCGGTTTCGGGGGGCGTTTCGTTCTGACAAGCCTGCAGCGCAATCGCTGCACTGAACACAAGTCCGGTCATCAGAAGTCGCGCCATCATATCTCTCCCGGGATTAAGCTCCCTGTTTGATGGGCGATTTTTGATCTGTTGTCGATGCCAGGTCTGTGGATTTACCAGATGCGTTTGGTGAGGCCCGTCCAGATATACTGACCAAGCATGGGCGCATAATACTGTTTGGACGGCATTTCACGCTTATAGGGCGTCAGCGTGCCTTTTACGGCATCCTGCATGGCGCGGATCACGATCTCTCGGGAACCGGCTGCGATGCGCCAGATATAGGTGTGGAAATTGTCACCTGGCTTGGTCCGGACCTGAGATTGATAGAGAATATCGCCCGTATCAACGCCTTCATCCACAATGTGCACGGTCGCGCCAAAATGTTCGGGCTCGCCATTAGCCAGCGCGAAATACCCGCCAAACATGCCGCGATAGGCGGGATTGATGCCGGAATGATAATTGATAAATGGCGCGTCAATTGACCGAAGCGTCTTCTTGCCGATCATGCGCGCATTGATCACGAAGACAGCTTTCGGATTGAGTTCTTTCAACGCCTGACGGGCAGCATCGCTGTTCACCGATGGGATGTTGATGATCTTGTCGGTTTTCGGACGCTCATGCATCAGGACGTGCGTGTCGATCATGTCATCGATCAGGGCCTGAGTGCGGCCCTTGGTAAGTTTAATCGGAATGCGCGCAGCCTGCATGCTGGCAACCTTGATCGGGCCGAGCAATTTGAGACGGCGTTTCCAGAACTGGGATTGAGGCTCACCGTCTTCGAGCAGGATCGGAAAGTCTCCGAATTCCTCGCGCAGGGCGTTGATCATGATCCAGGCATGCGGCGCATCCCCGGCAATAGCGACAATAGGTGTCTGTTCTGACATGGCACAACTCCGCAAAGATTGTCATGTCAGCCTGCAGGAAACGTACTAGTTGGCGGGGAGGGCCTAAACCTTGGTAGCGGTCACCTCTTCATACCCCGGATCCTGTTCTTCGAGGCCGATCTTGCTGATCTCATACGGGGTTGTCTGGTAGATCTGATTGATCCAATTCCCGAACAGAAGATGCGCGTGAGAGCGCCAGCGATTCATCGGTTTCTTCTTCGGATCGTTATGTGGAAAGTAATTGTGTGGGATCTGGATTGGTTTTCCGGCTTCCACGTCGCGTTCATATTCTTCGGCTAGCGAAGTTGAATCGTATTCGATATGATTGAACACGTAGAGCCGGTTTTTGTACCGCTCATGGACGATGCAGAGACCGGTTTCGTCGGAATTCATCAGAATTTCGAGGCCCGGGACCTTCGCCACGTCTTCGGCCCGGCATTCAGTCCAACGAGAAACCGGGATTGAGAAGTCGTCCGAAAAGCCGCTCATATATGGCGAGGCCGGGTACAGGTTCTTGTGTCGATAGACGCCATAGGCCTTTGTATCCAGGACGTATTTCGGCACTTTATGGAAATGCCAGATGGCTGCCATGGCGCCCCAGCAGATATTCATGGTGGAGTGCACATTGGTGGTGGTCCAATCAAGGATTTCCCTGATTTCGTTCCAATAGGTCACTTCTTCAAACGGCAGCGTTTCGACAGGCGCGCCGGTGATGATGAAGCCATCAAACTTCTGAGACTTCACTTCTTCCCAGGTGTCGTAGAAGGATTCCAAATGCTCGGCAGACGTATTTTTGGGCGTGTGCCCCCCAACGCGGACAAGTTTGAACTCCACCTGAAGCGGCGTCGCGCCGACTAATCGTGCAATTTGAAGTTCCGTGCGCCGCTTGTTTGGCATCAGATTGAGCAGGCCAATCCGCATTGGCCGGATGTCCTGCCGGATGGCGACACCCTCTGTCATGACGCGCACGCCTTCCCGGATCAGATTGTCGTGAGCGGGAAGTCCGTCAGGAATTCGAATAGGCATGAATCGAGTTTAGAATCCCAAAGAAATGGCTGGCCAGTCGGCCGACGCTATAAATGGTTATTTCTTCCCGCATGCCAAGATTTGTGGCGTAAAGCAAAGAAACCCGGCGATCGGCCGGGTTTCTCCGAGTTCGATTTTCAGTCGCACTAGGCGGTGACGCTCTTGTCGCCGCGTGTCGCGATGATCCACACAGCATGCACGATGCCTGGGATATAACCAAAGAGCGTCAGGACAATGTTCAGCCAGAAATGCAGGCCGAAACCTACCTGAAGGAAGACGCCAAGTGGCGGAAGCAGAATAGAAAGAATGATGCGGATAAGATCCATGAGATGCCTCGTTTGATATCTGTCTGTGCAAGATCCAACGCGGCAAAGGTCTCATGGTTTCAAGAATTTCCGCAGTGATCCTCGTTAAACAAGATTAGTCGCGTGTTGAGCCTGGGCAGGTCTGAAAGGCAGTCATGTGGCTCATGGTCGCGAAATCATGTAGGCAATCGGCTTTGGCTAGGGGAGGTCGTTTATGATCAAGCACATGCCGGTTCTGACAGGTCGCAAAACCATATTGCGAGCCATTTTGGCGACCGATGCAGATGCGATGTTCGAGTTCATAAACGAGCCAGGATTGCGCTTGCTGACGGGCTCTCAGACGATATTCACGCGAGATCAGGTCCTGGCGTTCTGCGCGGGTGTGCTCGACGACAAGGACAGGTTTGACTATGCGATCACGGTGGATGGCCGGGTCATTGGCGACGTTGTTTTGAATGAAATCGACTGGTGCAATCGAATATCGAACTTCCGGATCGGGATCTGGAATCCCGCACATCCACATTTTGGTTATGGTCGGGAAGCGACCGCGCTAATTCTTCGGTTTGGTTTTGAGACGCTGGGGCTTAATCGCATTGAGCTGGAAGTGTTCGTTCATAATCCAGCGGCTCGTCATGTTTATGAAGTGCTCGGCTTTCAAATGGAGGGCGTCAGACGCGAAGCTTTGCTGCAAGACGGAGCACGGGTTGATTCGTTCGTGATGAGCCTGTTGCGTCGGGACTATGATTCTCTGGTCTCTGATCCTCAGTCCGAATTATCGAGACAGCTGGCAGACCAATCCTCTCAAGGCAGGAAAAGTCTACGCGATTGACCGGGCGAAAATTTGTTTTTGTACTGATCCAGCCAAGCCAATTTGAGCGCAGTATACAGAATTCTTCACTTTAATACTGGAATTCTCCGCAAGCCTATTTTTACTCTATAAACTTATCTAGGAAATCGGAATGAAGACGGACCCAAGCCGGATTGAAGTGACCTCCATCGGTGTAAATCGGTAAGCCGGAGTCCGTATGAGTTCTGCATCCGGAGCTATCACATAACGTAGTTGCAGGGTCGACAAGTATCACCTCCAAGTCTCGGGCGAGTTCGACCACTTTTTCGATGAACTCAGCTCTCACAGGTGGTGCATTTCTATATTCAGGCAGATTTTGATAGTTACCAGAAATTCTGTTTTGCCAAACATCCCAAGATTGACCGTATCCAGGAGTTCCAATCACCAGAAAAACTTGTTTATTCAAGTTTTGAAGGTTCTCAATATCAGCTCGAAGGTTGGCGAGATACAAATCAATCAATTGCGTATCGAACGCAGAGTAAGTCTGTTGGCTGTCCTGATAATAGTAGGGCTGGCTCCCTCGGGAATAGAGTGACCAAGCACCTCCCAGCACAACTTTATTCACACGAGGGTCGTTTGCCCACTCCCAACCCAAATTTCTGATTTCATCACACTCTTTTCGCCTGACATCTCGCGATTTCACGTTTGACATAGGCGGGCAACCACCACCGATTGCCATGATGACACCATTTGCGGACGGAGTCGTTTCTGTCACTTCTATGAGACGGGGGGCATATTGAGCGAGCTGTGAGTCGCCCAAAAAAAGCGTCAGCTGAGACCGGTCGGACGATAATTCATAAACGGCACTCATGTTCGGATTGAGTTCAGTGACATTTAGGCCGATTAGCGCGTCCCATTCCGAGCCTTCAGGCATTATAACGTCATGGTGCCTTGGCAAAAGTTTTCCAGTCCAAAGCAGAAAGCCAAACAGAGCCACGGTCACCATACACCCAAGAAGTACGACGGCCTTCACAGAAGTGCTCGAGATTTTGCGCAAAGGCTTCTCAACAAATTCGAATGTTGCAATCGCGCTCAAAAAGGAAGCAGCAACAAAAATTGCCGTCAGAATATTGGATGGATTTTTGAAGACGATAAACGCGAAGCTCAAATACACCCAGTGCCACAGATATAGCGGATAACTGATCAGCCCAATGTATACGGAACAGCGATTGGACAGAAAGCGCTGACTAATAACATTTTCCGGTCCAGAAATAATACACAGAGCTGTTCCCAGAACGGGTGCAATAGCTGGCCAGCCGGGGAATGGGGTATCCGGGTCGATCAAGATAAACGACGCCAAAATCAAGAAGCAGCCACTACCAGATAAGGTCAGACTAAGAGGTATCGACTTTTGAAGGCGTTCAACAGACAGGAATGGAATAAGTCCTCCTGCAACTAACTCCCAACTCCGGCTCAAAGTAGAATAATACGCCGCTGTTGGGTCGGAGTACGATGCAGTAATGCTGTAGGTTAGCGATGCGACCAAGATGATTGCACACAATACCAGCGAAGGAAGTTTTGACTTCAATGCGAAGAACAGAAGTATGGGCCAGATCACGTAAAACTGTTCTTCGACAGACAAACTCCATAGGTGGAGTAGCGGCTTGAAGTGGCTGGAAGTGTCAAAATAGTTAGCTTCGGACCAAAGCTGAATATTCTGAAAGAAAAATACGGAGCTAACCAAATGCTGGCCAAACTGTTCTAGCTCGGTCGTAAATAGGAGAAGGAGCGCGGCAATTGTGGCAACGGTAAAGGTCAGCAATAAAGCGGGGAAGATACGATTTATTCTCCGCTTGTAAAAATTGATGATGCTATAATTTTGTGCTTCAACTTCTTTTTTAATGATGGATGTTATTAGGTATCCTGAAATCACAAAAAAGATATCTACGCCAACAAACCCACCAGGCATAAGCCGTGGAAACGCGTGATGAACAATCACGGAGAGGACGGCGAGCATCCGCAATCCGTCAATGTCCGGTCGATACATGATATGACTGTTTTTGAACGAGGAAGCGGCCGCGACAGGCTTACGATAGCTCACAGCGCTATTCATTTTTTCGCTCATCATCTACCACGGGTCCCAGATTTGTACGACCATAGCATCTGAGTTCTGACAAGTATTTGGCCAACAATCGTTTGAAAAATTTTCCATTTTGAGTCGTTTCTGCGCAAAACCTCAAAATTCGGGCTCACGATAGAAGAGAATTCCAATGTCGGGCGCGAAAGCACGTCCAGACCGCACCTCTCAAACCTTACAAAGTCTGCTAGACTGACGGAAAACGGATAAGGATGACCCATGCGTGATCTGCACGCCCTGATCAGTGCGTTACCCAAGGCTGAGCTACACCTGCACTTGGAAGGCTCGCTGGAACCTGAAATGATGTTCGAGCTGGCGAGACGAAACGGCGTTGAGCTGAAATATGCCAATGTGGATGAAATCCGTGCGGCCTATGATTTCTCAAATCTGCAGGATTTTCTGGACCTCTATTACCAGGGCATGGGTGTTCTGCTGAAAGAGCAGGACTTCTATGACCTGACGGTGGCCTATCTGGCGAAAGCGGCGGCTGATAACGTAAAGCACGTTGAAGTGTTCTTTGACCCACAGGCGCATATGGAACGCGGCGTTGCGTTTAAAACGGTGCTCTCAGGCATTCGCCGGGCGCTCGAGGATGGCTTTATACGACACAATATCAGCTATCGGCTGATTATGTGCGTGCTCCGCCATCTGAGTGAAGAAGACGCGCTGGCTCTGATGGAAGTGGCGACGCCCTACCTCGATAAGATTAATGGGATCGGCCTCGACTCTTCAGAGCTTGGCCATCCACCGAGCAAGTTCAAACGGGTCTATGAGAAGGCCGGTCTCCTGGGGCTGAAGCGGGTCGCCCATGCCGGGGAAGAAGGACCACCGGAGTATGTCTGGGAAGCGCTGAACGACCTCAAAATAGACCGGATGGATCATGGCAATGCCAGCGTGCGCGATGAGACGCTGGTGGATCATTTAGTGGAGACCGGCATGACGCTGACCATGTGTCCGCTGTCCAATCAGCGGCTCTGTGTGACGCCAGACCTCAGAGACAATCCGCTGGCAAAGCTGTTGCGGGCCGGGGTGCGGGTGACGGTGAATTCAGACGATCCAAGCTATTTCGGCGGCTATGTGAATGACAATTACCTCGCCATCGCAGAGGCGCTCGAGCTGACCGCGCCGGAGATTGTGATGCTCGCCCGGAACAGCTTTATCGGCTCATTCCTGCCGGATACCGACAAGGAAATGTACCTCGACGAGATTGATGTCGTAGACGCGGAGTTGTTAGGGAAGGGGTAAACGAGCAGCTTTCCCGGAACGTGTATGCGTATCCGGGAACTAGCTTGGTGTTTCTGGATCCCGGTCATTGCTTCGCAAAACCGGGAAAGCTGAAGGCTTCACCCCGTTATCCACAAGGGTGGAGGCGTTTGCCCGTCTGGAAACATGGTCAATAAAGTGTAAATATCAGTCGATGGTCGGCCAGCGTTTCACAGAACAATTCCTCAACGAGCTGAAATCCCGCATCCGCATGTCGGATGTCGTCGGGCGTAAGGTCAAGCTTGTCAAAAAGGGTAAGGAATGGTCAGGGCTTTCGCCCTTTACGGCTGAGAAAACGCCGAGTTTTTACGTCAATGACCAGAAGCAATTCTTCAAGGATTTCTCGTCGGGCAAGTTCGGCGATGTCATCACCTTTCTCCAGGAAACTGAACGGCTAAGCTTTTCTGAAGCCGTTGAAAAACTGGCCGCTGAAGCCGGAATGCAGCTGCCCTCCGATACACCGCAGGCTAAGGCGGAACGGTCCCGCAAAGGCCGGTTGATGGATGTCTGCGAGGCGGCAACCAAGTTCTTTGAGGATCAATTACGCGGCCCTGAAGGCGGCGCGGCGCGGGCTTATCTGCAAGGCCGCGGGCTGAAGCCGTCATCCTGGGAGAAATACCGGCTTGGCTTTGCCCCCGATAGTTGGCGAGCACTGCAGGAGCACCTTATGAAGCTTGGTATGAAGCCGGGCGATATGCTGGATGCGGGACTCACCATCAAGCCCGACACAGGCCGCGATCCCTATGACCGGTTTCGCGGGCGGGTGATCTTTCCCATTGAAGACACGACCGGCAAAGTGATCGCCTTTGGCGGCCGGGCGCTTGAGAAGGACGCCAAACCGAAATATCTGAACTCGCCCGAGACCGAGCTGTTTCATAAAGGCCAGCAGCTCTATCGCTATAAGCGCGCCCGTGAGGCGGCGGCCATGGCGAATGTTGAAGGTCTGGTGGTCTGCGAAGGCTATATGGATGTCATCGCGCTATGTGAGGCAGGGATAGACTATGGCGTCGCGCCGCTCGGCACGGCGCTGACCGAAGAGCAGCTCGCGCTGCTCTGGAAAGTCGGCGGTGAGCCCATACTCTGCTTTGACGGCGATGATGCGGGCATTCGCGCAGCCCACAAGGCGATTGATCGCGCGCTTCCATCGCTGGAGCCAGGGCGGTCGCTCTTCTTTACCTTGCTGCCAGATGGCCTGGACCCGGATGATCTGATCCGCGAGCGCGGGCCGGATGCCATGAAGGAGGAATTGTCTCGCGCTAAGCCGCTGGTCGATCTTCTCTGGCAGCGCGAGCTTGAACAGGCGCCGATTGATACGCCTGAACGAAAAGCCGGGTTTGAGCAGCGGCTCAACACGGCCGTGGATGCGATTCAGCATGCCGGCGTAAAGAAAGCCTATGGCCGTGAACTGCACCAACGTTTGCGCGATTTCATGTTTCAAATGCGCCGTTCGGGACAGGAGAAACGTCCGGGACCGGTAAATCGACGCATGCCGCAACCGGAATTTAACGGTCGTGGTTTCAGAATCCTGCTGCGGCTTATTGATTCGCCGTCACTATTAGAGGCCAGTTTGGAGGCACTTGCTGCCGCAAATTTCCCCGATCCTGAGGTTTCAACCCTGAAAGACGCAGTATTTGACCTGATAGAAACTGGTGAAGAGGTTGACCGAACGGGGTTGACAAGCCATCTACGTCTTCTTGGGAAGGATAAGGCGATCCAACTCTTGCGTACACAACCGGCTGGTACCCCCCTTAGCCCCGACTCTCCAGAGGGCAGGGAATGGCTGAGCGCCCTTGAGCGGTTGTGCGCAGTTGATGAGCTGTCCCAGGACGAAAATCGGCTCCGTGAGGGGACCGGAGGAGAAAACTTTGAGCAGAACTGTGCTTCCCGCAAGGCACGACTGAAAAATGAAATTCGCGAGCTTACCCGAGGCGGCGAAGACTCTGACCGTGTGGAAACGCACTCAGGTCTGGAGAGTGCGCTGAAAGCCTTTGAGGAAGCCGTCAAACGAAAAACGGGCCATTAGCCCGCAGCCCCGGCCGGCAATAGGGGTTGTGATCTGGAGACGAACTGAATGACCAAAGCTGCTACCCAGGAACAGGAAACGGAAACCGAAAACCAGGACGGCCCGATTCTTGACCTGAATAACGCCAGCGTCAAAAAATTCATCAAGAAGGCCAAAACCCGCGGCTACATCACCCATGATGAGCTGAACAAGGTTCTGCCCTCTGATGAGGTGAACCCGGACCAGATTGAGGACATCATGTCCCAGCTGTCTGAGATGGGTATCTCTGTCGTCGATTCCGAAGAAGAAGGCGAGGAAGAAACCGAGAAAAAGAACGAGCTTGCCACGGTCTCCGGCTCCAAAGCCGTCACGACGACCAAAGGCAATGCGCGCGGGTCTGACCGAACCGACGACCCGGTGCGCATGTATCTGCGCGAAATGGGCTCGGTTGAGCTGCTCTCCCGTGAGGGTGAGATCGCGATTGCCAAGCGCATTGAGGCCGGCCGCGATGCCATGATCCGCGGTCTGTGTGAAAGCCCGCTCACCTTTGAAGCCATGATGGTCTGGCGCGAAGAGCTTGTGAACGAGACCGTTCTTCTGCGCGACATTATCGACCTTGAAGCGACTTATGGCGCGGAAAATCCGCCGCCTGAGCCGGAAGAAGAGGAAGAGGACGAAGAAGAAGAGTCCGAAAACTCCGAAGACGGAGAAGAGGGCGAAGGCGGCGAGCGCAAACGCGACGATGATGACGATGAGGATGAAGGCGCAGCCATGTCCATGTCGGCCATGGAAGCAGAATTGCGCGATGGCGTGACCACAAAGCTCGACGAAATCGCCAAGGAGTTCAAACTATTCCAGGCGCTTCAGGAAAAGCTCATCGGTCGGCGTATGGAAGGCAAAGAGCTGACCGACAAGGATCAGGAAAAGTATAACACCATCCAGAATGGGATTATCGAAAACCTGAAAACCATGCACCTCAACAATGCCCGGATCGAGGCGCTGGTTGAGCAGCTGTACGAAATCAACAAGCGCCTGATGGGCCTTGAAGGCAAGCTGATGCGTCTGGCTGATGCCCATGGCGTACCGCGCAAGGATTTCCTCGATTGCTATCTCGGCCATGAGCTCGACCCGGACTGGCAGATGAATCTGCGTGACAGGTCGAAAAAGTGGGAAAAATTCATCGCAGCGGAAAGCTCGAAAATCGACAATCTGCGCGATGAAATTTCTGAAACGGCGCAGGAAATCGGTGTGCCCATTGATGATTTCCGCCGCATTGTTCAGACCGTGCAAAAAGGTGAGCGCGAAGCGCGGATTGCGAAGAAGGAAATGGTTGAGGCCAACCTTCGTCTCGTGATCTCGATTGCGAAGAAATACACAAACCGTGGCCTGCAATTCCTTGATCTCATTCAGGAAGGCAATATCGGCCTGATGAAGGCGGTGGATAAGTTCGAATATCGTCGCGGGTATAAATTCTCGACCTATGCGACATGGTGGATTCGTCAGGCGATTACGCGTTCTATTGCAGACCAGGCCCGTACGATCCGTATTCCGGTGCACATGATCGAGACGATCAACAAGATCGTCCGGACCCAGCGCCAGATGCTTCACGAGATTGGCCGTGAGCCAACGCCGGAAGAGCTGGCTGAGAAGCTCGGTCTGCCGCTGGAGAAAATCCGCAAGGTTCTGAAGATTGCCAAAGAGCCGATCTCGCTCGAAACGCCAATCGGTGATGACGAAGATTCAAACCTCGGCGACTTCATCGAGGACAAGGCGGCGCTTCTGCCGGTGGATGCGGCGATCCAGTCGAATTTGCGGGAAACCACCACCCGCGTTCTGGCGTCACTCACACCGCGAGAAGAACGGGTTCTGCGTATGCGTTTTGGTATCGGTATGAACACCGACCACACGCTGGAAGAGGTTGGTCAGCAATTCTCGGTCACGCGTGAGCGGATCCGTCAGATCGAGGCGAAAGCTTTGAGAAAGCTCAAACATCCATCGCGGAGCCGGAAGCTGCGTAGTTTCCTGGATACCTAATAGTCATCCCGGACATGATGCAGAATCAAAAGGCGGCCTCCGGGCTGCCTTTTTTTTGGTTTGCTTAGGTCAAGTTAAAAAAATAGACAATTATTCTGACCGCTTAAACAACAAGCGCTCAACGTTCATCCTCTCACTGCGGGAAATGAATTGGGTTCTTGTTCTCTCATCTTGAGATTATACTCTAACTTTACGGTAATGCTGGGGATGTTCCGGGGGATGGCATGAGTATTGTGAGTTATCGCCGAAACGCAAATATCGACTTTCTGAGGTTGGTTGCCGCTTTTCTTATCGTATTCTTACATGTGGGTTGGACGGGAGAGCACGCATACGATTTTTCCAACATTGTGCGGTCAGCGGCCAGGTGGTGTGTGCCGTTTTTCTTTTTGATCATTGGATATTTCTCGACTGACAAAAGCGAAATTGTCTGCTTTTCCGAAAAGACGACACTTAGAATCTTTAATATTTTTGTCGTGGCCTCGGCAATTTATTTTCCTATGCATTTCTTTCAGCATGGGCGGCATTTGGAGTTAGAATTGCTCATTAAAGGGACTTGGTTTCACCTATGGTTCCTGGGCGCTTCATTTTTTTCATTATTTTTATTCAGGGCAATTCGAGCCGTGAACTTTTCTTTTGTTCTGCCTTATCTCTCGATACTTATTCTTGCACTTTTTTTCGTAGCAGAAGTCTATTTTGAACAAACGGGCGTTTCATCGGCTGATGCACCGCGGGTTTTGTTTCGCCATCTATCTGCCATTTCCTTCATTTGGATCGGCGCGTGGTTGAAACTGAACTTCGAGATTGTGAAAAGGTTTGCATACGTAATTCTGATAATAGGTGTCCTTTTGTTCATTGCGGAAATCTATTTTTTCGGTCGCTTCAATTTGGAGTACGCGCGCTACCAAATGATGCCGTCAATTGTTCCAGTATGCGTCGGATTGATTTTGGTCAGTGAGCTCGTTTCCTATCGGCTGCCTGCAAAGCTTGGCTTTGTGAGCTTTAATCTGGCCCTGCCAATCTATATCTTCCATCCGTTATTCATTGAAGGCATACGAGTTATTGAACGCCAATGGAACTGGGATCAAAGTAGGGTATTGCTGGCTCTCGAAGCTTTTGGACTCAGCTTTATTTTTTCCGTTTTCATTTGGCAGTTGATCCCCAAATTCCATAATATTTTGAATGGAACGCTCTCCTTTGGGCGCAAAGATCAGCCAAACTGACTCATTCAGCTGCACGTTACGGATGCGCTTTCAGATTGAAAAAAATCGCATTGACGTTTTTTCTTCTCAGGATAATCTGTTTCTTTCCTGGGGAGGAAAGTTAAATGAAAACAATAAAGAACGGCGTTGCATGCGTCGTCGTGAGTCTGACCGCACCTTTGGTGGCAGGCTGCGTATCGGGCCCGTATTATGTCTATCCCGTGGGGCAGACGACGACTGTCGATGAGGCGATAGTCGCTGATTTATCTGCCGACACCGAAGACACCATTCGCACCGCGAAACCTGGCGAAATCCTCTTTGATCAGGAGGTGCAGTACGCGCGGCTGATGGTGCTTGAAAACACAGTTTTCCCGACCAGCGGGCTCGAAAATTCTATGCAGAGACGCGAAGTCTCGTTTTCAGCAGGCGATATCTATTTTGAAGCCATTGATGTCGCCGAGCAGCTCAATGTCGTCGCATGCTCGACCAAGCAGCCCGTGCATATCATTCCGCGTCTGGCACCAGACAATTCAATGCATTTCAAGGCGTGCTTTCTGCTCGAGCCGCTGGATGATGAGATCAAACTCGACGATATTCAGGTCGCCGTAACGGATTTCACCTCGTCGCAATGGTTTTGGGTTTCGGGGAGCGTGATCAACACAGATTTCGAGGCCCCGTTTCAGGCCCTGACCTATTGGCCGATCGATCACATTTTTGATGTGAACGAGCCCGCCCGTTTCAAAGTGATGGATGGCGAACACCCAAAAACCGGTAAAGCCACGCGTGTCGGACTTCGCTTTGTCTCGGAAGGCGATACCTTCACCTTGCAGCCAGTATACACCTCAGATGGGATTCCTGCAAACACAGACGCAGACCCGATCGAGGTCGACCCTGAGGGCGAATTTCCGCGAACGGTCGAGTTTCGGGAAGCCAAAATCGAGCTTCTTGCGCTGACGGGGAACACGCTCGCCTATCGAGTGCTGTCCGGGTTCTCGGCGGACCGCCGATATATCATGGATCTCAATCGATAGGCGGCTGTTGCACAAAATAGAATAACTGGGATGAAAACGTGAAAACGAAAACAGTGAATGTCGTCGCGGGCGGTAGTCTCGCTTTACTGATCGGCATGATGGCGGGCTGTGCGACTGCGCCAACCGACATTGAATTTGATGCGAGCGCCGTTGCCAAACAAGGCAATGAGTTGGGAGTGGTTTCGGGTGATGATGCGATCCTGATTGTTGCCATTGGTGCCGTCGCAAATGGCGGTGGATATGATTTCCGCCAAATCAGAGAGGATGAAGCCGGCTTTGCTGCATCACCCGTCCATCTGGGATTCGGCAGTTGGGGCATTGGCGATAAAATGCAGCGTCCGGAAGATGAAAAGTCTTCCATGTGGGTGCTGCTTGATGAAATTAATTTTCTTATCAAGAAGGTGCCAGCCGGGCGCTATGCCGCCACTTATACAAGCTGGGCGACCTTTAACGGTTACGCGTCCGGGTCGGCCTGGCTTTGTCGAGACGAAGGGGCGACGACTTTTGATATCCAACCAGGTCAGATCAATCTCGTGTCTTCAAGAGACGCCTTTCCGCCAGGTGTGATTTCACGCATCTCCGGGGGGCATTCAGACGAAGACATTCTGGCGCAATTTGATCGCACCCGAAAGAATTATCCCGCATTGAAGGGAGAGCCTGTATTGGTGGCACCCCAATGGGAGACACGCTGGACACCTAAAGAAGGTTTCTTCGAAGACACTTGTAACTCGCTTACCGACGGATCGATGACCGTGATGCCGATTTATGTTTCGGCTGAGGACAGAGTGCCCGACGAGGCCGAGCAGGCCGCTATCGCTGCGGCACTCGCGAATATGAAAAAGCAAAGCGCGGCCGAAGGTGATGCAGTGCCCCAGTCCGTAATTACGCGCGCAGAGGACGACAAATAATGTTTACAAGCTTCAAAAAACGATCCGGACTTCTCATTGTTTCCGCGCTGGGTCTCGGTCTGGGCGGATGCGGCGTCACTCCGGATTATGTCTTTCCGCTCGGGCGTAGTGCGCCGCTCGATGCGCGGTTTCTCGCCGACCCATCGGCGTCAGCTGAAGCATCACTCAAAACGGCGAAATCAGGAGAGCTTCTGTTCACCCAGGACTTTTCCAGTGCCGATATTCTGGTGCTTGAAAACACCGTAGAGCCCACGACTGATGTCAGCATGCAGGTCAGCAAACGTACGGTCGACCTGTCTGCGGGGCTCCGGTTTTATACGGCCATCAATCTCGGACTGAAGAACAGCGTCGTCGCGTGTTCCTTTGAGCGTCCGATGTTTGTTGTTCCGCGCCTGAACCCGGGAAACACCGGGACGGCCAAAGTCTGTTTTCACCTGGATCCACTGGCCGACACTGATGGTCTGGATGCGGTCGACACCGGCGAGGTCAGCAAAACATCCTCCAGTTTCTTCGTGGTCAATGAGAACTTCGTCTTGAACCCGAATGAGTCTGGCCCCTATCGAAGCCTGATGAGCTGGGAGCCGGATCTTTTTACCTATCAGACCAACGAACCAGCCCGTTTCAGGCCTGCAACTGATGAAGAGCGCGCCGAATTCGGCAGCTCTGAGATCGGACTGCGTTACAAAGCTGAGAATGAGAAAGGCGAGCTGAGTGTGGTTTATATTTCGGCCAACCAACCGCTTGAGATCAGTGCTGAGCCTGTCACGTTTTCAGCAAGCGACTCCTTCCCCAAGATCGTGACAATCAGAGGCGCTGAGATCGAATTGCTGGCACTAACGGATGGCGTTCTGGCCTATCGGGTGCTGTCTGGTTTCACGCCTGACAAAGCCTTTATCCTCGACTTGCCTGAATAACGGATACATCAGTTTCGACTGGCGCTGATCACACCGTCGGCGCCAGTCTGCTGTTCCTGGCGCCCTACCGGGGGAGACGTGTGGAAAAGGCCGACGTTTTCTTGTTCATTCTCTTTGAACTCAAAGTCAGGCCGAACGTTGGTCCTGTGATACAAAACACAGGAGACCATTATGAAAACCATCGAAACCGGCCCGCGCATTGATGATCTGGGTATTTCAGAATCCACACTGGCCGCCATTATTCTGAAAGCGAAGAATTTCGATGCTATGGTGCCGGAAAGCGATCCGGTCGAAAGCTCTAACGCGAGCGATGACCGCGAGATCGACATGCTGGAAGACCAGCCCGATAACCCGGCGCGTCAGGTGTTGGAACAATCGATCAACGGGCTAAGCGACGAGCAGAAAGAGACGCTTGTCGCACTCACATGGGTTGGACGAGGCGACTATGACGTCGTAGAATGGGAAGATGCCAAAGCAAAAGCGAGCGCCCGAAAGGACAGCACGACCTCATACTACCTCTCCGGCATTCCGCTCCTCGGTGATTATCTTGAGACCGGTGCCGCGGCGCTGGGAATACCTGTGACAGGGGCTGAAACCGAAATTCTCACCCATGACCAGAATCTGGACCCGGTGGACTAGCTTTAGGACTGGGAGCAAGCGCTTCTCGGTCAGGGCGGGTGCCAGTACTGGTGACTTGGCCTAAGCCATTAACCGGCTGCCCCAATCCTGGCTATCCCAGCGTCTTGCCAGTTTTTCTTATCGCTGGCTTACTTCCGGCAAATAGGGGGATGATTCATGACCTTGAAAGTAATTGGCGCGGGATTCGGCCGCACGGGAACGGCTTCACTCAAGATGGCGCTCGAGAAACTCCTAGACGGGCCCTGCTATCATATGAGTGAAGTGCTGGGGAAACCGGGGCAGGTCGATCTCTGGCTTGATGTTGCCGCTGGCAAACCGGACTGGCCTGCGATTTTCGATGATTATGTCGCAACGGTCGATTTCCCAGCCTGCACCTATTGGCGCGAACTCGCAGACTTTTATCCCGACGCGAAAATTGTGCTGTCCGTGCGTGATGCAGAACGCTGGTTCGACTCAACCCAGAGAACCATTTTCAGCAAGAAGATGCAGGGATATCAGGTCGGAACAAAATGGGGCGGTATGGCCAAGGCGACGATCGACGATCATCTCGGCGGTGATCTGAACGACAGAGACACTGTGATCGCAGCCTATGAAGCGCACAATGAGGCTGTGAAAGCCGCTTTCGGCCCGGACCGCCTGCTGGTTTTTGAAGCAAAAGATGGCTGGACACCGCTTTGCAGGTTTCTGGATAAACCGGTTCCGCAAGAACCCTATCCCAATATCAATTCCAGCGCCGAATTTGAGTCTGTCTGGGCCTTGTTCGACTCGCCGATAAGTGCCGCTGTCCGAAATGGGGAGGGCATTCAACAGGGACCATCCCACGAAGAGATGTTCACAAAGCCTGACTAAGCTGATGGAAGGCGAGATGAAGGAACAACGCCTCGCCGAGTCGATGACAGCTATTTTTGATTGCTCGACCTAAACACCGCCCGCCGGACCACCACCGTTTCCGCTGGGCGGTTTCCAGATCATCAGAGCGCCGACGACAATGAAGGTAAAGCTCAGAAGAACGCCAAGATATTTTCGAGCAAAGCGTTGGAAAGCCCCATCAATCCGAATTTCGCAGTCTTCGCCGGACGGGCAAGGCGCGAGGAGCAGTTTGATGGTTTCGCCGCGTTGAAACTCTGACCGGTCGATTTTGCCTTCCAGTTGCTTTTGTACGGTTTCGCCTTCAAGGTTTTCATAGCGCACGATTGGATGGGCCATATCGCGGCTCTCATAGGTCGTGTATTCCGGCCGAACCAAGGCAACCATCATACCGGTCCTGGGTTCAGCCGTTTTTTCGAAAGCAATGTAATCCGATCGCGCTTCCAGCATCACTGACGAAAACGATACCCCAGCGACAACGAATACCACGCCAGCCACGCGACCGATGATTTTGTTGAACACGCGCTAGCCCGCCGCGTTAAGCGCCTGATCGAGGTCGGCTTTGAGATCATCAACGCCCTCAATCCCGATGGAGAGGCGCACCGTGTCCGGCGCGGCGCCCGCTGCGATCTGTTGCTCCGGCGTGAGCTGACGGTGTGTGGTGGAGGCGGGATGGATCACCAACGACCGCGCATCCCCAAGATTGGCCACATGGCTGAAGAGATTCAGCGATTCGACAAATTTGGTGCAGGCCTCGTATCCGCCTTTGAGGGTGACCGTGAACAAAGCGCCTGCGCCCTTTGGGCAGATCTTCGCAGCACGTTCTTTATACGGTGAGCTGCCCAGGCCGGCATAGGTGACCGCAGATACGGCCGGATGCGTTTCAAGCCAGCTTGCCAGTGCCTTTGCGTTCGCGAGGTGCTTCTCCATGCGCAGCGGTAGGGTTTCAATGCCCATCAGCGTGTAATGCGCGCCCTGCGGGTTCATAGTCATGCCAAGATCGCGAAGGCCAACGGCGATGCCGTGGAAGGTGAAGGCCATGGGGCCGAGTGCTTCGTGGAAATTGAGGCCGTGATAGGCTGGCTCTGGCTCGGAAAGGCTCGGGAATTTATCGCTGGCGGACCAGTCAAACTTGCCGGAATCTACGACTGCGCCGCCCGTAACCGTGCCATTGCCGGTCAGATACTTGGTAAGGGAATGCACGACCAGCGTCGCGCCATGTTCGATGGGTTTGCAGAGGTATGGGGTCGCCGTGGTGTTATCGACAATCAGCGGAATGCCAGCCTCGTCGGAAATCGCCGAGATGGCGTCGAGGTCGGTGATATAGCCGCCCGGATTAGCAATGCTTTCGCAGAAGACGGCGCGAGTGTCGTCGTTGATTGCAGCTTTCACGGCATCCAGATCGTCAAAATCGACGAAGGTACAGCTCCAGCCAAAGCGTTTGATCGTGTGCGTGAACTGGGTGTAGGTGCCGCCATAAAGGCGCGTGGAGGCGACAATATTCTTGCCGGGCCCCATAAGCGGGAAGAGCGCCATGATTTGAGCCGCATGGCCGGATGAACAGCATACCGCGCCTGCGCCGCCTTCCAGCGCGGCAATCCGGTTCTGAAGTGCGCCGACGGTTGGGTTGGTCAGGCGCGAATAGATATATCCGACTTCAGCCAGATTGAAGAGCGCAGCAGCGTGGTCGGCATCGCGGAAGACATACGCTGTGGTCTGGTAAATCGGCACCTGGCGAGCACCCGTTGCCGGGTCAGGCTCTGTTCCGGCGTGAATGGCGAGTGTTCCGAAATCCTGTGGCGTATCTGTCATGGCATTCCCTCCTTGCACCTGCGTTGGGGATTAGTGTCTCAGAATGCCAGACAGCTCAAGTCACGCCGGGTCGATATTGGGTGTCGCAATCATCTCTATGGAACTTCACCCCGTCCGCATTCGTAGAGTCTTCATACCAATAAAAACAATCAGAAACTGCGTAGAGTTCAACAGAGCGCGTCACACGGCGCAGAAAGGCAGATTGTTATGACTGATCTGAGATACAGAGGGTCTGAGAGTAAAGGCGAAAGCGTAAAACACGAGGAAGAGACGGATGATCTCGTCTATCGTGGCTCGCGTCACGACCCGAAAGAAAAGACGCCAGATGCCGAAGACAAGGACACTTCTGATCTTCGATATCGCGGCAGCGACAGCGAATAGTTCACAGGGCGGCGGGATGCCGCCCTTTTTTCTGGACGATCACGCGCCCGAGCTCGGAACTGCCAATCAAGCGCCCAATATCCTGCTGCGACTGTTCGGATAATGCGCAATTTCATAATATGAAACTATTGCGACACGGTAAAAGGAACCTGTTTGTGGGGAGTTGATTAGGATAATCTCTCCATTAGCAAGGATTTCCGAATGCGCGTCCATATCGAAGCAGAATTGGTCTATTATCTAGCTGAGCCTACCGATGTTCTGTTCGCTGTGGAAGCTATTCCAATGCGGGATCAGCGGCTCATCTATGACAAGCTGACGGTCGCAGGGGACGCGACCACGCTGAGAAGCGTTGAAGACCATGGTACGCCCGGTCGCCGCCAGTGGATGGAAACCACGGGCCAGACGCGCATCAGTTATGTCGCAGATGTTGAGGTCAATCGTGCGCCTTTGTCGATCGCCGGGCTCAGCGTCCCGCCACGGCGGGAATTGCCGGCTGACGTGATCAGCTATCTGTTCCCAAGCCGCTATTGCGAATCAGACCGACTGGAGATCTATGCCGCCAAGGAATTCGATGGCGTATCAGGCGGAGATCAGATTCTTCAAATGTCGAATTGGATATTCGAGCATTTTGACTATGTTCCCGGCTCGTCGGATGCGACCACCACCGCGACGGACAGTTTTCTGAAACGACAGGGTGTGTGTCGGGATTACGCCCATGTTCTTATCTCCTTCGCTCGCGCGGTTGGCGTGCCGGCCCGCATGGTTTCGGTCTATGCGCCGGGGCTTAATCCGCCGGATTTTCATGCGGTGGTCGAAGTCTGGTTGGAGGGCAGCTGGCATTTGATCGATCCGTCACGCATGGCGCCTGAGGAGTCTTTCGTGCGGATTACCTATGGTCGTGACGCGACCGATATCAGCTTCATGACGATATTTGGTCAGGCCGACCTGATCAGCCAGACTGTCATGGTGAGTGCGGACAGCTAGCGCGTCGCGACTTGACGTCAAGTGAATTCGAGCTTATCGTTTTTCGATGAATTCTTCGTCTGACCTTCAGCCGGGTGATCTGGTTTCCGTCCGCTTTGCAGGGGTGTTGCGCCATTATGGTGTCGTGACATTCGGCGGACGTATTCTTTCCAATAATGGTGAGCGCGGCGGGGTCATCTCGCAAAGTTATGCTGAATTTGCGAAAGGCCGTGAGGTGAAGATCCATCCACGCCGGAGCTCGGATGATGGCTATCACGCGCATCATCATGCCTTTGGCCGGCTGGGAAACGATTATCACCTGGCTGGATCAAACTGCGTGGATTTCGTTAATCGCGCGACGCGCCGCTCGCCCACGGTCAGCCAGTATGCACGAGCGGGGGTGCAGACTCTCGCCGATATGTTCGGACCGCGACGGAAGAGATAGCCTGTACCGGGTCGGAAGCTGCGACATTGATGCGACGTGAAAACGGATCGCGGGTCGGCTAGATTGACCTCGGGTTCCAAGTTCAGGAGGCTGGCCATGAAGACTGTCGAAACCGGACCGCGTGTTGAGAATTTTCCGGTCTCAGAGGACAGCCTCGCGGCGATCATTCAGGAAGCACGCGCCTATGAGGAGATCGTACCCGAAACCGATGTTGAAGACGGTGCGGATGAACTCGACGAGCGTGATGCGCCGCCCCACGATGAAGGGTTAGGCCATCCCGAACGTCAGGTGCTGATGGAGGCCATCCGCGCGCTCTCCATGGGTCGCCAGGAAGCCCTTGTTGCAGTGTGCTGGATCGGTCGCGGAGATTATGAGGCCGAGGAATGGGATGAGGCGCTGAAGTTTGCGGCCGAGCGTGACAATGGCAATGTCGCAGGCTATCTGGCGGGCATTCCCATGCTTGCGGATTATCTGGAGGCTGGTGCGGCAGCGCTCGGCATCAACCTCTCAGATACCAGCAGTCAGAGCATGTCGCACTGAGGTGCCCAAACTCCATTACTGAAGCGCGCTGAATGTGTCGCATTCGTTCGGGTCACCTGTGCGATAGCCGCGCATGAGCCATTCCTGACGCTGTTCTGACGAGCCATGCGTGAAGGATTCTGGCGTGACCTGGCGCCCTGCACGACGTTGTAGTGTGTCGTCGCCAATGGCGTTTGCCGTTTTCAGGCCTTCCTGAATATCACCGGATTCAAGGGCCACATTGCCGCCGGACACTCGTGCAGCATTTGCTGCCCAGACGCCTGCATAACAGTCAGCCTGTAATTCCAGCATTACGAGATAGCGATTGGCTTCTTCTTCGCTGCTTGCGGCTTGTTGACGTCGGCGAACCTCCTGAGAGGTGCCCGTCAGGGTTTGGATGTGATGGCCCCATTCATGCGCAATCACATAGGCACGACCGAAATCTGCACCTGAGGCGCCGAATTTGGTCTCCATTTCCTGCCAGAAGGAGAGGTCGAGATAGACGGTCTGGTCTGCAGGACAATAGAACGGGCCCATGGCGGCCTGACCATATCCACAACCAGTGTTTGTTCCTTGCGTATAGAGGACAGTATTCGGGTTGTCATAGTCGCCAATAAAATTGGCCCAGACCGTGTCGGCGTTCGTACCAATGACATCGACAAATTTGCCTGCTTCGTCTTCGGGTGTGCCAATCTCGCCGGCTTGCTGTTCACCTGCGCCTGCGCCGCCGAACTGGCTGGCAACCTGCATGGTCTGAGAGGGATCGATGCCGAACAGGAAATAGCCGGCCAGCGCGATCACAATAACGCCAAGCCCGCCACCCGCAGCGGCTTTACCTTTCATGCCGCGCCGGTCCTCGATATTCCCACTTGTGCGACCCTGTCTCCAGCGCATAGCCCGCTCCCTCGCTTGCCCACAGATTATGCCATCTCTTTAGACCACGCTCTGTGATCCGTCATCTGTGAAACATTCAACATTAATATCAAGACAGGTTCGGCTTACCATCTTGTCAGCCAGTTTGTCCCGTGATCAATTCGCATTTATCGTTTTACGGCAAGGTGGGAATTGTTTTCTGTGTCCGACTTCATGAAGAAAATCACATATGGCGCCTCGGCGCTGGCGACATTTATGGCTCTGGGCACCGCGGCGCCCGTTCTGGCCGAGCCTAACACGGAGGCAGCTGAAGCGTCCTCTGAAACCTATGTCTGGGATCTGACAGACATTTACGCCGATACGGATGAATGGGCCGAAGCCTATGCTGAGGTCGAAGCCCGGCTTGAGGGACTGACCCAGTATAAGGGCACGCTCGGCGACAGCGCCGAAGCTCTCGAAACGGCGTTACGGGATATGTCCGATACCGCCAAGGAGGCGGTGCGGGTATATGTCTATACCTCGCTCACCCGTGACCAGGACCAACGCGTACCGGAATCGCAGGAAATGTTTGGCAAGGCGATGGCCTTGTTCCAGACCTATAATGAAGCGGTCAGCTGGGTTGATCCTGAACTGCTCACTGTTGGCGAAGAAACGATCCGCGGCTTCATGGCAGAAAATCCCGACCTCGAACCCTTCACTTTCCAGCTCGAAAACACACTGCGTCGTGCGCCGTATACATTGGACGCCGATGGCGAAGCGCTGATGGCTCAGGCAAGCCTCGCTCTGTCTCAGGCTAATGAGATCTACAGTCTTTATGCGAATGCCTCGATTACCTGGCCTACGGCGACCCTGTCTGATGGTTCAGAGGTGAAGCTCAATCAGGCTGGCTATAGCCGGTATCGGGCCGTCTCCAACCGCGACGATCGCAAACTCGTTTTCGATACCTTCTGGGGCGCCTGGAATGAATATGAAAGCGGGATGGGTGCCACCCTGAACGCTCAGGTTCTTTCGGCGGTTTTCCGTGCGAAAGCGCGTGGTTATGACAGCGTGCTTCAACGCGCCTTGTTCGACGACAATCTGCCGCCAGAGATTTACACACAGCTTGTGGATCAGGTGAATGCCGCTCTGCCGACCTTCCATCGCTATCTGAAAATGCGCGGACAAATGCTGGATATCGACGATCTCGGTTATTTCGATATCTACCCGCCAATCATCGAGGCAGACACGGGCGTGTTCGATCTCAAACGATCGGAGGAATTGACCTTTCAATCCCTGAAGCCGTTCGGTGAGGAATATCTGGCACTTCTCCGTGAAGGTCTGGATGGCAAATGGATGCACTCCCATCCTCAGGAGGGCAAGGAAACCGGCGCCTATATGAATGGCTCGGTTTATGATGTGCACCCTTATGTGCTGCTGAATCACAATGATGATTATGACTCCATGTCGACCTTCAGTCATGAATGGGGGCATGCGGTTCACACCATGCTGGCCAAGACCGAGCAGCCGTTTGAGACGGCTAGCTATTCGACTTTCATCGCTGAAATGGCGTCCACGATTAATGAGATCCTGCTGCAGGAATACATGATCGAGAATGCGGAAACAAAAGAGGAAAAGCTGTTTTATCTGGGCGAGGCGCTCGAAAGCCTGCGCGGCACCTTCTTCCGCCAGACCATGTTTGGTGAGTTCGAGCTGGCAATTCACGAGGCAGCCGAACGTGGCGAGCCGCTAACCGGCGCGAAGATGACCCAGATGTATGGTGAGCTTCTCAAGAAATATCACGGCCATGATCAGGGCGTGATGAATATTGATGACACCTATGCCATCGAATGGGCCTTCATTCCGCACTTCTATTACGAATTTTATGTCTATCAGTATGCGACATCGATCTCGGGCGCAGCCTGGTTTGCCGAGCAATTCCTGGGCGGCGATGAGGATGTGAAGGAGAACTTCCTGAACGTTCTGCGGGCAGGGGGATCAGACTATCCACATAATATTCTGCTGAACGAAGCTGGATTGGATATGACAAAGCCGGACGCCTATCAGGCGGTGGTGCGCCGGATGAATTCCATTATGGATCGCATGGACGCCCTGATGGCGGAAGACTAGGGATTGCGTTTTCGGCGCGCCGCTTCTCAACTGAAGTGGCGCGTTGCCCTTTCGGCGATGTCGTCACAGCTTATATGGACGGTATGGTCGAAATTTGTGATCCTTGGGACAATGTGAAATCCCAGCTGCAGCCGGATGGCAGCCTCAGAGATATCTTTATCCCCGGCGCGTCACCGGACCATTGGGACAGGTTTCTGCACTGGGTGATGAATCGTAATCAGCCAATCGTGTTTCGGCACGGCATGGCGGTGACAAAGCTTCCGGACTCACTTGAAGATATTCGGAAATTGCAGGAATCGGACACTGTGCTGCTGACGTTTCCGGCTGGCAAATTGCGCCTTAATTGCCATTTTTTCGAAGACGATGAGATGGAGTTTGATCTCGATCCCCGAAGTATTGCGGGGGAGGGGCATTATGATGATCTCACCGGTCTGATGGCATCCTTTTCCGCGCTGATGGGCAAGACGGTTTACCTCACCCGTGAAAGCGCGCCAGATCAGGTGATCACGGCTATTTCGCCGAATGCTAAAGTTGTGGGGTGAGGGGGAGGACATGCTGACACGTTTGACCATCCATACAACCGGACCCGGCCTTTATGAGTTTGCGCGCGAAATCGCAGCTGAGCTAAGCGGACAGGGCGATGGTTTGCTCACCCTGTTTTGTCAGCACACTTCGGCATCACTGACCATTCAGGAAAATGCCGACCCCGACGTGATCCGTGATTTACAGGCCTTTTTTGCCCGGCTCGTGCCGCATGCGGACGACCCCGCAATGAGCTTTCTGCGCCATCGTACGGAAGGCCCTGACGACCAGCCGGCGCACATCAAATCAGCGCTGACTCAGGTGAGCCTGTCGATTCCCGTGCAAGACGGCCGGATGATGCTCGGTACCTGGCAGGGGGTTTATCTGTTTGAGCATCGGGACATGCCGCATACGCGTCATGTTGTGGCGCAGTTCATGGCCTCATAAGGCTCGAATTTCTCGAAATGACGCGCGAAGGTGCGCACGATCATGATGGGAGTGACGGTACTTACTGCCCTGACGTTTATGCGGTTTGCAGTGCAGGCAACCCGAACGGGTAGACTTTGGTCCTTTGCGCTTGTGATGAGCCATGGGAGCCGCCGCAAGCTTATCGATAGCAATTGTCGATTTCTGGTGTTTCATAGGACGCACATTGGCGCCCGCCCCAGGTTTCCAGCACGTACATTGTCGAATTGTGCATATCCGAACTCATCTGAGACAGTGAATTATAGGTGCCATAATCTATCGAAAGCTGGGGAGAGATCGTCGCAAGCGCGTTGATCAAAGTGATCTCATTGGGGCTGAAGCTTGGCTCGGATGTGGTGCAATCGGAATTGTCAAAAACCTGAGCGAGATTGGGTTCTGGAAAACAATAACCGCGATAGTTGAACATGGCGCTCGTCAGAGTTTGGGCCGCATTCGCGTCGAACTGCGCCAGCTCCTGCAGGTTTGCCGAAAATACAATCAGCATTTGCTGAGGCATATAGCCTTTGGTTCCGTCATCAAGTCCGCCATAAATCCAGCCCGACTGCGTCCCATAAATCTCGACCATCTGTCCACTGCGGACATTGCTTGCCGGCTCGCTGGTCAGGTCGGGCGATGAATAAAATGGCGTAGACCAAAGGCCGAGAGGTTGTTCACCAACCGCCACACCCCACGCAATCGCCTGCTGGGCCTGCGCAGGAAGGCAGGTAAGCACCAAACCAACCAGAACGCTCAGAAGCTTTTTGATCATTTCCGTCCCCCTCCAAAACACGTTCAAGTATACACCTTGCCGGTTAAAGCAGACAACAGGAGGGGGCAGTTGCCGCTGATGTTGTCGTGTCACAATTGCGCGAAGATCAGGCGTCCAGCAAGTCGACAACGTCCTGCATGAGCGGCCCGATCTCGGTGTTAAGTACGAGATCGGCCAGGCCATCCTGTTCTGTCGGTTCGCGATTGATGATCACATACTTGGCACCTGTCTGCTTGGCATAGAGCGGGATGTTGGCAGCAGGATACACAACAAGAGAGGAGCCCAGCACGATACAGAGGTCGGCATTTGTGGCCTCGGCCTCAGCAAACATCATTTTCTTCTCGGGCATGGCCTGCCCAAAAGAGATGGTCGCGGATTTCAGAAGGCCATCGCAGAACAGGCAGGTGAGGTCCTCATCGGCGTCATAGCGGGGTTTGAGGTCGTCATACTCATACCGTTTCCCACAATTGAGGCATTTCGCGTAAGAGGCGTTGCCGTGGATTTCGATAACCTTGTCATCCGGCACGCCAGCATCCTGATGAAGATTGTCGACATTCTGCGTGATCACACTTGTGACCTTGCCCATTTCAACCAGTTTCGCCACGGCATAATGTCCGGCATTGGGTGAGGCCCCCGTCCAGCCGGCCGATTTATTGTAGACGCGTCGCCAGGCTTCCCGGCGTTGCTCCCGCGAGGAGACGAAATCCTGATAATAGATCGGAGACATTTTCGACCACACGCCACCCGGGCTTCGGAAGTCGGGAATGCCACTTTCTGTCGAAATACCTGCACCGGTGAACACAATGGCCTTATTGCAGTTTTTGATCATGTCAGCGAGTTGTTCGGCTTCTGTCATGGTCTGTCCCGATCGTCTGAAGTGCAGTGTTCAGTGTTAACCGAAATTGACAGTCTGTCGAACTCGGCTTCACAGTCTTTTGAAACACTCAGGAGGTTGGAATGCGAATTCTGTTCGGGATCGGGGGCGCGGCAATGATGCTTCAAACGCCCATGGCATGGGGCGACGCCACGTCCTGGTCGTGTCGCAATGAGCATTTCGAGATCGCCTGTTCTGAAGGACATTGCGAGGCGAGTGAAAGTTTCACGCCCATGGCAATCAATGTCTCACCAACGGAGTTCAGCTTGTGCGCTTATACGAGCTGCAATGTCGGACCGACGACGAATTTTGTCACCATGGGCAGTTTTCAGGTCTTCATGTCAGATGCGCTGAAATCGACCTATCCTGGTTATGAAGATGAACCTCCCGGGGAGGCCGTGGTGACCATCGACACTGAAGACGGTGTGGCGACGATACATTGGGCCGGGCCATTCCAGACGCCCGCAATATGTGAGCCTGTTCCGGTTGAAACGGATCAGACGGACTGAGCGCGTCAGCCGAACCCGAAGCCGCCATCATCATCGTGCACCACCGCGTCGTGGGCGGTCTGGCTGTCGCCTTCATCACCGTCTTTGCGAAACTTCATGAACCAGGCGTAAGCTGTTCTGATGGCTGAGAATGTGATGGCGATAAAAAGAAAAAACGGTGCGGTTGCGACTCGCCAAAACATTTCGATAGGGCCGTATTCCATCTCCTGAAACGCCGCCAGACCGGCAATGAATATCGGCAATAGCAGCGTGAACGCCATACTGATGATGAAATAGACGAGTGTTTTCCGAAGCATGCGTGTCCCCGTTTCGGTTCATCTTAGCCGAAGGGGAGGCAGAGACCAAATCAGCGCTTTTTTTTGTCGTCTGTCTTTTTCGGGACTGACATGACGATATCGGGTCGATTTTCAGTCAGTCGTTTCTGCTTTTCTTTCCATTTCTCGCGGCGACCGAGTTGATAGAAAAACCAGCCAAGCACAAGAACAGGAAGCGCGAGAAGTAGAAGCATGGCCGGACCTCAGACGCTCAGAAGCTGATCGCAAATCGCTTCGAGGCCAGCCTGATCGACTGTGTCAAACGCCGCATAATCGGTCGAATCAACATCAAGCACGGCGGCCAGTCGACCATCAGGCCAGCGCACGGGTAAGACGATCTCTGAATTGGAGCGCGAATCGCAGGCTATGTGGCCCGGAAAGGCGTGAACATCTTCGACGAGCTGGGGCTCGCCGCTCGCCGCACAGGCGCCGCATACACCCTTGCCGAACGGGATTCTCAGACACCCGAGTGTGCCAACATAGGGGCCAACAACAAGCTCTTCGGGTTTGTCAGGGTCGACGACATAAAAGCCTGTCCAGAAGAAGCGCGGACTGAAGGCCTCAGACAAGAGACAGGCCGTCGTGGCGAGCCGCGCAGGCAAATAAGTTTCGCCAGAGACGACGGAGAAAATCTCCTCGCGAAGGCGGTCATAGGTTTCTGCGCGTGTGTCGGATGTCATGAGATCTCGCCAAATGTTTCCTCATCCATGTGCGGTCGGGGTGTCAGAACGTCAAGTGATGTCGTGTCTGCGAACGCATGGCGATTGTGGAACGCCCGGTATCGGCGCGTGCGGCTGTTGGAATCTAAAGATTCGGTTGCTGAAACTGTGACCAATTCTGCGTTCTGGTTTCGCTGGAGGCTAACCATTCTGGGGTAGGGTGGTATTGGGAAAGGGAACACAGAATGCGGTTCTCTTGATGTTGGTGAATCGACCCTAATGCAGAGGAACAGCACCATGAGACGACCAGATCTGACTCATTTTTCAGCCCTTGCGCTGATCGTGGCCTCATTCGGATTAGGTGCCGCGCATGCAGGTGAAAAACGAATTGAATACCGCTATCCGGACAGACCAGATGTGGTTTACACGCAGAATGGTGCCTATCGCGCTGCTGATCCTGATCGGCCGATTGCATTCTCTGCGTTTGAAAATGCCGTTTCCGTTGCGGATGCCCGTTCTGTGCTGGGCAAGCCGAGCAATGTTCTGCAAACAGAGGCGCCGCGCCGTGTTGAGGCGCCGAAGAGCTATGCATCATCCAGTCTGACATCCACAGCGGTGATCCCTGGTCCAGCTTACCAGCCAGAGCCCCTGCCATATGTTGAGCCCCGGCAGTATGCGGCCCCTGAGCCGACGACAACTCACTATAGCCCCAGCGCGCCCTATTCTATTCAGGCCGGAGCGTTTTCTTCCATTTCAAATGCAGATCGACTGGCCGCGGAACTCTCAGCCTTTGGCGATACCCGCGTCACGCAAGGTTATTCGAACGGGCGTCAGATCTTTCGGGTTATGCTGGGGGAATGGCATTCTCGCAGTGATGCGCAACCAACGCTGAGGCTGATTAAATCCCGCGGGTTTGAAGGCTTCATCGCTGATATCGGTTAAGTTCAGAGCGATCTGACAGAGGAACAAAAAAAGGCCCGGGGATATCCCGGGCCTTTTCGTTTTCAGTTTCTGATCGCTTACATGCCGCAAGTGGTGGTCAGGAAGCGTTCCATTTCCTTCAGAACCTTTTCCTTGTGTTCCGGCAGCCATTTGTTGGACTGGTGCCCCATTTCCTTCAGCACGAAGTACTCGGTCCCAGGCTGGCGATCTTTAACGGCGTTGTAGAAGTCGCGGCTGTGGAACAACGGAACGCGGACGTCATAGTCACCATGATAGATCATGATCGGAATGTTGATCTTGTCGGTGTTCTGCAGCGGATCCATGCCTTTCACGGTGTTACCCTGATAAATGCGCTGGATGCGGTTACTGCCCCAGTTATTGGCAATTTTCTGCAGGTTAGACACGCCTGCACCTGCGATCGCGCACTGGTAAGGGCTGTTTGGACGAACTGAAGCTGCGAAGGCTGCGAATCCGCCGTAAGAATAGCCGTGAATAGCGATCTTATTGGCGTCGACATAACCCTGCTGGACAAGCCATGCAGCGCCATCGTCTTTGTCGTCCTGCATTTTCTGACCCCACTCACCATCACCGGCGAGCCAGAGTTCACGACCCCAGCCGTCTGAGCCGCGGTATTGGGGTTGCAGAATGACATAGCCGCGGCTGGCAAAATATTGCGTCCAACCTGAGCTGTCGAAGCCAGCAGAGTCGCGTGCCCATGGGCCACCATGTGGCAGGATGATTGCGCCCCGGGCTTTTTCGCCTTCCTCATAACCCGCAGGCATTGTGAGGAGGCCCGGGATCTTCATTCCGTCACGGGCAGTGTAGTAGACCAGTTCGGTTTTGCCGAGTGCCTCTGTATCGATCCACGGACGTGACGAGCCGATCGCGACGACCTTCGTTTTGTCTTTCAGGATGAAGTAAGCTGGTGGCAGGTTAGACGCACTGACGGTGAACAGAATTTTGTTCCGGTCAGCTGTCCAGTCCTGCAAGTTGACGTGTTTGTCTGGATAGGCTGCTTCCAGACCTTTCTGGATCGAATCCATTTCAGGGTCGAGCCAGTATGTTTTCGACACCTCAGCCGCATAATTGAAGCCAAGCGGCGCACCGAAATCTTCTGCGCGCTGTGAGAAGATCATGCTGGTGATGTTGAAATCCGGATGCGCCAGAACAGGCTGGTCAGACCATTCATTGGACACAACATCGTAGGCGTAAACAGCAACCTTATCGGAGAATTTGTCCGTTGAGATGAAGTATTGATTCGTGCCTTCGGCGCGGCCTTCAATATTCAGCGTGTAACGATCTTTGATCTCATAGGTCAGCGCTGGTTCTTCTGTGATCTCACCTTGTGTCGGATCATAAAGTTTGTGGAACTGGCGCCATTCGCCGTCCACATAGTCCAGACGCAAACGCGCAACGATCGAACCGTCTTTGTTGCTGATCAGGAAAGATTCTTCATCATCGCCTTTGACCAGAAACTCTTCGTCTCCGGTGCGCAGATTGTGCTTGTAGAAGCGAACACCTTCATTGGTGGTCTGACGCGAAATAATGATGTTCTCTGGGTCCAGAGGCAGTGAGCTCGCAATGGATGTTTCACCCACGAGTTCAAAGCAACGCTCCAGCATTTTGCTTGCGCCGATCTCAGCGCGGCCAGCCGGCATTTCGTCAATCTTCTTCAGGTTCTCATTGCCCATATAGGCTCCCTGAAGATATTTTTTTGTGGATCCGGTGGTTTTACCTTCGCCGCAGCCCTGAAGTGCGCCGACATAAGGCTGAACGGTGAACCAAATTGATTTTTTCTGTTTCAGTGCCGTCGCGGCAAAAAATTTCGAACGTCCTGTCGACTTCGTCACGTAGTCAGGTGCCAGCAAACCGTCAGTATTCAGATCACCTGAAAGATCCCAGTAAGCTGCCGCTCTTTTTTCGCCGTCCGAGTCCGGCTCTGTAATCACAGCCACCATCATGTCACCTTCGAGTGACATGGACGCTGAACTGATCAGTGGGAATTTCGAAAAGTCTTCCGCCTTCACTGGTTCAATTTGCGAATTGGCCATCGCCGATCCGGTAAATATTGTTGCGAAAGCAGCGGCGATCGATACGCGCTTCATCATATGTTGGTCTCCCGAGAAAGAATTCACCGTAACAGATGTGTCATTAAACCTGCCCAAATCAAGTTATGACGGGCATGGACTAACTTGTCACGTCCAATTTACAGGCACGGGTATGCTACAAAGTGACGAAAAAGCCACACAAGTATCCTCACTGCACATTAAGCCTTACAAATCCGTCATATTTTCTTGCGTGGTGAAAATCGCCGTGCATTGTTTTGAATCAGCTCGGCATGTGCCGTGGCATAGTCGGAGACCTGTGATTTTTCAGGCCCGACAAATTGCAAGGGGCAGTTCAAATGAAAACATCGACATTGCGTCGTTCAATTTACGGGAGCGTGGCGCTTAGCACACTCATGCTCTCCGGCGTGGTTTACGCTCAGGAAAACCAGCCTGAAATAATTGAAGAGAATACGGGTGACGACGGCGAAGCGCGCCAGGAGCGCGTTGTTGTAACCGGTTCTCTGCTTGCGCGTGACGAATTCACTTCGTCTTCGCCGGTTCAGGTTATCACCGCGGAAGTTGCTACACTTGAAGGTCTGGTCGACGTTGCTGACCTGCTTCAAGGGTCTTCTCTTGCCGCTGGTTCTACTCAGCTGAACAACCAGGGCTTCCAGGGCTTCGTCACCAACGGTGGCGTCGGTACACAAACGATTGACCTTCGTGGTTGCGGTGACACCCGTACGCTGGTTCTGATCGACGGTAAGCGTCCAGGTCCTTCTGGTACGCGCGGTGCGGTTTCTGCACTCGACCTTAACGTCGTTCCTCAGTCTATCATTTCTCGTGTTGAGATCCTGAAAGACGGCGCGTCGACCATTTACGGTTCTGACGCTGTCTGTGGTGTTGTGAACATCATCACCCGTGATTCTGTTGACGATCTCGAGCTCAACCTCACTGGCAACCTGCCGGAAAATGACGGTGGCGCAAGCTTCCGTGCGTCGGCCGCCTGGGGTTTTGAGGTCGGCGACTGGGCTGACTTCACGCTCTCTGCTGAATACCGCATGTCACAAGAGCTTGATCGTGCAGACCGCGATTACCTTGCTTGTGGCGAAGACTATGTCACCGAGCCTCTGACCGGCAAGCGTGCTGACCGTCGTAACTATGGCGCGTATGGTAGCGGGCCTATGGATTGGTGTTCAAACCTTTACTTCAACACAGTTCTGCACCCATTCACAGGTGAGCGCTTCATTCAGGACCCGAACGGCGTGACTGTACCTGGCGGCTACGGCATTGTGTCTATCCCTGGATACCGTCCGCGGAACTCCACTTTCCGTGGCCCAGATGGCTTCCTTGGATATGACGACCAGCTGGACGCTGATTTCCTCGATAACTGGGACTACATCCCGGAAAACGAGAACATCAACATCTTTGCTACGGCTGATATTGAGCTGGGCGGCGTGACCTGGGATTCTGAGATCCTGGCATCTCGTCGTACAACCGAATTCGAAGGCTGGCGTCAGTTCTTCCCATTCATTGGTTCTTCTGCGTTTGGCTACGGCTACATTCAGGACCCAACTTACGATAACTCTGTCGGCCTGCTGCAGCGTCCGGTTCTTGCATATCCGTCGAATGGTTTCACTGAAGTTGACTATTACAACGTCTCTTCTTCTCTCTCCGGCGGCTTCGGCAATTCCGGCTTCCTGTCTGACTGGACATGGAAACTCGACGGCACCTATTCGCGCGGAGAAGGTACCTATGGGAACAACCAGATCCTCGTTTCCCGCTCGGGCGACTGGAATCTTGACGGCGTTTCAGACTACACCGGTGACGGTGTCGCTGACACGCTGCCACCTCCGACAATCGACATGTTCGACCCAGCTGTTCTGAACGGCTCTCGTACGGCTGACCTCGTTGCGGCTGTTGGTGGCGACGAAGAAGGTACGACGGTTTATGAGCAAACGACCTTCACGGGTACGGTTGCAGGCGAAATCTTCGACCTTCCAGCCGGTGCTGTCGGTCTCGCACTTGGTGCCGAGTACCGTGAATTCAGCATTGACGACACGCCGGGTCCGTTGACTCAGTCTGGTGACGTTTGGGGGCGCTCTGTAGCGGGACCAACGCGTGGTACGAACTCTGTGTCTGAGTTCTTCGTTGAGACACGTGTTCCACTTCTCCGGGGTCAGTTCCTCGCTGAGGATGTTGAACTCGAAGCGTCCTGGCGGACATTCAGCTACGATATCGGTGGCGACGACTCCATCTATAAGGTCGGCCTGAACTGGCAGCTGAACCCAACTTTCCGGGTTCGTTCGTCTTACGGTACCTCTTACCGTGCACCTGCACTGTTCGAGCTCTTCCTCGAAGATCAGACGAGCTTCCTGGCGCAGGACCAGTTTGACCCTTGTATCGACTGGCAGAACAGCACAAACGCCAACATCCGTACCAACTGTGCGGCAGCTGGCATTCCTGGAAACTATATCGGCGCGTCGTCATCAGCGACTGTGATTTCTTCGGGTGGCGGTGAGCTGCTTGAATCAGAGTCTGGTGATACCTTCACTGCTGGTATCGTGTTCACGCCGACCTTCGCGCCTCTGAACATCGCGCTCGACTATTATGAGATCGAGATCCAGGATCAGATCACGTCTCTGGGCGCTGGTCAGATCGTTGGCGGTTGTTATGCGCAACCGGTTTTCCCGAACGACTATTGTGATCTGTTCACGCGGGCCCCCGGCACCGACCCAACGGCTCCGTACAAGGTCGACAATATCATGGCGCCAACGCTTAACGTTGACAGTCAGCAACAGCGCGGTATCGACCTCGAAGTCCGCTATGAGCAAGACTTCAACTTCGGTGTTCTGACGGCTGAAGCGTCTATCAACTGGTCGCTCGAGCGTTACATCGACGTGTTCGGTTCCAACTTCGTGGCTGGTGTCAGCGATAACGACTTCAACGGAACTGTTGGTTTCCCAAGCGTCGCTGGTGACCTCCTCGTTCAGCTGGATCGTGGTGACTGGACCTATTCGTTCTTCTCTGACTTCATCGGTCGCCAGGACGATAACCGGTACTTCACTGATGACCTGAACTTCCCAGTTCAGTATGTCGGTGCGTTCCCGGATCAGGTGAACTACAAAGCCTTCACAGAGGCACAATTTGTACACGGTGCGTCTGTTCGCTGGCAGGGTGACACATGGACCTTCGCTGGTGGTGTTCGTAACCTCTTCGACGAGCACCCACCGGCAGTGTCACCAGGTGTTGTGACAGCTATCGGTAACACGGCGCTCAACGCCACAGGTTACCCGGTGCTGGGAAGAACTTTCTTCACCACGATTTCCAAAACCTTCTAAGGTTATCTGACCTCAGAACCGGAAAGGCCACGCCATGTGCGTGGCCTTTTCTTTTTGTCCAAGCCTCCCGCATTCCCGAATTTACTCGCATTACAGCCTTAATCATTGCTTTGATTGGAAATCCGCGCTCAACTCGCACAAGTGAGGGAGGACCATGGCGACGACAGAGGAAGAGCTCAACGCCGCTCATTCAGCGCTGCGTAGCGAACCCGGGTTTCAGTTCGAACTGCCCGTTGAAGAGGTCGTTCGGCAACAGCAACAGACCGAAAATGCAGAAGGATTTCTCTACGATGCCTTCAGGGTTCTCGGGGAATTTTTCGTCGCCATCGGACCGCTTTTGCAGTTCGCACTGATCATCGGTGTTGCCTTACTGCTCGCCTATATTGCCTGGTCCATTTATAAAGGCATTCAGTCTCGTCAAACTCGTTTGCGTGATCGTGTGGCCAGCGACGCGGATGCAGATCTTCTGAAAACAGTGGATATGCGCCCGGATTCGCAAGCGGCGAAAAACCTGCTGACGGCTGCAGACGAACTCGCCGCCAAAGGACATTTTGCGCAAGCTTTGCGGGAATTGTTGCATCATTCCATTCGTGAGCTTCAGTCACGTATTCGCCAGAAGATCGGCGTGTCCTTCACCGCGCGAGAGATTGGTCGTCTTGGGGATATGCCCGACGCCTCACGCACCGCCTTTAATGCGCTGATCCAGACAGTGGAAGTGAGTGCATTCGGTCTCGCCAATGTCTCTGAAAGCGACTATCTGGCTGCGCGCCGGAATTATGAGATCT
>CEPO01015296.1_pt1 | contig 51895 bp, 39 predicted proteins | sample 530481 | NCBI WGS metagenome assembly CEPO01 (sample SAMEA2620198, study PRJEB7988) | marine metagenome | biome: marine biome (ENVO:00000447); feature: surface water layer (ENVO:00002042); material: "saline water (ENVO:00002010), including plankton (ENVO:xxxxxxxx)" | depth 5 m
GGAGAAGGTTATCCAATTAACATTTAAGAAAACGATTTAGCAATTTTTTGTGAGGTATGGAGTACGATTTTTTCCCATAATGTTAGTATAAATAATTCCAACTTTTTAATACTGTCGCACGAAGAGATTTGTCTAGAACCTCTTGCATCGTTTGAAACAGCTTTTGAACATTTTAATATTCCCCTTTAAGAAAGCATCAAGTCTGAGATAGAACAGATGTCTAGCGGAACAGACATTTACAAAAAATTAGACAATTACATCAGTTTAAAAGGAATTCTGGCGCGTTTGTAGACTCGTGGAAAACAATATTGAGCGATGAAGAAGTTGACTATATTATATCCCATAATTTGACTGGGCAATTGATACGGCACCTGTATAAAAGTAGTCATACATTTAGTCATTTACTAAAGGGTTTAGTACATAGTTGTCGTAATCTGGATCTTTACACCCGGATGCCTTCAATACGCTTATTTGGCGCAGGGATTATCAAAACAGGCCCAGTAACATTACTGATAATGCCTACTTGTACCTGTCATTGAACCTCATTTACCTGGTGTCGGAATTTTTTACAGAAGAGCGCTTTGGTTTTACGCGGCTTGAAAAAAAAATAATGAAAACAGTTGTTTGTTAAAGGTGGCATGATTCGTGTTTAAATGAATTTAGTTACAGAATAGATTGCACGAATTATTAAATTAACTTCTAAAGCGAGATTTAAAATGAAGAAAGTTTACAGTTTTATGATGTTGTTGTTTATGGTTGTTCCATTTTCTTCATCAGCATCATTCATCAATTTTGATGATTATGTCCCTCAGGGCTTCAACAGTCAGATGGTTAGTGGATCTGCAACAACGGACGGCACTGAACTATTACTTTCTGGAAACTTGTGGGTGTATCTTGACGGCGCTTTCGATATCACTGCTGATACAGTTATGTACTTTACGATGGAAGGATTTGGTCTAAATCCTGAAATCTTTGGCGTCGGATTCGACAACGATAATATTGTAACGCCTCAAACACTGTTTCAAACTGGTGGAACTGAAAATACACGAGCAAACCAAGTTGGTGATTACTCTGTAGGTGATGGCGCTGTTGATTTTGCAATTAATGTTGGTGACTTTTTCACTGGTACATTTTCGCAACTTATATTCATCTTAGACAACGATTCAATGTCTTCTGGTTCAGAAGTACTATTTAGTAATGTCGAGTTTTGTACACAGAACTCCGCGTGCTTGACAACAGGTAGCAACTTAAATTCTGCGAACGCAGTGAATGCGCCTTCTGTTGCGCTACTGTCTTTGTTCGCCCTTTTCTTTACAATAAGAAAAAGAAGAAGTCTTTAAAGTATAAAAAACAGCATGTTGAAGGCTCAGAATTTCTGAGCCTTTTTTCGTTGAGTAGTTAAAAAATAAATGGGTCTTTCTCTGATTATTTCCTACTTAAATAGCAAGGTAATCATCTGTCAAATACAATCTTTTATGTAAGAAAAACTAGAAAAATTGGCATTGCACTCTCTAAGTTCAATCAGTTCACTCAATAGTCGTTCTCTTTCTAACTTATTATCCAATAGTGGCAAAAGTTAAGGCCTGATATTGTTCGATAATCTTATTGTAACATCTAGTTGGTATCAATTATGTATACAGTAATCGTCATAGGTTATAAGTGTGCTACAAATTGTTTGTGTTTTTGATGTAGTTATCTTTTCCAACGAAATTTAAAGAAAGGCAAGATTATTGCTTGTATGGACATGGCAATTAGCCATATGTATATGTTGGAAAGCGGCCGTTTCCGGTGAGGAAGGGTTTCAAATTTCACCGTTAGATGTGTGTACCTTGCTTACAGATCTCATGGAAGGCCAAATGTGTTAGTCAGCAATATAAAAACGACTCCAGAGAAAGACAGCATTTTATCTGAATGTAATTCTAGTAGAACGGCTTTAACCAATTGAAATATATTTCGGTTAAAGTCTTATTGAGATTAAAGTTTTAAAATTTAGTTATCTAAGACAGTTAGCATAGCGCTAAGGATTAAGGATGAAAGCAATTATTGAAGGTGGTAAAACACCTGTTGGGACAGTGGTGGTAAGTGGGGCGAAGAACTCTGCAACCCGTTTATTAGCTGCAGCCTGTATTTCGGATGGAGAAGTTGTTCTAAATAATTTCCCTACTGAACTTGTTGATGCTAGACATAAAATTCGATTTTTAGAAAACATTGGTGCCGACATAGTTGTTGATGAAGTTAGCGAGTCATTGACTATTAATTCTTCTAATATACGTTGTACCGAATTAGATACATATGATTACCCCATTAGAACCACATATTTGCTTGTCGCGAGTCAGATAAAAAATAGTGGTGAGGCACTCATTCCTTATCCAGGTGGTTGTAAAATAGGTAGCCGAGGTTACGACTTACACATGATGGTGTGGCGTGATTTGGGCGCTGAAGTTATTGAAGAGCCAGATTTTATTCGAGTTAAAGCGAGCAAATTCAAGGGCGGAACCATCAAATTTCCTATTTCGACCGTGGGTGGTACAGAGAATGCACTGATTTGCGCATGTATTGCTGAAGGGAAAACTGAAATAGTTAATGCCTATATAACCCCTGAAATCGAAGATTTAATAGACTTTCTTACCCGGATGGGCGCTCACATTGAGGTGACGGGTAATAGCCATATTACGGTTGTAGGCGCATCTGGAAGATTAAAAGGTGTTATCAAGTCAGTAATGTATGATCGCATTGAGGCATTAACGTGGCTAGTATATGCGGTAATGAGTGGCGGTACTTTACATATAAAGAATGTGCCATTCGAGTCAATGCAAGTTCCGCTGTTGCACTTGAAAGAAGCGGGAATAGACTTTTTGAGTAATAGTAGCAGTATTTACTATTCACCTGATTGCTTGATAAACGGGCAGGTGCAGCCATTTGAGCTAGCTTGTGGTGCACACCCAGGAATAATCTCGGATATGCAGTCTTTTTACACGCTACTGGGTATTATCGCAAAAGGCGATTCGCGCATTTTTGATTACAGATACCCCAAACGCATTGCATATGCTAATGAGTTGCAGAAATTAATTAGTACACCTGTAGTTGAAGCTGAAGAAGGAAAAATAACCACGCGCGGCCCTGGTAAGTTTAAAGCGGGCGAGGTTACTTCTACCGACTTACGTGGCAGTATGGCATTGGTTATGGCTGCGCTATGTGCTGAAGGCAAGACAGTAGTTCACGATGTGGAAATGGCGCTGCGAGGTTACAACAAGCTTGATAAAAAGTTAGCTGGTTTAGGCATAAACATTGAAGTGGTTGACGAATAATGCTAAAGGGGTTAGTAGAAAATTTTCTTGAAACTATACCCCTTGCTTGCAGGCAAAATTTGCCTGCAAGCGAGTTCAGTTACTGGAAAATAGGAGGGCCAGTTAAATTATATGTCGAACCGAATGACATAAAAGAATTGGCTCTTGCTATAAAGTTGTGCAACGCACAGTCTGATGTTCCATTTTTGGTCGTCGGCGATGGTTCGAATCTTCTTTTCGATTCCTCTGGTTTTAATGGTGTTGTTATTAAAATTGGAAATAATCTTTCTAATTTAAAAATCGATGGTACTAACGTAGTTTGTGAAGCCGGCATGTGGGTTCCTGAGCTCACCTATAGATTATCTTCCTATGGGCTTTCAGGAATAGAGCATATATGTGGCATTCCAGGGCGCCTTGGCGGATTGGTATACATGAATGGTGGCAGCAACAGGCGTTCAATTTTAGAAAACACTGTTTCAATTGAACTTATTAATAAGCGCGGCGAAATTGAAAAAGTGTTCATAGAAGATCTAGAGTTTGCTTACCGTACATCACCCTTTCAAGAAGCCAATGACGAGCGAATAGTTGCGCGAGTAGAGCTAAAGCTAAAAAAAAGTGAGCGCAAACTAGTTCGAAATCAAATAAAAACAATTCTTTCTTCCCGAAGGAAAAAATTCCCTCGCAAACTACCAAACTGTGGCTCTGTGTTTTTATCGGACCCAGCAATGTACGATATTATTGGCCCACCTGGCTATGCGATAGAAAAGGTAGGCTTGAAGGGCAGAGTGAAAGGAAAAGCACAAATATCGCCAGTACATGCCAACTTTATTGTAAATAACGGTGGCGCTAGTAGTGATGATGTACTGTATTTGATAGCTTTAGCGCGACGAGAAGTGTATCAAAGCACGAATTTTTTGATGGATTGCGAAGTTAGGTACGTTTATCCAAATGGCGGCTTAGCACAGGCACATTTAAAAGCGGAAGAGATTTATAATGAAGCGCTCCCTTCGTAACTATTTTTATAAAACATTTCTATAAAGCTTAGTTATCGTCCGTCAATTTAAGGTTTACGTGTAATATAGCCTTAGCCCAATAAAGATCGAATATGGATCGATATCTCTCATGAAAAACATTGTTACAACTGGTTAGATATGTCTCTTCTGAAAAATAGAATAATAAACATCTTTTGGGTAACTGCGGAAAAATTTGGCTTGGTTATTCTTTCCGTAATCTCTTTTTTTATTTACGCAAAACTTTTAACTCCTGAGCAGATTGGATTGGGTATTCTTCTGCTTGCTGGGGTAGAGTTTTGTTCAATGTTTATCATCGCAGCTATTGAAAGCTCTCTCATTAAATTAAAGTCGGTTTCTGAACAACAGGATGGCACAGTGTTCTGGACAGTACTAATTTTAAGCTTTTTGCTATCAACGTTAATCTACGGTTGTTACTGGCTATATTTTGACGATAGTTCAACTAGGTTTATTGCACTATTGGCTGTACTAGCATTACCGTTTTTGCTGGGGGGACGTGTTCACATTGTACACATGCGTAAGCAGAAGCAGTTTAAAAAATTAGCACACAGAACTATTGTCGGTAAATTAGTTGGAATGGGGTCAGGTATAACGCTGGCCGTATATGGAGCAGGTAGCTACGCTATTGTTGTTCAAACATTAGTAATGGCTATAACATCGCTATTATTAATTTTGGCGTTTGAGCGCAGAATTTTGCCCCTTACGTTTGACAAAAAATTTTTGGTCGAAATGTCAAAGCTCGGCATACCCGCTTCATTAAAAATGATGAACAATAATCTATTCATGAAAGGGTTGGTTATTGTAATTGAAGTTAAATTAGGAACTGTCGCTGTAGGTTTCTACAATTTTGCAAATCGATTAATTGAACTGCCTCGTTCAGCAATTCTTTCTACGATTTTATCCTATGCCAATCCCGTTTTTTCAAACAGAAAGAATAGAGGACTTGAGCTCGAAGATTTCTATCTAAAATCAACAAAAATCGGTTTGTTGGTTATATTTCCTTTTTTCATAGGCTTAAATTTAGTTTGTGACACCTTAGTCCACTTACTTTTTGGCGATAAATGGTCCGACTCTATTCCCTTGCTCAAAGGATTAGCCATTGTTACTACTTTTAGTCTTTTATTTATGGCTTTACCCAGCGCCTTAATTGCAAATGGGAAAACCAAGCTTGGGTTAAAGGGGCACATTGCGTCTAGTGTGATTGCATTGGTTGCTACAATCATTTCTATCCCTTACTTGGGGTTGATGGGGGTATTGCTTGGTGCTGCGGTTAGGGCATTTATAATATCCATTGTAAATTATGTGGTCATGCTTAAAGTACTGGAAATAACTTCTAGAACTTGGTTTTCCGCTATTTTCCCGAGCATGTTTTCGGCACTGATTATGTGGTGCGCGATAGAATTTACAGAACGTAATTTTGATTTAGGAGTCGACTTTATAGCGCTCGGTGTAACCATTTTTGTTGCTTTTTTTGTTTACACAGTTTCGATAATAACGCTGGACAGGAATATAATCAGTGAAATTAAGTTTTTTTTATCAAAAGGTTAACTAGTTTCAAACTTTGAGGTTGGTAATGTCACGATTACAGGAAGTTTTTTTGAATAGTCACATAACGGTTTCGGCGGATAAATTATTACATAGTGTCCTACTCTTATATTTTCTGTATTATTTCGGCCTTATTAGCTTTGTTAGTGGCTTTTTAGGGGGGAAAGTTGGTAAAAATACAGTTGAAGAGGCCGCTTCAGGAAACATAATTAATCAAATTTTCGGTTTGCTTTTGCTTTTGCTAACTGTTTCTTCATTCTTTTTTTCTCGGCGTTTAAGCGCTAGAAAGTTAATAGTAGATAATAAAATACTATTAGCTTTTATCGTTTTTTGTGTTTTATCTTTCTGGTGGTCAGTTGCGCCTTTTGTTTCTATAAGACGCTTCATTGCTTTTTCTACGTTGATTCTATCGAGCTACCTAATTTGCCAAGTCTTTTCAACACGTTCGTTCCTCAATCTACTATTAAATTTCATTTTTGCGGTTACGGTTATCGGTATTGTATACACAATATTATCTGGTAAAGGTCTGTCTTTTGGGTTTTCGTCTCGTGAATTGGGCCTTTCAGGCATTTTCTTAGATAAAAATGCTGCAGCAAGGTTTTATGGTTATGGAATCATACTTCATGTAGCTCTAAAACGCTTCTCGGTAAAGAGAGATGTTTTAATACTTATTACATTGATCATAAGTTTGTTGTTATCTCAATCAGTTTCTGCATTGGGCATGACTTTGATTGGATGCAGTTTAGTTATAGGATTTAACATCTTTCAAGGAAGAAACGCTACAGAGTCGATTTTAAGATTAGTGGTTTTTATTCTATTGAGTATCATTGTAATAGTCTCTATAAAGTATGCTTACGAGTATCTATTGAGTCTTTTGGGAAGAGATCCTGGATTAACAAATCGCGGTATCATTTGGGAGCTACTTCAGCCCTTTATTGATGATAAGCCTAATTTAGGATATGGATTCGCGGCTTTCTGGGCTAGCGATGCGGCAACTGCCTTTATTAGCCGATGGGGTTTTATAGGGAATGCGCATAGTGGCTATTATGAGATTTTACTAAACTTAGGATTAGTAGGATTATGTTTGAAACTTTTGTTTATTGGACATTTTTTAAAATTAGCGTTAGCTTGTTTTATTAAAAGTAGTCCCTACGCTTCATTTTTTCTGTCTATTGTAATAGTTCAGGCGGTCATTGATTATGCTGGCTTCGTCATTTTTAATCACAATAGCTTTGATATGGTCTTGTTCTTTCTGGCCTATTTCCTCACCATAAAAGAGTTAAACAAAAATGGCAAAAAACAACATCATTAAGAAGTCTATATATCTAATTCATCCTGACTGCTCTTCAGAATCTAAGGGGGGGTCCCAAACCAATACCTTAGAAATTTCTGAACATCTGTTAAGCTTTTTCGATGTAAAAATTGTTACAGCTTTCCATATCCCTTCCTATGGAATTAAAGTAGCAGCAATACCACGTTCAAAGGTTGAGAAATACATTGTAAAGCTTGGTTTGAAAGGACTAGCCGAACGTATATTTGGTAACCCTTACCAGTTCTTCGAGAGCAAGTTAAGCTTCATACCCATTACAATTAGACTTTTACTTGATAGGCCATCCTTAATTTATCCCAACAATGGTTATGGTGGACTTGCCATAGCGAGGTTTTACAGGCTGCTTACGGGCACAAAATTTATTTACACAGAGCATGCAGGTATGCTTCACGGTATGAAAACCCTTAAACGTAATTTGAAATACAAACCCGATCTATTAATAGTATTTAGTGATGAAACCAAAGAAAAGGTTCTAGCACTGGAGCCTCAGCAAAAAGTGACGGTCATACCTAATGGGGTAGATCTATCCTTATTTACTCCTCAAGGTGATTGCGAAAAAGGTTTGTTTGACAATGACCTCCCTATAATTTTATGTGTCGCCACCCTTAACAGAGGAAATCACAAAAGGGTTGAATTATTGATTAACGCAATGACTCATTTAGAAGGCCATGCGAATCTTTTGCTTTGCGGTACCGGAAAAGATAGCGCTTACTTCGAATCGATATGTAAGCGTAAACTCCCGAATAACAGTAAAATTATAACTCGAAGTTTTGAACAAATGCCGGCCTTGTATAGGAGCGTCGATTTATTCACTTTGCCATCAGAGGAAGAACCATTTGGAAAAGTTTATGTCGAAGCTATGGCAAGCGGGTTGGGAGTTGTAGCAACTCGCGATAAAATGAGGGAGTATTTGATTGGTGATGCGGGGGTTTTGTGCGATGTTGAAAACGAAGGGGAATACTCACTTGCTCTAAAATCAGCTCTTTCTAAAAACTGGACCCAGAAAGCAGAAGGGCAAAGTACTTTGTTTGACTGGCGTTCAGTGAGTAAGGAGTATAGTAAAGTGATCTATGAAGTGTTAGACGCAGATAAGCCCGCGTCTAATGGTGACGTAGATTAATTTATATGTCAGAAATATCAATATCTTTCATATACCTATTGATGTTTACATTGCCCACTTCTTATTTTTTGGGTGTTTATTCATTGCCCATAAAGTTAGTTTATGAGCCACAGGGTTACCCGACAGTTTACAAATAAGGTTAACGAGATTAGATTTGAGAGAAGACATTTCTTCTACAGCGATATTAGAGAGCTTTTGCGCTTTTCTAGCGTCACCGGAATAGAGTAAACATAACGCTTTCCAACAATAAAAATTACTAAGTCTTCTTGTTTTTATTCTAAGAAGTGCAGACTGCTCGCCATGCATATCCAAAGAGTCTTTCCCCAATTCATTTCGCTCCTCACTCAACTGAATTGCAAATTCTTGTAACGCCTTTTGATATATTATTTTATCGACATTTGTCACAACGCCATCTTTGGCGAAATAACCCCTTTTATACAATGTTTTTGGTAGTATAGCCCAGTCGGCAATCTCAGCCATTCTTAACCATAAATCGTGATCTTGAGCAAATTTGAAGAAATTCCTGTAGCCTCCTGCCGCTTCATAAATCTCTCGTCTATACATAGTTCCACCTTGACCAAGGGGATTATAAATCGTCTTAAAATCATTGATCGTTAAATGTGTTTTATTAGGGGTATAAGAACTTAGTTTACGGTGGGGGAACTGATCGAAGTCAACATTATCATAGTAGCAGCCTACTCCTGCAAAATTAGGATTTTCTGTCAAAAATTCAACTTGCGACTCAATTAACTTTGGTGCAGCGTAGTCACCGGCACCATGGATATAAATAAGCTCACCATCAGATTGACTAATAGCATGTTTTATTGCCTTTACGAAACCAGTGTTCTTCTGCTCGACTATTTTAAGTCTGCTACATTTCAAAGACTCTAACTCCAATTGCACTGAAGGGTCAGGACTCCCGTCGTTTACAACAACTACTTCCAAATTTTGATAGCTTTGGTTTATTAGAGAACCGATTGACTCTCTAATTCTTTCTGCACGATTGTATTGCGCTACACAAATTGAGACTTTCTTTAACTTTAAATCTTCCATATAAACCTTCTACTTGAATCTCAAAACTTTGAAATTTTGCGTTAATCCTTAAAAGTGCGGAACCATAAAATGGACGGTGCGTTCTTCCTAATTATGAGTTGCTTTATAAGGGCACTATTCGACTGAAGAGCCTTTTTAGTCCAATGTTGAAGTTTTTCCTACAATAACGTTTTGCTCTTCGTCTTGCACTGAGAAATTAGGTATAAAATTTATAAAAGGAAAAGAAAATTTCATGCCACTGTTCTTTATCGTGTCCGCAAAGGCACTATTTAAATAGTTCTTGATGTACGAATCTTGATTTATATTTGCGTCAAATAGCGGTGCTTCCACCTCATAATTGAACATAATGTTGTTCGATATTGTTGACTCTTGATATCTATTTGGATCGCTCACACTGTAACCCATAACATGACCAAGGTAGTGCCTGTCATGTACAAAGATGTTGTTCTGAGCATGAATCCAAAAAGAACTATCACCTGCAAAATTGGCATGTGCTATGCCGTTGGCATTGGTAATCACTAAATTGTTAAATATGTTCACTCTACCGGATGGCCGAGAGAACAACCCGCCTAATTTAATTGCCGCCCACTTTTTTTGTCTTTCATCACCAAGATTATGGATAAAGTTATTAAAAATATATGAAGGTCCTTCCATATTTGGTGCAGCGCTAATTCCACAATAAGCTTGCTCTATTTCATTATCATAGAACAAAACATTATTTTGACCTCCATCTAGCTCCACAGCATCATCGTTAGCGTAAGCAAAGTAGTTGTTATAAATAGCACTATCTCTAACGAAACCACCAGATCTTTTGCCATTTACTCTACTCTCAATTACATCATTAAATCGATGGTCAGCTTTGCCATAGAATTTATTATTCTTTATAACATATTGGCCTTCAAACTGACTTTTGGGATGGTTACCCATTATAAGCATTGCAGTCGGCCCATTTGGGTGACCATAGCCCCAATGATTTGACCTCGGGATAGGGGAATGGATATTACAGTTTTCTACTGTAATCATGCCTGAATTAAAAAGTGCAATACCTCCGTCATAATTTATAGGCTTTTTATCACCTTTCGTTTCATATGGAAGACCATTTTTATATTCGCCAATGCTTCGCCCCCATTGTGAGATATCACAATTTTTGAACCAAAGATTATGAGCATATTTACCAGCTATACCATGTCTTCGACCGCCCTTTACAACAATATCTTCGAATAAAATGTAACTACTATTCCCTATATAAACAGCATAGTCCGAGTCAGGAGCCGTTATAGGATAATCTGGGTCACCAACAATTTTTGCCCAGCCTTCTTTTGTCCCATTTATTCCCAAAGCAGGTATATCGAGCACTCCCCCGTTATAAATATCTCTTAAATTGTAAACTAACTCTGGATCAACAGGCGGAACTTCGGGTTTTGTTGAGAACTCAAAGCGTTTTATTTCGGGAGGAGCTGAACTTGCGTTTAAAGTAATTTCGACTTCGTACAGTGTATCCGCTTCTAAATATACGATACTCCCAGATAGCGCTTGTTTTACCGGCTCCCAATAGAGAGAATGTGCAGCAAGCCAATTGCTATTTCCCTTTTTCCTATATCTTAATTGAGTATCACTGTCTTGCATTTGGTCGAACAATGTAATACTTGCCGAATGAATTAATGGGACGATTCTATGTGTTTCACCCGATGCAGTAGGTGGCGTGATGTCGGCGGGGGATATGCCAGAGCGGATTGCTGCAAGCATTATTGCGTCTTCATCAATTGAGTGGTCGAGCTTTAAATTTTCTACGAGCAGCATCTTCTTTGAGGGAAATAGCCGAAGTGCTAACTCTATAAAGTCAGCTGCTTTCTCTGGTTGCTCTGCACACAAAGAAGATACAGCTTGGATAATAGTTGAATTTTTAGCCTTATTTAGAATGCGAGCTGTTTCAAAAGTATTCTCTTTGACCACTGGGGCTGTCAAAACGTTATTTTTTACCAATAAGTCAATTGAGCTAACAGTTTCATCTAAGCTGTTAGTGCTTTGCATTATTCTATTAACTTCTGGGTTGCTACTGTAAGAGTTAGAAAGGCTCTTTGCTCCGTTAATAGAGCAAGCGGTCAAGGAAGTTATTAAGAATAAAGTAACTGAAAATATGTGAAAGCTTTTTGGGAATATAAGCATGAGAAAACCCTTTCTCCTTTGATGAGATAGTTCTTTAACACTAGCCCAAAAAAAGCCCACATGCCTGCTTGGTTGTGTTGGGTAAAGTGGCACGTGCACTTAAGTTGTTGACCCGAATGGCTTTTAAAATTGTAAAAAATGACTTAAATTTAAGGCGTCATCACGTTCTTAGTTAGAATTGATAATCGAAAGCTTCAATATCTGCTTTATATCGCTGCGCTATTAGGTTTCGTAATTCCTCAGTGTAGTACTTCCTATAGCCGTGAAAACCTTCGGATGTATTGTTAAGGCGCTTGAGAGAACCGAAATGCAGACCAGTGTCTTCAAGCAGTTTTTGTTGAAAGGCTTCAATATCTTCTATCTTCCCAATAAGGTCGATAGGCTTTTCTCTTTCGTTTGCCAGTAATTCAGTTTGAGAAAGCCAGTGCCTATCGGCGTACTTGTCAGAGCCGGGCTCCGAATTTAACCAATAAACAAACTCAGAAAATGACATGTCTGGATACAATCCTTTGTATTTGCTCAAAATAAATGCGTCGGAAAACTTCTTTTCTGTACTTATTTTGTCTTTCCAGCATGAATAGGCTCTAGCCCATGGATTTCTAACTAACGTGAATTGGTACAAGTTCTGGTAACTGGCATCGATGTCATAAAGACTACTCATGGTATCGTGATGTATAACTAAATCGTCCTTACATTTTTCATTCAATAATTGAAGTACTGAACGTGTTGCCACTTTTGGGTTTCCTACATACATAAATCCGTGCTTGGGGCTAAGCGCTTTTTCGTTTTTTATGTCTTTGTGTGGTTTTTCCCCCTTCCGCGCTAGCAACCTTAAAATGTAAAGTATAAAAACTAGGAACTTCACGAGAGTGTGGTATTTTCTAACACTAAATATTGCTTGATTAACAAGTCGTTTATACTTCCATGAAGGTTTACTCATCTTGTTTATCCATTATTTTATTGATCCGGTTTATAAAACGATAAAACTTTTATATTTCTTCGCTGAAACTTGGGCAGTGAATCGCTTTACGCTCTCTATCAATTCAATGTTAAGTACCGCATTTTTATCTTTGATCAATTCGTTTTCTATAGCGGTAGAAAGCATTTTGACATTCTCATACTCAATCAAAGGCGCAACCTGACCATCTTGCAATATTTCGCGCGCGCCGTGAGGGCAATCAAAAGCAACAACCTGTGTGCCTACAGACATCGCTTCTACAATCGCATTGGGGCTTCCTTCAAACCTAGAAGATAGTACATACAGGTCGGCAGCTTTCATCTCAGCTATTATATTGTCTGAATAGCCAGGCAAAGAGACGTTATCGTGCAAACCCAGTTCACTTATTTGTTGTTCTAATTCTTCGCGTAATTCACCTTCACCAAATATTATTAGTCGGCAAGGTATATTTTTTTGAACATCGGCAAACGCATCCAGCAGCATATCAAACCCTTTTTGATAGCTTAACCTTCCTACCGCGATAACCGTAGGCATGGCTTTATCAATTAACCAGGGGTGCTTTGGTGGTTGCTGTGCGGCCAATTCGGTTTCTTTCGTTATTACGGGGTTTGGAGCCGTTACAACGTCTTTTGCACGAACCACTGTAGTATCTATTAAATCTTGTGCCACACCTTTTGATACCGCAATTACTGGGTTAGGCAACAGGCGATATATAAAGGGCGCAAGAAAGTAGGTAGCCTTCATCACCTTGTCAGAATTTACTTTCTTATCCAATGAAAAGGCATTTCTTTCGCTTACACTTAACTTTTTAAGCCAGCCTAATGAAGCGCACGTTATAGCGGTAATAACGTTGATATGAGTTAATGCCGCCAAAATACCATCTGGCTGGCAGCGCTTTAGCGCAGAACGAAGCGGACCGAATGCATTTAGCGTTCTTTCACAACGCAATTCAATTAGGTTAACCTCTTTGCTTAGGTAGGGCTTATTACTACCGCCCTCAGTGATAAGTATCATATCTACCTGGTCACCGTCTTCTATCATTTGGTTGGCTAACCTAACCATCATTTTTTCTGCACCACCGCCTCTAAGGTCATGAAGAACTATACATATTTTTGCCATGACTTATCCAAATTGTGCAATGTAAGCGTTTGCGACGTTTTTATATGAAAAGTGTTTTACTTTGTCGCTAATTGGTTTCGATTTAAGCGAATTATAATTGCATAGCGCGTTCGCTAAAGCATCTGTGTCTAACGCTTTTACTAAAATCCCAGTTTCGTCAGGCGTAATGAGCTCGCTTGGGCCTGTGGGGCAGTCAAAAGCAATTACTGGGGTATTTAAAGACATCGCCTCAACTAACACTGTGGGCATACCTTCATGCCTTGAAGACAATACAAAGGCTTCGGCGCGCTTTATTATGCAATAAGGGTTGGTTGTAAAACCCGTAAAGTGAACTACTTTGTTAATACCTAAACTAGCAGCTTGTTTCTTTAATGCCTCAAGGTCTTCACCTGCTCCCACTATTACCAGTTCCGGTAACGTGGCATCTTTCAGGCGTGCTTTAGAATAGGCTTCTAAAAGAAGGTCAAAACCTTTTTGTTCCACCAGTCGCCCTACACCACAAAAATACCGCTCGGGTAGGGGGCTTTGTGGACTTTTTATGGATAGCTCTGCAATGCTCGGTTGAAGTACGGCATTAGGAATAAAGCTCACTTTATTCTTACCAAAAATAACAGCGTCTTTAATTTGCTGTTTGAGACTTTCTGATACGGCGATAATTTTTCCATTAGAAAGGCTGTATAAAGAGTACAGCGCTTTAATAGCCCATGGAGCTAGTTTTTGGTCGCTAACGTCAAACGCACAGTGCCTGGTATAGATAACCTTTAATTTTGGAAAACGTAATTTGCATAAGAAAGCTAAAATATTAGCCGTTTCTGTTGCTGCAATAATGACGTTAATTTCCTTTCGCTTTATTAAGCTGTATAGGTAGCTCAATTTTTGTCTAAAACCGTTATTGCTGTCTGCCGCGAATGCTGAAAAAGAATCTTGTAGTTGACTAAAGCCTTCTTTGCTCTCGCCAGTTACATCGTGTACGTAAAAAACAGAGGTAACACCCTCATCACCTAACGCTTGAGATAAGTTTTTATGTACTCGCTCTACACCACCTCCAGTGGTGAAGAACTTATGAATAAACAGTACCTTGTATTTTTCCATGGCTACAGCTATGCCTGTGATTTCATTCTGTGCTTCCACGCACAATAAATAGAGTGGGGGTTGGTTGTAATATAGCGCCACAAAAACTTGCGAGGCTCGGTTACAGCTCGATGCAGCCACTCAAACCCTATACGCTGCATAAATTCAGGAGCACGTTTGTAATCGCCGGTAATGTAGTTATAGCAGCCGCCACAGGTGATAATTACGGAAACATTAAGTTTGCTTTTGTTTCGAACAACAAACTCTTGTTCTTTGGGTTTGCCTAAACCAACCCACAGCACATCCACGTTTGCAGCATTAATTGCTGCAATAACTTCTGCTTCGTTGCTTTCATCGAAATAGCCATGGTGAGTGCCAGCAATGTGAAAGTTAGCATAACGCTGCTTTAGAATACCTGCGCACTTTTCAACAATGCTTTGCTGGCCACCTAAAAGGTAATGTCTTACATTTTCTGATGAGAGCTGAGGAATGTCGTGTATTGTGTCTGTCGTTGCTGTGCGTTCTGGAATTGGTTTGTCGGTAAACCACTTAGAGAAAGCTACAACACTTTGTCCATCGGCATGGATAATGTCTGCGCTTTCCAGTAAACGCATAAATTCAGGGTCGCTATTAGCAATTGAAATGCCTTGACCATTTGAATCAAATATTGTTAACGGTGAAGGCTCAGCGTTTTCAAGTGTATGACTTTTAATACGCTCTACGATTAAATCAACTAACTGTTTTCTGCTTAGGCATGCCGTTTTTAGTCCGCCCACGTTCGTAAAAACAACTTCTTCCATTTTCATTGCTTTCGGCACCTGCTGTACTTATTTTCCGTTTTTTAGGATGTTATTCGCTAAGAATGACAATTTTGTGATTTTATCAGATTACTCTGGTTCTATACATTTATCGTGCCATGCAAAATACAAGCGCATTCACAAACACTGAATCGTAGGGGGGATGGATTTTATTATACTTTTGCCTACAACAATAAATGTATATGCCGAGTGATGCAATGATGTATCCTTTGGAAAAGACTGTTAAATTATATGTTGAGGAGTTTCCTGCTCTTACAGTGTGTTTTTATTTTATAATGGCTAGGCAAATTCATCTAATGGCTGGTAAGTGAATAAGTTTCGGCGAAATTTTAATGTTTGGGTACGGGTTATAGTTATCTCTGTGCTAGCCATAGTTTGCTCTAGAATTTTAGCAGACGGCGACCTTGTGTTTTCCGAATTGTTGTATCAGCGAATTGACAAGGTTTACGGTAGTAAAGCGAAAGAGCGCGTTGCAAGCTGGCAGAGGGTATTAAATAGTGCGAAACAGCTCGATGAAGATGAAAAGCTCTATGAAATAAATCGTTTTTTTAACGAACTTCCATTTGTTGACGATAGTCAGCATTGGAATAAATCTGATTACTGGGCAACACCGGTTGAATTCTTGGCTTCTAATGGTGGCGATTGTGAAGACTTCACTATTGCTAAATATTTTAGCTTAAGGGCACTAGGTGTTCCCGAGGAAAAAATGCGGTTTATGTATGTCAATGCGCTTAGGTTAAATCAAGCGCATATGGTTTTGGCTTACTTCCCTAAACCCAATGCTGTGCCCATTGTGTTAGACAACATTAACCCACGCATATTACCGGCCTCCCAACGGCGTGATCTTGTACCCATTTACAGCTTCAACGGTGACGGTCTTTGGCTTGCTAAAGCTCAAGGGCGAGGAAAACAAATAAAAAATAGCCCAAACCATAGTTTATGGGAAGACCTTACTACTCGAATGGAAACGGGCTTTTAAAATTTAGGATTGAAAATGTCTTTAAGTCGACAATTTGGTTTAGGTTTTTTATCCGTACTTGTACTGGTCTTTTTAGGTACAGTCTGGATAAATGTTAATAGCACGCGCTCGTATATAAGCGATCAATTGTCTTCCCATGCTCAAGACACGGCAACATCTTTAGGTCTGTCTATCTCACCGTACGTTAGTTTGGAGGGCGGACTACCGGTAATTGATACCATGGTTAATGCTATTTTCGACCGTGGCTATTATGAAAGTATCGAACTACAAGATTTAGATGGCAATACGTTGCTTAAAAAGGTTAACCCTCCGAGGCCCGAATTGGTTCCTGAATGGTTCATGCAACTATTTCCTATTACTCCACCAATCACCAAAACAGAGATTAACTCAGGCTGGGTAATGGCTGGCGAATTAACAGTTAAGAGTCACCCCGGACTTGGTTATGCACAGTTATGGAGCAATGCAAAGCGCACTTTTGTACTAACACTGGTGCTTTTCGTAATAGGAACCTTATTGCTCGCTATTTTACTCAAACTTATCACTAACCCGTTGAAGGTGGTTATACGAGCTGCCGAACGTATAGCTAATCGCGACTTTAACCCTATTGAGTATGAACCTAAAACGAAAGAACTTGGCCTACTGGTTAAGGCGTTTAATAAAATGGCGGGGATTCTTTCGAAACAATACAGTGAGTTAACGGCCCAAGCGCAAGCCTATTATAAAAAGGCTTATCTTGACCCACTAACGCAATTAGGAAATAAACAAGCCCTAGATAATAAGTTGGCGCGTATATTCACTAAAACAGAAGACGAGCCAGTAGCGGGCTTTTTGGTTCTTGTCAGGCTTTCAAGCCTAGCGCACGTTAACGAGATAGAAGGTGCGGCTATTGCTGACGAATATATTAAAAATGTGAGTAAAATTTTACTTACCGCTACGCAGCAGAAGGGGGAGTTGTTTAGATCTCGCGGTGCCGATTTTGCAATTTTATTGGAAGATATGAGTGATGAAGATTGTCTGAGTGTGCTTGAAAACTTATCGGAGCAATTTAAGGCAAATAACTCTGACATGTTTAAAAATGGGTATGCCCACATGGGCGTAGCACATTTTGGCGCTGATACTCAAAAGGCGCTGTTGCTGGAACAAGCTGATTCTGCGTTAACTTCTGCTTCTACTATTCCCAATGGTTGGCAATTAGCCAGCAACATTACAGTTCAACAAAGTCATCAAAGCTGGCGCGAGCAACTTAAACGTATTATTAATGAACAAGCGATTGATATTCTTCTTCAACCTGTAAAGAATTTTGACAATGATGTTCTTGTGTCTGAGTGCCTTGCTCGATTTATAGATAGTACTGGCAAGAATTACTTGCCGATGGCTCAGTTAATACCAGAATCCGAAAAGCTATTAGTATCTGGAGAGCTTGATAAAGCAATACTTAGAAAAATTGATTCTCTGTTAAGTAAATCACCAAAGAGTAAAGAGCATAAGAGTATTTCTATAAATATATCAACAGCTTCGCTTAGTAGTATGGATAATGTGGGTGAACTTATTGATATCCTGAAGCGGGTACGAGAGAAATCTAAAAATGTGATAGTAGAGATTCATGAGCACTCACTTCACCGATGCTTTAAAAATTGTGTATTTTTTGCAAATAAGCTGCGAGAGATAGACTGTAAGATTACGATAGAGCGCTTTGGTAGTTCAATATCAGCTTTTGCGCACATAAGGCAGATTCGACCAGACTATATAAAATTAGATGGAAGTTTCACTCGTCATATCAATTCATCTGAAGAAAACCAGTTCTTTGTCAGTAGCTTAGTGAGTATTGCTCACGGCCTTAATATTGAAGTAATAGCTGAGCTAGTGGAAGATGAAGATGAGGCTCGATGCTTGCATGGTTTATTCGTAGATTATGTTCAAGGGTACTATTTCGGAAAGCCAGAAGTGTGGTCTTGAAACGAAAGTTTTAGAAACGGTTAGCCTTTAAGATACTATATTTTAGCCTGCTAACAACGTAAACTAATTGTATTAGGTTTAATGTCATAAATTTTGGAGTTACCATGCGCAGATTTGTTTGGGTTTGTTCTCTTGTTTGTTCATCATTAATGTTCGCAAGCATGGCTCAATCGCAGGAAACCGGTCAACAAGATTTAAAAGCATCGGCAATATTAATTGATGCTGTTGATGCTCCTGGGTACAAAGTTATCCAAGAAATAGAAAAAGCAATGGACGGGGGCGTCGCGGGAAGCGAAGCCACAAAGGCGACTTTAGATACATTGTCCGCAAGTGAAAATGAAACGCTAACCACCTCGCAAAAGGACGTGCTTTCAAATTATACGGAAGCTGGTTATATCTTTTTTAACACCTTGGTCGGCGGTTCTGAATTGTTCGAAGCTACATTTGCTTCAATTGAAGAACTACCCGCGAACGCTGGTGATGTTGTTACTGTTGCAGTTACCTTCTTTCCAGAGCAAGCCAATGAAATTCTAGCTGCGGCGGTATTAACAGGCGAAATTACGCAGGAAGACGCGATTGCATTAGCTTTGCTTGCCGGCGCTAATCCTGAAGACGTAAGTACTGAAACTGCAGCAGGCGGAGACATTACGGCCGTTCCTGCTCCACTTGGCGCTGGCGTTGGAGCTGGTGGCGCGGGTGGTGGCGATACTACCGCCTCTACTAACTAATACTAAAACACCCCGCGTATGCGGGGTTTATTTTTTAGCGAGCTCATCTGGCATTATTCTTCAATTTTATTAGTATCTCTCTTCAATACCTGCACTATTGGAACTTAACTTGAGTACACATCATCACTTCGTCGCAGCGGAGCGAATAATCTTCTATAGTTTCTTAGTTTTCCTATTTTGGCTTCCATTGCCACTTGGATCGAATCGCCCTTGGGCGTGGTCTTTAATGGAAATTTATAGTTTCTTTATGCTTATTAGTTTGATTTGGATACATAGAGAAACCGTTATAGAACGCCTAAAGCCTTATAAAATACCAATACTGTTATTTAGTATTTTCGTAGTATGGGTTTGGGTACAGCAACTAACACTTCCCGTATCTGTAATAGATTTAGTGTCACCCAATAGTTATGCACTATTTAAGTCTGCAGGTGTTGACGATGGCACGACCATATCAGTAGACCCAACGCAAACTAAAATCAGTTTACTGAAATCTGTCAGTTACCTATGCGTTTTTATTAGCTGCTTGTTACTAGTAACAACACCCAGTAGAGCGAAACAAGTCATGCTTTGTTTTTTACTGGCTGGCGTTTGGCAGGCCACCTATGGCAGTTTTGAAGCATTGTCAGGTTTATCAAGAAGCTTGGTATTCGATTTGCCAGTTAAAAACATCGCCACAGGCACATTTGTTTATCGAAACCATTACGCCAATTTCTTGGTGCTTTGCTTGGCCATGAGTGTGGGTTATCTAGTTAGTACATTAGAAACGAGAAGCCTGCCAACCAGTAGAGCAAAACTGCGCAGTATTTTAACTACACTTTTAAACGGTAAGGCACTGGTGAGGATATGTCTCGCTATTATGGTTATAGCTTTAGTAATGTCTCGTTCTCGTATGGGAAATACTTCTTTTTTCATTGCTATGACTATCACTGGTTTGCTTGGACTGTATTTAATTAAAAACAAGACCAGAGGCTTAACGTTTTTGATTATCAGTATGTTTATTATCGATATTTTTATATTAAGCGCCTGGTTTGGTCTGGATAAAGTTCAAGAAAGGTTAGTGGCTACCAGTTTGGAGCAGGAAAGCCGTGATGAAGTAGTAAGAGATGCATTGCCGTTACTCGGTGACTTTGCTGTAACGGGGTCAGGCATGGGAAGTTTCTACGGTATATTTCCTAGCTATCAAAGTGAAAATATACGGCTTTTTTACGACCATGCTCACAACGACTATTTGCAATTTGCGATTGAAGCAGGGGTACCTGCTTCAGCACTGTTGCTTACCGTTGTGATTATGTGCCTATATTTTGCAATACGAGCTATGCGACAGCGTGCCGATTCAATAATGAGAGGCGTGGCTTTTGGGTGCACTATGGCTATTTTAAGCGTTGCCATTCATATGACAGTGGACTTTCCACTTCAGGCGCCAGCAAATGCTACTTACTTTACTACGATATTAGCCCTGTCATTGCTTTGCACTAAGGTAAAAAGAGAGAGTCGAAAACGAAGGTCGAAACGCCATGCTGCCGGAGGAAATCTATGACTTTAAAATTCAAAGGGCGAATAGAGGACGACCCAGTAATAAGAAACTTGCTAAATGCTATGCCAGATGACGTAAAAAAATCTTTTACAGAAAAGCAGCTGACCTATTTAAAAACTGCAGTGGCTTCACGGCAATGGGGAAGTCATCCAATAGATTTACGAGGAACGGTTAAGGGCTTTAAGCACCGTTACTATTATGTATTCTTAGCGGGAAAGAACAAGCGAGAGCTAAGTAGAAGAGAAGAAAGAATGTCACAGTTGGTACAGGCAGGAATTCTATCGCTATTTTTAACGCTCTGTGTGCTGATAGGACTTGTTGTTTTATATATACTTAAATCGGCGCTAGGCATTAACTTATTTGAAGGTTTCTCTTTGGGGTTGTGGGATTGGATCAACACTTAGCTAGTCGAAGCACATAACCGTTGTTTTCGCTAGCAAGCCATCTACAGGTTATGCGTCTTTGTTCGTATTTCTCAACAAGAGCTAGCGCTTTATCTCGTGATTGAGGCGAAAGTATTGCGTTGTAAATTCGATGTTTTATTATTTGCTTGTATTGAGAGTATAAAGGGTGCCGTGCTTGATACGCAGCAAGCCCCAATTCTGTAAACAATAAATGTACTTCTGGCTGGCTCTTTCCGAACTTATCAGCTTGTGACAAATAAAACTTAAAGTCTTCGTCGAATTCTCCATTTCTCCATTTTAAAACAGCCATGTTGGCCCAGGTAACTGGCCAACCTGGGCGATTTTGTATAGATAGCTGGTAAAGCTGCATGGCCTCATTGGTAACGTTAACAGTGTCTGTTTCTAACTTTTGATACAATCCCCACTGGTAAATATCGGCTAACACGTCTAAGTACAGCGGGTTGTTTTTAGAAAGCTCAACTGCTTTTTCTGCAGTTTCTTTTGCAAGAACATAGTCGCTTTGACTATTTATCTTCTCACTCTCTTTCCACTGCATTAACAGGTTGTTTGCCTTGTAATAGTGCAAAGCTGCACGCAATTGGTCGAATGATGCGCTAATAAATGAAAGTAAGATAAGAGTTACCACACCAATAACCAAGTATTTAGTTATCTTAGCCTTTTGGTTCATTGAAACCATTTGCTAGCTATTCTCCAAGGTGTAGTGACAAATAAAGTTTCAGATACCTCTTTGCCAAAGTTTTGCGATACTAGGTTATAAGCTGCATCCATTTCTACTGGGCGGCGTTTTAAGCTGTGAGCGTCAGATGCAATGATATCTACCAAATTGTCTTCAAGCATTTTGAATCCCGTCTGCATTGCTGCATTAGAAAAGGTTCCTGTTAAAACACCTGCAGTTAATTGGAAAAGAACACCTTTACCTTTTAGCCATAATGCTTTGTTGTAGTCTGCAATTATGTCTCTGTTACGCTCAGGGTGAGCAATCATAGGCTGAACGTTGTTGCGTAGAAACCAACCGATGAGGCGATCAGTACCGGCTGGAATATGACTATGAGGAAGTTCTAGAAGAACAACGTCTTTGCCATCCCATTCGCCAATATAAGGGAGGGCTTTATTTGCAAACATTTGAAGAAGATCTGGTGAGATACGACATTCCGCTGCATAGTGAGATTTAAGCGGAATGTTATTCTCAATAAGTGCAGCGGAAAAATCTGCGTGCACCTTTGCGATGGTATTCAAGTCGTTATCGAAATAACCACTATGTATATGCGGTGTACATACAATATGGGTTACACCCTTGTCTACAGCATCTTCAGCTAGAGCGAGTGAAGCCGCCATATCGGCGGCTCCATCATCAATACCCGGAAGTAAATGACAGTGTAAATCGATCAAGTTTTTGATTGCTCCTCAGCGGTATCGGATTGATAACCGTAACGGTCGTAAAATCCTACGTAATCGTAAGATTTAGACGCTTTTTTCATATCGACTTGATTTAACACTACACCATCCACTCTTTTTCCAGCTTGCATGAAACGCGTTAAACCGCTGTTGATAAGTTTATCACTTGTGCTATCTGCTTTCACAACATAAAGCAGTGTATCACAACAGTTAGAGACCACCATGGCATCACTTACAGCCTGCGTTGGCGCGGTATCAATAATTATATGATCGTAGGTTGCCCTAAATTCAGATATAAGATCCCTGAAGCGATGAGAAGCAAGCAGCTCTTGTGGGGTAGGGGGGATGGTTCCAGAACAAATAATATCTATTCCAGAGTTGACGTCATTAACCAAGCATTCGTCAAGCGTATGTGTACCCGAAATAAGGTTTGCTAAACCTGGTTGAAAACCAGGGAAACCAAATTGCTTCGCAATTGTAGGGCGGCGAAGGTCGGCCTCGATCAAAAGAACTTTGCCTAACTGCCCCATAGCAAAAGCAAGGTTTATAGAAACGGTAGTTTTACCTTCTTTTGGTTCACTAGACGTAACCATGAACACTTTTTGAGAACTATCTAAATGAAGCAGTTGTAAACTTGTTCTAAGAGTTCTTATTGCCTCACTAAACGAGTGATGCTTGTTGTCGAAAAACTGTCGAAGAGGAAGGTCTTCTTTACGCTTGTGCTTTTGCCACGGGATTAAGCCTAGCATGCGTTGACCAAGCTTCTTCTCTACATCTTCTACAGAGCGAATACCGCGGTTTAGTGCTTCTAGCGCTAGTGCAAGGAAAACGCCCATACCAAGGCTAACTACAAACGCTGCAGCAATGATTAGGCCTTTTTTCGGCTTTGCTGGGATCGTAGGTGCAAGTGCTTCATCCAATATTCTCGCATTCGCAGTTTCAAAGCCGCCTACTTCGCTAGTTTCCTTTAAACGAGTGAAGAACGAATTGTATAGTTGCTGATTGATATCAACTTCACGTTGCAGTTTTCGACGCTGTGATTCAAGCGTTGTTAATCTTCTATAATCTTGTTTCGATGAATTTACCGTTTGGCGTAGTCCTTCAACTCGTGATTGTAACTGTTGGTATTCGCTGGTTATTCCCGAAATCAGAGCTTGTATTTGTTTATTTAAGCTCTTTTGAACAGAGTTTAGTTCTGCTGTAGCTGAAATCATACGCTGGTGTTTTGGGCCGTAGACTTTGCTTAATTCAGATACCTTACTTTCAGCTTCAAGCTCAGCGCGTTTAACTGACTGAATAGAAGGGTGGTTCAATACTTCAGGTAGTTTTGCAAGCTCTTCTACATCGCCTTGGTAACGTCTTACTTGTTCGTAGATAATAGCACTTTGCTTTAGTCTGCTTTCTGCTGCTACGAGTTCGCTATTAAGGTCTTGAAGCTCTTCACTGGCTAAACCTACCACGCCATCTAGATCTACAACTTGGTTTTCTTCGTAAAAATTAGTAAGAGCACTTTCTGAAGCAACAAGCTTTTCACGAAGTCCCAGTAAGCTATCGTTTAGCCACGTCGTAGCTTTTGATGTCATCGCAAACTTAGATTCAAGATAATTTTCTATATATGTTTCTGCAAAAGCGTTTGCTATCGTTGCTGCCAATTTTGGAGATTCACTTTCAAAAGTAATTTTGACTACTTGAGTGTTTTTCACTGGCGAGATAGTTAAAGCCATAACAACTTTGTCGGTGACCGCTTTGCGTTTTGCAAATAGAAGCTCTTCTTCTGTGCGATCAACTTTAGGGGTTTGAGGCAAAAAAGGTAGCCCTTCTTTTATAGTAGACTTTAAATCTTTGATAAAAGATGAGATGCCGTTCGATTCTTCTTTGTTGTAAAGAGGGTGTTCAACGAGGTTTAACTTGTCGACGACCTTTTCTGCTATTTGTCGTGACTTAAGTATTTCGTACTGTGTTTCAAAATACTCTTTGCGGTTCGAGTTTAAACCGTAGATTTCTTCTATCGATACGACTTTTGCTTCTTCTGCTTCTATTAGTAAAGAAGACGATGCACGGTAAACTGGGGTCATGGACATAACGACCATAGCTACCAGAATAGTTACGATAAAAGCTAAGCTGATAATTCGCCATTGATAACGTCTAATAGTCTGCCAGTATTGGCCAAAATCAATAGTATCTTCCCCAAATAGAGAAGCTTCTAGTTGTTCAGTTCCTTTGGGTGCCATGGGTACTTCCGAAGTGGTAAATTAAAAGAAGCTTTGTTCAATAGTTACAATGTCGCCTGGTAATACGATACCAGACCGGTCTACTGAAATAGTGGTTGAGGAGCCGTCTGTATCTCGAACAATAAATATTTTAGTTTTAGACGCGCGTTCAGTGTAACCGCCAGCAAGTGCGGCTGCCTTATCTATAGTCAAGCCAGGCTGGTAAGGGTAACCGCCAGGTTTTTTGACTTCGCCATTAATGAAAAAAGGGCGATAGTCCGTAATTGAAACCGAAACAGAGGGTTCTACTAAGTAATCGCCTTTAAGGCCTTCATATATGTAGGACTCTAATTCAGGCAGGGTTTGGCCAATTAGCTTTATTTCACCAAGATATGGGTAATTGATGATTCCCACATCCGATAAACGAGTTTCTAACGAAAGGTCTTCTTGACCGTAAACGGTAATTTTTACTACGTCACCTGAACCAAGTCGATATTGATCTAAACTGTTTGATTGCGCTAGTACAGAGGGCGCAAAAAAGCTTATAAACAGAACGCACAATACTACTAATCGTTGCATTTTTTTGTGTCCGAATTAAAGAGTTACTTTTACGGTAAAGCTTACTAAGTCTCTATCGTAGTCAATGATATCACGGTTACTGCTACGCGTGTCTTTCACGTAATCAAGGTTAAACTGCATCCAACGACGAAATTGATAGGTAAGGCCTGCGCCTATTCTAATTGTATCGTCGCTTCTTGTAGTTACGCCTTCTTCACCCTCATAGCGGTCTTGATCGAATGAGGTTGTTAAGCGGGTGGTAAGCCTTTCTAACCAATCATGAGACCAAGTAGCACGGTATGTTCTACTTTTAATGAAGTTGCCTTCACCGTTAGTTTCATTAGTATTACTGAACGTTGTTAGGTCAAGTTTAGTATACGAAACTGGTTGCCATACAACACCAACTTGCCAATCGACACCGTTAAAAGTATCTCTACCTGGAGCATCAAAGTCTTTAGCACGGTAACCTAATTTAGCGTAGCCTGAAGTTTGCGCAGTAGATTCCCAATTCACACCCAGCAATAATAAATCTTCAGTACTATCTAGCGGGTTTTCTGGGTTTAGCGCAAAATCATAATCCACATTTTTGTGAGTGTAATCTAAGGTTATTTCCGTTAACGGAGCAACTTCGTACCTAAGGGTACCTCCGAATGTCGTCGTATCTCTATCCCTAGCTCGATATACATCGCTTTCGATATCATAATCTAGTGTTTGATAATCAAATATAAAGTCTAGGCCGAATTGGGAAGTTAATGCCCCATACGAATAAATAGCTTCTAGCCCGGAACTTTTGTATTGATCAGGTTCGTCAAGTGTACTTCCGTTACCGATGGAAAATCGTGTTCCTCGGTCGTCATGACCATCTTCCCAATTGGCTTCGGCTTTTAAACGATTTCTAGAATTGAACTCATGGTCAACTCTGGCGTTTAAAAAATGGTCGGTGTAGTTATCTATCTGACTGGAAAAATAATCCTTCCTTTCTAATCTGTACCCAACCTGTACCTGATTTGCACCATAATTGTTCAGTAAAATAGCTTCTGGTGAAATTGTGTGGAACCAACTGTTAATTTCATTGGAGCTAGAACGTGTTACGTTATCATCATGCCCAAATCTATAATCAAGAGAGGGAACTAAGTCAAATGACCCCAACTCAACACTTGCGGCTTCTTGGGCTACAGCGTTGGTTGCTGCCAACAGTGTAGGTAGCATAAGAGCTAGATACGTTTTACGCATTCAGTTTTCCTTACTGAGTTAATATTGCTGTAGTACTTAGATAAACGTTACTCTTTAGTTTTAACCGAAAAGCAAGTTGTATATTCAGCGATATAAGTTTCATCGCCGTAGTCACACTACAGTGCAAAAGAGGCATGCGTTCTGTGTATGCCATTAGTATGCCAGAATAGTAGATGAATATGATGTCATTATGACAACACCCAAGTCAAAGAAATTAACAATGAACACGTTAGTTTCAGAGTCGCTTCTATGTATAACGATAAATAGTACTATATATACCATCGCCTTAATAGAGGAACACTCAGAAGGTAATTTATGGTTTTGTCCTTTCTTTTTAGTATAAAATGCCGCAAGATCTGCAGAAATCGAAGATCGGTCTAAACTGATTCGTTAGATTGTGTTTATATCGTGGCTATAGCGGTATATCAAACCCGAGATGTATATGGAAAACAAAAATTCTTCTGACAAGCTTTTGCCAAGGGATTCAAACAAGGTGGTAAAAGGGGGGCTTTTAGTCCGGAATCAAAGTGGCTTTTCAACTATTTACCGATTGATAGATCTTACTATTATTGTCTTTTTTTATTACCTTTCATCTTCTTATTATAACGTGCCCTTTGGAAATTTGAGTGTTTTACTTCCATTGGTGTACGTAATTTTCTTTCAGCTTTCAGCGGAGGCTATAGAGCTTTATCGCTCTTGGCGGGGTGAAAGAACTATCGAAATGCTGAGAGCTGCTGCAATAACTTGTGCGATAAGTGCTGCTGTAACGTTGACTGTAGGTTTTTTCTTTACGGGCTATATAGACAATCCCTCACCTGCAATTTTACTGTGGTTTGCTAGTTCTTTTCTTAGCTTGCTTTTGTGGCGATACGTGATGAGAAAGCTTTTGTTCAGACTGCGAAAAGTCGGAATGAATTCACGCAACGCAATCGTTATTGGAGCAACTACACTGGGATACAATGTAGTCCAACAAATTATTGAAAATGATCAGCTTGGAATTCGATTTAGCGGATTGTTCGATGATCGCGCAGAGTCCAGGTTAGCACATGAATTTCAAAGTCAAATCAAAGGTAAAATAGAAGACGCGATAGAGTTAGCGAAGCGAAACGAAGTGGATTACATTTACATAGCGTTGCCTATGAATGCAGAAAAGCGAATAAGACACATTTTAGATAAGTGCAGTGACACAACCGCAAATGTTTATATTATTCCAAATTTCTTCATGTATAACTTACTTAACGCTCGCTGGCAGAGTGTTGGCTCTGTGCAAGCATTAAGTGTGTACGACACTCCATTTCAGGGGGCAAGTAACGTTCTCAAGCGAATTGAAGATATTGTGTTGGGTTCGCTAATCTTATCTTTACTTTTAGTACCGATGTGTATTATCGCATGCGTAGTAAAGCTGACCTCTAAAGGTCCTATCATATTTAAACAGAAGCGATATGGTTTAGATGGAAAGCAAATTACTGTCTACAAGTTTCGCTCAATGACAACACAAGATAATGGCCCAAAAGTAAAGCAGGCTACAAAAAATGACCCTAGAATAACAAAAGTGGGAGGCTTCTTGCGCCGAACATCTTTAGATGAATTACCCCAGTTCATAAATGTACTGCAAGGTCGAATGTCTATTGTAGGTCCCAGACCTCATGCAGTTGCCCATAATGAAGAGTACAGAAAACTTATAAAAGGTTATATGTTGCGTCATAAGGTAAGACCGGGGATTACTGGGTGGGCTCAGGTCAATGGTTTAAGAGGTGAAACCGAGACAGTTAGTAAGATGGCTCAACGTGTGGAATATGATCTAGAATATATTCATCGATGGTCTGTCTGGCTAGACCTAAAAATCATTGTGATGACTGTTTTCAACGGATTCGTTAATAAAAATGCTTACTAGTGCACATAAACATATTTAAAAGCTACGTGAGATAACTGGAGAGCGGCTTCATATTTACTCTTTTGCTCATTCTTAGCCGTTATGCTATTGCGTAGCGGCTAGTTTTTGTAACGCTACAAATCCTAGCACGGATTCTGAGTACATAGCTAATGCATTACCCTAGTGTGCCTTCAACCTAAAATCCTTACAATCTAACACCTTTACAACCTTATCCACTTACAGCGTCGCAGCCGATCAGACCCTGCATTATAAACGCTGATACCGTTATTCTTTTGCGTGCCAATAGGCATTCACTCATCACTTCATCGCTTAACACTTACACAGCACTATAAGTTCATCGTGCTCGACAGACTTTGAGATAAATTCCATGAATTTTAGCTTTCCTGTTTGAAAAGTGTGCTTTTTAGCGTTTTTTTAAACTAAAGATTAAGAAAATTTATAAAGAGTTTTTAAATATTGATGTATTTGCTCTCGTCATTTTGACATTTTTTCTATATTATCCAGACCACAAATAGCAACTATTATTATTTGCAATTGCAAAACGAATGAAAAGTTAAGCGGTTTGGAAATGCTAGCGACTTAAAAAAGTATTGCCGAATAATAAAGTTCTTGGTTGCCAACAAACACACAACACTTTGAAGAACACTTGGAGAGTAATTTTGAAATTCAAACTTACGAGTATTGCCACTGCGATAATGTTAAGCCCAGCTGTACTTGCTGCTGATATGGAAGACATTGAAAGACTGACGGTAGAAGGTAAATACCTTTCGGTTAACCAGTCTAACTCTATCAAGAGCCCTACGCCTATCCTCGACGTGCCGCAAAGCTTGTCAATTATAACCGCTGAAGAAATTACGGCTCGCGGTATTACAAGCGTTGGTCAAATTATCGACTACGCACCAGGTGTTAATACGTCTCAAGGTGAAGGTCACCGTGATGCAGTGGTATTTCGTGGCGTACGTTCAACAGCCGACTTCTACCTAGATGGTAATCGCGACGACGTTCAATACTACCGTGCGCTATACAACGTTGAACAAGTAGAAATTCTTCGTGGACCGAATGCATTGCTATTCGGCCGAGGCGGTACTGGCGGTATTTTAAACCGTGTATCTAAAAAGGCGAAAACGGGCGAAAAATTCGTAAACTATAACGTTTCTGCTAATACCTTTGGTGCTTACAATCTTCAATTAGACACAAACGTTGATACAGGCGACAAGTCTGCACTTCGTATCAACGCTATGTACGAAAGCTTAGATAACCATCGTGACTTCTACTACGGCGACCGATATGGCTTTAACCCAACGGCACGCTTTGAAGTAAGCGACGATACTATTGTTGATGTGTCATACGAATACATCGATCACGAGCGCTTCATCGACCGTGGTGTGCCAACGGCAAACGGCGAACCAGTAGAAGCATTTGAAGAAATCGTATTTGGCGACCCAGAAAATAACTATCAAACTCTTAGTGCCGACGTATTTCGTGCAAACGTTGAACACAGCTTCTCTGACAACCTAAAAGGTAACTTCAACGCCTTTTACGGTGACTATGATAAAGTTTATTCAACTTTTTACGCAGCGGCATACGACGCCGACGCTGAAGTAGTAACCCTTGACGGTTATGTAGATACCACGCAGCGTGAAAACCTTATCTTGTCTTCTAACTTAGTAGGCGAGTTTGCAACGGGTAGCATTGAGCATACGGTTATTTTTGGTGGTGAGGTTATTAATACCAAGTCGAATCAAGACCGCTATAACCCAGAATTCGATTCTCGTGTAGGTGCAAATGATCCTGAAGGTACACTGCGAAACGATCAGGAGATGTTTAATGTTTCTCGTCCTCTTAATTTTAGAGGACTGAGCGGTGTGAACAGTGCCGGTAATGCAGTTACTGCTACATTCTACAATGGCGTGGATAGCACATTAAACGATGACACCCATGTAGACTTGGACGTTTACTCTTTCTACGTGCAAGACGAAATTGCACTATCAGAAAACTTCGACCTAGTGCTGGGCGCGCGTTTTGATAGTTTCGATATTGAGGTGTTTAACGTTAAAGCAGCTGAAACGCGCAGCAGAAAAGACGAAGAAGTATCGCCGCGAGCGGGCCTTGTTTACAAGCCGCAAGAGAATATCTCAATTTATGCCAGCTACAGCGAGTCATTCTTACCTCGCAGTGGCGAGCAGTATGCGAATATCAATGGTGATGCTGACGCGCTTGACCCAGATACCTTCACTAACCAAGAAATTGGTATTAAGTGGGACTTCAGTGAAAGCATGAGCTTTACGGCTGCTATCTTTGAAAATGAGCAAACGTCATTGGATAACGACCCTAACGATGCAGAGAGCTTCATAGAAGTTGATTCAGATGTATCTGGTTTTGAGCTTCAGCTTCAAGGTTATATCACTGATAAGTGGTACGTTACGGCTAACTACAGCAACCTTGATGGCGAAAATGCTAATGGCATAGCACTTCGCGAGCTACCTGAAAACACAATATCGGTATGGACAACTTATGAAGTGAATGATGTGTTTGGTTTTGGTATTGGCGCAACTTATCAAGACGAAAGCTTTATCATTAATGATGAGGACTCTCCGGTACTGCCCAGCTATACCCGTGTTGATGCATCAGCATACTACACACTTAGCGACAAGACTCGCCTTCAGCTAAACGTAGAAAACTTGACTGATACGCTTTACTTCCCTAATGCACACTCTACGCATCAGGTAACAGTAGGTGCGCCCATTAATGCCCGCTTATCACTGATTGGTTCTTTCTAAAAAAAGCGTTAGCAATAAGTGATTAATAAAAAGCCATTCGCGAAAGCAAATGGCTTTTTTTACTTTAGGGGGCGGTAATAAGCCCTCTTAACGGGCCGAGAGTATTTACAGCGACTACGGATTTCCCTTCACACTATATAAATAAGCCAATCAGCAATCCACCTAGCATACCGGCAATGTTAACCTTGCTTGGCAAAGTTGATAAGTGTCTGTCCACCGATACGTCACCCTTGTTTTGCGAAGTCGATAAGTGTCTGTCCATCCATGCGGTAGCCTAGCCATTCTCTTTTGGGTTTAGCGCCGAGTGATTCATAAAAGTCGATAGCGGGCTTGTTCCAATCTAATACGCTCCATTCAAAGCGGCCGCAGTCGTTATCTACCGCTGTTTTGGCTAAATGTTGTAACAGTGCTTTTCCAGCACCTAAACCACGTGAGGCTGGCGATACATACAAGTCTTCTAAATAAAGCCCGTTGCGCCCTTGCCACGTAGAGTAATTAAAGAAGTAAACGGCGAAGCCAATAGCAGCATTGTTATGTTCGCAAATCACACAGTGGGCTGTTGCGCCCTCGCCAAACAGTGTTTTATGAAGGTCATCTTCCGATGCTTCGACTTCGTGTTCTGCTTTTTCGTATATCGCAAGCTCTAAAACGAATTGGCGAATTTGCGAGGTATCGTCAGGTGTTGCAGGTCTAATTGAAATTGCTTGGCTCATTGTATTTTCCTTTCAAAACCATGAAAAAATGAGCCTAATAAGGCTCATTTTCTTTAGCGTTACTTGTGTATATAACACGTATTGTTTAAGTGTACTTTATCCCGTTAGGTGTTTCTCAAAACGTTAATCGCTGGCCCCACTTGATGCAGGCGAATAGTCAGGGGTCGCACTATTATCAACATTACGATTATCAGACTTTCTTCGCACGATTTTGTTTTTGATGAACGAGAACGGCCCACGTAAATCAAGCAGTATCAGGTACAAGCATGGTACCAAAATAAGCGTGACAAGGGTGGCATAAAGCACCGCAAAGCCCAATGCCGCGGCCATGGGTACAACGAATGCTGCCTGTAAGCTGGTTTCGAACATTATTGGCAATACGCCTACAAACGTAGTGATAGAGGTGAGAGTGATTGCTCTAAAGCGGGCAGTACCTGCTTCGGTAACCGCTTCTTTAATGCTGTACCCTTGTGCGCGGCGCTGATTTACAAAATCAGTCATTACCAGCGAGTCGTTTATCACAACACCCGCAGCAGCAATAAGGCCAAAGTTCGACATCATAGATAAGTCTAGCCCTAGTACAAAGTGGCCAAACACTGCTCCCGTAAAGCTAAATGGGATCACCGACATAATAATTAACGGCTGCCCATAACTTTTGAGCGGCACGGCGAGTAGGATATACACCATGATCATCGCGGCTAAGAAAAACAGAATTTGCTCGTTTTGCTGGGCTTGCTGCTCTTCAATATCCCCACCTAACTCAGTCATTACCGATGGGAATAACTCTTTAAGCTGAGGCAGAAGTTTATCCTGAATTTCAGTCACCACTTCATTCGGCTCAACTTTTTCCTCATCAATGTTGCCCCAAATGTATACGCTGCGGTAGCCACCTTCGCGGCGAATGTAGCTAATGCCGGGTTTTTCTTCTAGGGCTACCACGTCACCTAGCATAACTTCTTGTCCGCTTGGCGTAGTGATAAGTGAGTATTTTAAGTCTGCAAAACGCTCACGTGTAAGTTCAGGGTAGCGCACCATTACTTTCACTTCTTCGCCATTACGGATGACGCGCTGTGCTTCGCCACCGTAGAAGCCTGCACCCACTTGAGATGCGATATTCGAAAGCGTGAGGCCTAAGTCGTAAGCCACCGGAAGTAATGTCATCTGCACTTCTTTGCTTGGCGGGTCGATAGTAGAGCTTACATCGAACAGGCCTTCTTGCTGCTGAAGCATTTCAATAAACTTAAGACCTGCGGCGTTAAGGGTGTCGATATCAGGGCCGAAAAGTAGATAGCCAAACTCACCATCATCACCATCGCCGTTCACATCGTCAATCACGGTAAAAGACTTCATGCCGGTGATTTCAGGAATGGCTTCGCGCCAGCGACGCGCTAGTTCGAAGGTGTCAATAGGGCGGTCTTCTTCATTAACTAGCGGCGTTAATATACGCCCTTCGGTTCTGTCTTCATTAAACGCAAGGCGGTCTCGAATCATACCTTGGCCAAACTCATCAATAATTTGTTCTTCTACGTCTAAAATGGTCTGCTCAACTATTTTAAGTGCGTTGATGGTAGTCATGTCTGAAACGTTTTCATTCATCTCTATTTTTACGCTGGGGAAGTCGTGAGGCACTTTGGGATTTGGCACCATACGTACATAGTTTGCGCCTATAAGCCCGAGGCTTAGCATAAACATTGCTACAAACATCATCAGCACTGCCCAGCGCCACTCAATAGCTTTGGTAACGGTGCGTTTATAAGGGCCGTTTACAAATGCAAAGAAGCGTTTATTAAAGCGAGCACGCCAGCTGTCTTGCTTTACCGGAGAAAATTTAGTGTGAGCGAGGTGAGCGGGCAGGATAAGCTTCGACTCAATTAAACTAAATACCAAGCACAAGATAACTACCACTGCGATGTTATAGAAAAAAGCACCTTCTGGCCCGCTGCTTAACGTAAATGGGGCGAATACAGCAATGGTGGTTAATACCCCAAATGTAGCAGGGGTCGCTACGCGCTTAGCACCGCGAACAACGTTATCCACACCACCGCCTTTGCTTTCAATTTCAGTATAAGCACTTTCGCCAATCACGATAGCGTCGTCTACTACAATACCCAGCACCATAATGAACGCAAAGAGCGATAGAATGTTAATGCTGACGCCGAAGACGGGCATTAGCATCATTGCACCTAGGAAGCAGACTGGGAGGCCGACCATTACCCATACTGCCAATCTGAATCGCAAAAACAGAGTTAGCATAAGTGCCACCAAAATTGACCCCTGAATGAGGTTTGACAGCATCATGTCTAGGCGCGCATTTAGGTAGTAGGTCATATCGACCAGTACCTGTAAACTTATACCCTGAGGCAAGGTTTCGTTTTTCTGATCAATATAGGCTTTTACCGTCTCTGCAACGGGAATGGTATTTTGCGTTTTTGTGGCTTTCACTGCGATGTAAATAGCGTTCATGCCATTGTATTTGAAGTAGCGCTCACCCTCTTCAAAACCATCATTGATGTAGGCTACATCGCCTAACGTAACCTTTGCACCGCCAGCACCAATTTTAATTGGAATTTGCTTAAACTCATCACCGCTGTAGTATTGGTTTTCTACACGAACAGAGACGATGCCCGAGTTTGTTCTTAATTGACCCGCCGAGATATTCGCCGAGTAGCTGTTAATGGCTTGGGTAATATCACCAATCGTTAGCCCGTACTTTCTAAGCGTATCGGGTTTAACTTCAACAGCAATCTCATCATCTGGCGTATTAGCCTCAACAAGGGAAATAGAGCCTAACTGTAAAAGTTCATCTTCAACTTCTTTTGCGAGAACTTTTAACTCGGAAAGCGGTAAGTCGCCCACTAGGGGCATTTCAATAACTTGCTGTTGAAACTCAACTTGCGATACGTTTACTGGCTCCATGCCAGCGGGGAAAGTGGCAATGCTGTCTACGCGAAGCTTTACCTTATCTAGCACGTCAGTAAGCTCGGCTTTGGTGTCGATTTCTAACGTTACAGCGCCGCCACCTCTAAATGCACGAGAGACTGTGCGCTTTATTTCAGTAATATCTTTAACCGCTTCCTCTACTTTAATGAAAATACTTTCTTCAATTTCTTGTGGCGAGGCGCCCGGGTACGTTGCTTCTATAGTGATATAGTTTATTTCGATGTTGGGGAACATCTGGCGCTGAATAGTGAAGTAGCTCGCTATACCCATGATGATAATAAAGATCATGAGAAGGTTCGCTGCTACAGAATTTCGAGCAAACCAAGCAATGATGCCACTTTGCGTGTTGTTTTGGTTATTCATGACAGCTCCTTAGTTAGCGCTTGCTGTCACAAGGTCGGTAGTGGTCTCAATCACCTTCACGGGCATCCCGTTTTGCGGGTACTCTGGAAGGCTCATCACAACCTTATTCGCGTTAAAGTCTCCCTGAATTAAAAAGTCGCCATTTTCTTCACGAACCACGGTAACTTTTTGTGACGTTAACCTATCTTCGTCATCCAGTGTCCATAAAAGACGATTGGTAATTAGCTCTTGAGGTACGCGGTACACGTCACTTAACGTTTTACCTTCAAACGCAATGGTGCTGTAAGAACCAAACTTTATAATTGGCTTAGATGAGTTGATGGCATAAGGGTCTTCAATTCGCGCGACGAAATAGCTCATACGCGTATTGTTGTCTATAACCCCTGTATCTCTGTGAATAGTGCCTTTAACCGTAGCACCTTGAATGTCATCAACTTCAATAGCGATTTCACTGCCAATGGTGTTGTCAGCAAGAAAGACGCGGTCAAAGCCAGCCACGGGGAAGGTTACTTCTGCGTACTCAATGTTATTAATTACGGCAACGGGCGTACCTTGAGTAACATAGTCACCGGTACTAATCCCCCTTGAAACAACTAACGCGTCATAAGGGGCTTTAACTTTGCAGTTTTCAAAATCCCGTTTCGCTATTTTAAGCTGGGCTTGTGCCGACTTTAGCGCTGCTTTCGCACTCATTACTTGAGGTTTACGAAGGTATAGGTCAGTGACGCGAGCATTGGGCATGGTTTTCGCTTCTCGCGCCGCAACGTCGGCCTGTGCTTGCTCTTGAATAAGCTGCGCTTCAGCGCTGGCAAGGTTTGCCTCGGCCATTAATAGCGCGGCTTCATAAGCATCGGCTTCTATTTCAAAAAGTGTTTCACCCCTTCTCACTAAACCACCGCTGACAAATTTGGTGTTCCACTGTTGAACTTCTCCTGATACCTGCGCCGCGAGGTTAGTGGTTTCTAAAGGCGTGATTTCACCGTAAGAGGTTAACTGCACCCGAACATCTTCAGGGGCTAACGCCTCAATAGTTACTGTGGGGCGAGTGTCAACATCTTCGGTAATTACTGAGTCAGAGGCTGAGGCTTCGATTCCTTTCATCCCAACGTAGCCTACTATTAAAACACCAATAGGTAGTGCAAACTTCATCCATTTCATAGCCAAATCTACTTTAATATCAAAAACTGCTTATAGTGTAGCGCTAAAGTGTTTCAGTAATACAGCGCAAATGTAACCAAACGTGAGTCAATTTTGTGTAAATTACATTTTCTTGTAGAGTTAAAATTAATCGTGTTGATAACTAATAAAGATTTAGCGACAAGGAAGTGTAGAGGCGGCGCAAACATGGTTTCGGCCGTGGTCTTTTGCATGGTATAACGCCTTATCGGCAAGGCGGATAGCACTTGATATGTCAATGTTCGGCGTTACTTCGCATACACCAAAGCTGCTTGTAATATAGATTTCATTGCCATTGATATTGAGAGGGGCGTTATTTAAGGTCGCTCTTATTTGTTCTAATGCTTTTACCGCGCCAGCTTCATCCGTATCGTTAAAGATGAACATAAACTCTTCACCGCCCCAGCGGGCCAAGACGTCTTGACCCCGCGAGCGGGTTTTGAAAATGTTAGATATTTGCCTTAATACCTCATCACCTTGCTCGTGTCCGAGGGAGTCATTAATACTCTTAAATCTGTCTATATCAGCAATGGCTATAGAAAAATGACGCTTATTACGTTGCATTCTGGCATATTCGCGTTCAAGACACTGCTGTGCTCCACGGCGATTTAAAAGTTGAGTAAGGTGGTCGTGTTTGGCTTGGCGTTCAAACTGCTCACTTAAGTAAAGCGCGGTGTCGTAACTTTTTTGTCTGCTGTATTCGTAAAACGCTGACAGGAACGTAACTGTAGCAAATGAATAGAGTAGGCGCGTTTTAAACGCATAGCTATAGTTGGCCACAAAATCGGCCTCGTTGAACCCAAATAGCACGATTGTGCACGCGATAGTATAGGCGACAAGCGCGAGCAACCCTCGAATAAAACCGGCAAAAAACATAGTGACAGGGGGGACAAGGTATATCCAAAGCGGGCCCGTATTATCTTTGCCCCCAGTTATCACTAGTAGAAGCGTGAGAGCCATCAGGCAAAAAATTAATAGCGTAATAGACCAGGTGCGCGCCTTTGCAGTAGCAACGCGCACCTGTAAACGCTGCGAAAGAGCAAATATTACACTGGCGCTAAAAAGAATAGTCGATAGGAAGTACTCGCCGTCAATAAAAGCACGAGAGCCAAGCAAAAACGTAATAGACATCCCCACCGCTGCAAACAGGTTAACAACCATAATGCGGCGGTTGGTTTCATCTTTGTAGCGGCGGTTTACGCCACTTAATACGTATTGCTTTATCGGCCCAAGCATAATTAACCGGCGGAGACAGCTGCTTTTGATATATCAACAGCGAGCTTTTCAATAGCATCTCGCATTGCTTTAACGCTTGAAGAAAAGCCGTCGTTAGCTAAAGGGGAGGTAAACACGAACGAATGTGGCGCATTTTCACCTGATGCGCTCGTTATGACAAACTGCCCCGAAAATACAACTTCACCTTCATAGGTGCTAACAAAGTCGTCTATGTGCAGCGTCATATGAACAGACTCTTCGCTGGCGTAATGATCGGGGCGAACAAGCGAAACACGTTTTACTGCCAGTGCACCTGTTAGCGACTTGGTCAAGCCTTCGTCGACAGGCTCCGCCCATAAGTGGCTGGTAGATATGTGGAGGTTAGTGTCACTAGTTTGGTATACCAACCCTCTGTGCTTCAAATATTCGGGGAGGGTTATCTTGTCTAAAACGATAGTCTGTTTAGCATCCCCCTGTATATACGACACATCACCAGTTGCGTGAAGAAGGTAGTACGTTAACCCCGTTGGTGCGCTGCTACACGCGGATAAAAAACAAAATAAGAAAGCTAAGGTGCTGATGTAGATGGTTTTACGTTTTGTAAAAGAAGAAGTAGCCTTAAACTGCATCATCATAACATTCGATCCTTTCATCCCTGTTCGTGGATGTTCCAATAATAATACTTCGCAGCGTGGTGGGATTTTCTCAAAACTAAAATATAGCGTATATACTCAATTAGTAGAAAAAAGCTATTCATTATTCACGCCAACCTAAACAAGTAATATTTAGGTTGGCGGGCAGTACCTGGCGTTTAATTCTTAGCTTTGGGTTGAATTTCTGACTCGCTGCCCTGTGAAAAAATTAAACTATTAGGCGACTGATTTAATTTCAAGAGTAACGGCTGCATGTTGCGCATGGTTTCTTGCAGTGCATCTACGGTCTCTTTTATTTCTGACTGATTAAAGCCACCTTCGCTGTAATTTTTGAGTAAACCATCAAGGCTTACCAATACCTGATTAAGGTTGCTATTTAATGCTTTAGCGTCAATGTCACCAATCAGCACGTCAAAATCGTCACTTGCCGTTTCTACCGATTCAGCCGCAAGGCGCATGTCATCAACGGCTAGTTGCACGTTCTCTACCATTTCTTTAAGTGGTAGCTGGTTTATTTTATCTAGAATGGCGTCGGCTTTTTGCGTTAGCTGGGTAAACTCATTACTTACGGTTGGAATAACTTCATAACCATTAATGACTTCAATTTTGCCACTGCCGTCGGCGTCGGGTACGTGTTGTAAATCAACATACAAACCACCAGTTAGAATATTACCCATGCGTAACGAGGCCCTAAGATCTCGGTGAAGCCAATTTCTTATGGCTTGTTTTATTGCGCTTAGCCCTTCATCCGTATCCGGTTGTCGCGCTTTACCCGGGTAGATGTTAATAAGGACAGGAATAGGGTAGTCGCGCTCAAGAATATTTCCTTCAACGGCGGGAAAGGAATTAATTGCCGTTACATTACCAATCTCAATTCCTCTATACTCTACAGGCGCGCCAACCGTAAGGCCGCGAACACTTTCGTCAATTAGCAGTAAGTATTCCGCCGCCACTTTATATCGTGCGTCAGACGCTGAAGTGCTGTCGCCATAAATAGTAAAAAACGCATTATCGAGCACTTGCTCGCCTTTCGGGACGCCTTCGGGAATGCCAAAGGTAATGCCATTGGCTAATAAGGTTTCTAAGCTGCCTGTTTCAACACTGACACCGTTAGACTCAAGCAGCAGTTTAACGCCACTGACATCCCAAAAGCGCGTCGTGTTAGTAATGAGCTTGTGATAAGGGGCTTCAATAAATGCGTCGTAATACACCACGCGCTCTTCAACGTTGAAGGTCGCGTCTTCAAATTCGCCTACCTTAAAGCCTTTATAAATAATGGGGTCGCCGGGTTTATAGGCAAACTCGTCGTCACTTTTTAGCATAACGTGTAGACCGGGTGTCCCAGGCGGTGTTACAGGCGGGCGCTCAAGGGCGGTAAAGTGCAGTTGCTCCTTTCCCTTATCGTTCGCTGACATCGCAATATAGCTACCCGATAACAGCGTATTAAGCCCTGAGACTTCCGAGAAGCTAATTCGCGGAGCGACGACCCAAAATTTCGCATTTTCGTTAAGCAAATGGGCTGCGCTGGCATCAATTCTGGCGGTAACAAGTACTCCGTCTAAATCGGGCTTAAGGGTAATTTTTTTAACTTGCCCCACATCCAAGTCTCGCACTTTGATCGGCGTTTTATTGATCTCTATGCCCGCAGCGGAGTGAAGTTCAATGGTGATAAGGGGGCCTTGATTTTTCCACTGGTAATACACCATCCAACCACCAATTACGATAACAAGGATGGGGATAATCCATATGCGGGAAATAGATGAAGTTGGTTTGACCTTCGCTTCGTTTACATTGGGGTCATTTGCGGTCATGGTAATTGCTTCCACTGCTGCCAAATTAGCCTCGAATCAAAAGTCATCGCGGCTATCATTGTTACAAATACAACGGCACAAAAGGCAAGTGCCGCTTGGCCTGGATAAATAGACATGGTGTTACCCATCTGAATTAGTGAAACAAGCACGGCAACGACGAAAACGTCAATCATTGACCAGCGCCCAATTGCCTCTGTAATTCGGTAGTAACGTATACGCAATTGCTTGGATGTGGTTTTTTCTCTTTGAACAGAAAAGTTTAGCCAAGCGAGAATTATGATTTTTGCCACCGGTACAATAACACTAGCCACGAGAATAATAATTGCTACTGGGTATGAGCCAGACTCCCACAGCGAGATAACACCACCGATAATCGTATTCGGTGTTTCTCGACCAAAAAATTCAGTATACATTATGGGAAGTAGGTTAGCAGGGATATATAAGATACAGGCCGTGATAAGCAGTGCCCACGTGCGCTGTATGCTCACTTTTGCCTGTACTTCGCTTAAGGGTTTAGGTTGTGGTGGCGCACCTAGGCTTAACCACATTGCATAGCGCGTGGGGTCAAATTGGGATATACATAAAGCGGTGAATGCAGAAAAGCCAATAAAGGCATAAAAAGACAGACCAATAGAAACATCGGCTAGCTCTGTGATTTTAATGAGACTGACTAATGTGCCTACCAGAAAGATTTCGGCCATGCTCCATGGTAGAAGCGCTTTTACCAGTGTAAACAATCTAGGAAGATAAAAAGGCCGGCGTCCTTGCAATTGAGCTAAACATAAAAGCACTAAACCAGCTAATACCATGCCGGGCAATAAAAGCGTAGCTAGGCTAGTTATTATCGCAAGCGATAGGTAGTCGTGTTCAATCAGTACTGTGATGCCAGTAGGTAAGTCGATACTATGTTTTTGCCCACTTGCTTTAAAGGTAAGAAAATTAAAAGGCAGTGATAGAAGTAAAAAAATCAATGCGCTGAATGACAATGCCAATAGCTTTTCACTGGCGCCGTCGCGGTGAGATATGAGCGTATGGTTACATACAGGGCAAACAGCCCGTTGCCTGTGCGCTAGGGCAGGTATGTTCACCTTGGTATGGCATTGCTCACAAACTATAGATAACGTATTAGATTCAGCCATAAGGTTTTGCGCGCTACTTTTAGTTTGCTAAAAAGCAGCCAATAGATATAACCTGTTGATTTTTTAGAATCAACAGAATAGCGCATTGCGAGCACGTCGGGAAGTAAAGCCAGTCGTATTTAGAAATATAACAATAATTATTGACGATGAAATGATGCAAGTAACTAACGAGATTCGCAGTGTGTATGAAAAGATAAAGAAGCCGGCAAGGCGCTTATTTCAGAAAAGACGTATTGGTTTTTTGCGCTTTTGGCTGAGCATCACGTTCGCCCAGCGTTGCTATTTTTTGGCAACCAGCATGCTTGTGTTACAACTATTTTTGACTATCGAAAGTAGCCTGTTTGAAGCGATTATGTTTGGTTTTGCCCTTGCAGGCATTATTAGCGAAGTCTGGCCAAAGTTTATGACGCTATGGAACAGTTTACCCGGTAAAGCGGTGATCTTGTTCATCTATGCAATTATCGCGAACTTTGCGCTTGCCTCTGCTAGCGGCCTGGTTAACAGCATAACTGGCGTTTCTGCAAGCGCCTTACCCTATAGCCACAATTTCGCGCTTATACTCATGGTGCCCAGTTGGTTCTTTGTTACCACGTTGATGGCGCTCGTTGGCGGCATGCTGTTAATTTTTGCTTACTTGTTTTTCTTATTGCTGCTAAAGCCCTTCGGCGTGCAGCGGCTTTGGCATCAACAGGGCTACCGTTATGTATTATCCACCGCCATAGCGCGCTTTGTATGGACACTGGGCGTGTCACTTCAACTTGGCGTATTGGCAGGGCAGGTGGGGCTACTTTCTGAATTTAGCAGTGACAGCGCCAACCCGTTAATAACTATAGAAGAAGCCGAAACAGTTAACCTTAATGAAGGCGAAGCACAACAACCTAATAAGGAAACGGAAGAGGTTTCTGAGTTAGAAAAAGATTTAACAACGCTTTTAACCAACGCAAAGCAAAAAAGTATCAGCTACAAAGCCACACAACGCCAGGCGTTAGCCAGCTTTATCTATGAGTATGAAGCAGACTCACGTTCACGTTGCGCGCACCCTGCGGGGACGCGTGTTATTGAGTTAAATGACTATGAAATTTTGCAAATTGAAAAAACATCAGATAACGATGAGGGCTTTGTTTACTCGGTTGAGCCGTGCCGCTCCGCTGCGATTGGTTTAAGCAATACGTCTTCCGTAGTTCCAAATGGATATTGATAATTTAAGGTGCACCACCCAATACGCTTTTACGCCTGCCGCCGTTGTATTTAAAGCTGCCATGAAAATTCTGTTGCTTCTTCTGACACGGCCCAAAGCTTTGTTAGTACTTTTTTGTCTACAGCAAAGTCCTCTAACTTACATTCTCCTACTGGGCCGCCGAAGTTCATCAGTCCTGTTGGTCCATAGTAGGCAAGCTGCTTAAGGTTTTCTTCCGTCGCACAAATGACTTCGGGGATGCGCCTTGTTCAGCAGACTGGGCTAAGCCAATTTTCACCATAAAGGTCCACGATATACGGGTTAAGAAGCTAGCACTTTCTCGTTTAAGGGGGGTGTTAGACGCTCCGGGGTAACACACAAACACCTTTACTTGCTTGTTATGTGCTTTTACTTTGTCTTGAAGCTCGTATGCAAACATCATCTTTGCTAACTTACTTTGGCTATATACCGTATGAGTTTCTGAATTAAAGCACATAAGCGATAGAGAAATAAAAAAGCTCGCGACAGCAAACTGTAGCGAGCTTTCATTTCATTAGTGCAACTACACTGCTTAGAAGCTAGCGTTACCTGGTGTACGTGGGAATGGGATCACGTCACGTACGTTTTGCATGCCGGTTACGTATGCAACAAGACGTTCGAAACCTAGACCGAAACCTGAGTGAGGCACAGTGCCGTAGCGGCGTAGGTCGCGATACCATGCGTAGTCTTCTTTCGATAGTCCCATTTCTTCAAGACGAGCGTCGAATACATCTAAACGTTCTTCACGCTGTGAACCACCGATAATTTCGCCGATACCTGGCGCTAGCACGTCCATTGCTGCAACGGTTTTGCCGTCGTCGTTAATGCGCATGTAGAAGGCTTTAATATCCTTCGGATAGTTCTGCATGATGATTGGTGCACCAACATGCTCTTCGGCAAGGTAACGCTCATGCTCAGAAGACAAATCAATACCCCATTCAACAGGGAATTCGAATTTCTTGCCGCAATTTTGAAGAATTTCAATAGCGTCGGTGTAATTCATGCGAACGAAGTCAGAGCTAACGAGCTTTTCTAAACGCTCAACCGCATCTTTCTTAATGCGCTGGGCGAAGAATGCCATATCATCAGGTAACTCTTCTAGCACCGCTTTACACACATACTTCAACATGTCTTCAGCAAGCTGCGCGACATCTTTCAATTCAGCAAAAGCCAGTTCAGGCTCGATCATCCAGAATTCTGCAAGGTGGCGAGACGTATTTGAGTTTTCAGCGCGGAACGTTGGCCCAAAGGTATAAACCTTAGACATAGCCGTACAGTATGTTTCAACGTTAAGCTGACCTGATACTGTTAGGTAAGTTTCTTTACCGAAGAAATCTTCTGAGTAATCAACGTTGCCTTTGTCGTCTAGCGGAAGGTTCATCATATCAAGTGTTGATACGCGGAACATTTCACCCGCGCCTTCTGTATCGCTAGCCGTTAAAATTGGGGTAGAGATCCAGTAGTAGCCTTTTTCATGGAAAAAGCGGTGAATGGCCTGTGATAAACAGTTACGCACTCGTGTAACCGCACCGATAACATTAGTGCGAGGGCGCAAATGTGCGTATTCACGTAGATATTCTATGCTGTGGCGCTTTGCCGCCATTGGGTAGGTATCAGGGTTTTCAACCAAACCTACAATTTCTACCTCGGTAGCATCAATTTCTAGTGCTTGCCCTTGGCCTTGCGATTCTTTTACTGTACCGGTTACCGATAATGAACAACCTGCAGTAAGGCGCTGGATATCGGCATAATTTGACAGAGAATTTAGTGCAATAACTTGTACAGGATCGAAGCAACTACCATCGTGTAGTGCAATAAATGATAACCCCGCTTTAGAGTCACGGCGTGTTCTTACCCAACCCTTTACGGTTACCGATTCGCCTACGGCGTACTTACCTTTAAGTACGTCAACTACGGGCGCATGCGTCATGTTAATTTCTCCGTCTTACTGATCTTATGTTGTCGCTCGTTTAACATCGAGTTCGACCACACAGTGCATTAAACTATGATTGAAAATGTGCACTTGAATTTGCTTTATGGTCAATGTTTTGGATTGTTATGCCGATAAGTATTTACAATCGGTAAGCCGCTAGTTGAAGTTTATAAAAAACGCTTCAAGCGAATTACATGTCGCCAGCTATGTGAATGAAAGGATTTACCGATCGCTACCTGCTATGGCGATGTAATAATAAACAATAAAATACAATCCAATAGCACGCTAGTATACCCAACCTTATGCGGGATGCCAGAGAACAGAGTGACAAATGGGAAATAAAAATGATTTGGGCACGTCAGTGGACAGCCAGCAGCAAACTCAGAGCACTGCGCAACGCGCTTCGCCTTCCTCTGACAGTAGCAATGTCGAGAGGCGCGCTATGACTTACGAGCAACTAGCAGAGCGTCGTTCTACGCCGCGTTCTAAAACGCCTTTCTACAAGGTCATGCTGGGCCTTAATATCTTTGGTTGGGTTGGCATGGTTGTGGTGCTAATACTGTTTCATTACGCGAGGCCAGACTTTATTAGTGGCGTTCAGCAGTACTGGGGAATTGAGGGGGATGCATCTTGGTCTCAAAGCCATTTGTCGGCCATGACCATTATGTTGCAGCTATGCTTAATAGTTAGCTTAATCAGTATTGTCATGCGCGCAAGAAGAAACCGCCGACGCACTGATAGCTTTGGCGCTAATCTCATTATCTTGTTTGCCATTGCCGCGATAAGTTTAATTACCTTGGCCACAACATTAGGGCTATAGCTTCAAACTGTGTAAAGCATGCGTGGTGTGTGAGTTTGATAATCGAGGCTTGGCGGGTAAGGCAAGCCTCGACAGGCATTTCTTAAATACTGGGCTAATACGTGTCTTTGATAAAACGAATACGCCTAAATGAACGCGGCCTGCACTAGCCAGTAGGTATAGGCAACATAAGCGAGCACAAATGCGCCCCCTTCAAAGCGATTCAAGCGGCCTTGACGTTTAATTCCGATACAGAAAATAAACAGCGCCACCGTTGATGCAAACATCACCATAGCGTCGCGATAAAGAAATTCCGCGCTCACTGTCATAGGCTGAATAGTACCTGCAATACCTACAACGGTAAGAGTATTAAACATATTAGAGCCAATAACATTACCGATGGCTAAATCGTGTTCGCCTTTTTTAACTGCCATGAGGGAAGACGCTAGTTCTGGTAGCGAGGTACCGATAGCAATAACGGTAAGCCCGATAATGGTGTCACTTACGCCGAAAAAGGTGGCGACTTCAACTGCACCCCATACCAGCATACGAGAACTGGCCACAAGCAAAAGTAAGCCTGCTATTAACCACATTACGTGTGTCTTGACCGTACCTTCATTGCTGTTAATTTCTTCATCGTACTCGTCGGCGAGCGCATCTTTACCACCCTTCATGCCGTGGTAAATGCTCCACGACAGCAACAAAACGAACAGGCCTAAAAGAGAAAATGCATCATCTTTAGAAACCTGTAAATCCCACACTTGCCATACGGCGAAAAACGTAATGCCTAACAATACGGGCAGTTCTTTTTTAATAATCTCTGATTTCACCGCAATAGGACTTATAACGGCAGTTAAGCCGAGTATTAGGAGAATATTGGCAATATTCGAACCATAGGCATTACCTAAGGCAATACCTGAATTACCTTGAATGGCAGCAAAAATTGAAACAATGATTTCAGGGGCAGACGTACCAAAACCAATAATGAGCATACCGATTAAAAGGGGAGAAACGCCGAAATGGTTAGCAACAGATGCGGCACCACCTACAAATTTTCCTGCACTCCAAAGTAGAACCGGTAATCCGATCAAAATAGCCAGGCTGGCTAATAACATACGTACTCCTCAAACCATTTGTGTCTTCTTGCCTACCTTTATGTATAGGCAAAATTAATAAACAAAAGCCTTATCAATAGATTTAATTGTACATCAATTTTTGTTGTCTTAACGACGAAAAAAAGCCGTGCTGAATATGCTATGCAAAACAGAAGTTAAGCGTAAACTCAGCGCCACGTAAACGGTGTATGTTAATTGAACAAACACACATCTAATTGTAACTAACCCTACTCTATTTAGAAGCGATATAAATGCACAATACATTGATTGTTACCGATGATGTTACGCCTTTTGGTAACACCGCTTTAACCGTGCTGACTTTCCAAGATTACCTTGCTGAGTTTCCAAAGCTAAACGAACCGAAAATCCGTGTCATCAATATTTGCGACACCACTCGCTATTTAAGCGAGGGCTACTACTGCTCACTTTTAGCACAGGCTCGTAATCACTCTGTGCTGCCGTCGGTAAATACCATTAACGATTTGCGCATGGCCGAAGAGAACAGCATTGATAGGATCGTTTTTTCACTGTCGGTACAGCAAGATGCGGCTGAAATTACCCACGACCCCTTGTTTGTACTATTTGGTGAAGTGGAGGATCAGCGTTTTAAACGTTTAGCTCGTCAAGCGTTTGAAAAGTATCCGTACCCAGCTTTGGTTTTAACTCCGACGGTTACTGATATCAAAGTATCGCCTAAAGCGACGGGGAAAGTGCAAATTGAAGGTTTTGCTAGCGTCCAAGCTAAAGCGTTTAAAGACTTAAGCATAACGCAACAGACCCGTTTTATTACGCAATTAAAAGCGCACACCCAAATTCAGTGGAGAACGGGTAAAACAAGTAAACGAACCCGTTGGGACATGGCCATTCTTGTCAACCCTGAAGAAACCACACCTCCTAGTGATGAACGTGCCATAAAAAACTTCGTAAAAGCCGCTGAAAAAGCAGGGTTTCACGCTGATGTGGTAAGTCGGTTATCGCAAGAAGAGTTAGGCCACTACGATGCACTTTTTATCCGCGAAACGACAGCGATTGATCATCACACATATCGTCTAGCGCGGGCCGCTGAACGCGAAGGCATTGTAGTAATGGATGACACGCAATCTATTTTGCGCTGCTGTAACAAAGTGTATTTACAAGATGCCTTTGCGTACCAAAAGGTACCGGCACCAAAAGCAACCTTTGTAGCAAGCGCCAACGATGACGTATGTGACGAGCTCATTGCTGACTTTGGTTTGCCTTTGGTATTAAAGCTACCGGAAAGCTCGTTTTCACGAGGCGTTCATAAGGCAGAAACTAAAGACGCGTTAAAAACACGGCTTAAGCAAATGTTGGCTGAGTCTGCATTGGTTTTGGTTCAGGAATACATTTTTACAGAGTTTGATTGGCGAATAGGCGTGTTGGGTGGAAAGCCTATTTATGCCTGCCAGTATTTTATGGTACGCAATCATTGGCAAATTTATAACCACCACGGGGATAGATTTTCTTCTGGCGGTTTTACCACTATGCCTACTTTCGAAGTGCCTAAACCTGTATTGCAAGCCGCGATAAAAGCAGCGAAAGCAGCAGGTGACGGCTTGTATGGCGTAGACATAAAACAGGTAGGTAATGCCGTTTACGTTATTGAAGTGAATGATAACCCCAGCATTGACGCAGGCGTTGAAGATAAATATTTAGGCAAAGCGCTGTATGAACTTATTATGCAGGAATTTGCAAACAGGTTGGAGCAAAGAGGGCGATGAGTACACCGGCTGAGCGGGTGAATGAGACGAAAAAGGACAATGCGTTTAGTCGTGAGGGTGGAGTGTTGGTAACACAATCAGCTAATGAGCTTATATCGGGGCACGAAAATACAAACTTGCCGGATTTGCAGGCCGACATAACGCTGCGAATAGCCACGGTACAGGATATCGACTGCTTACAATATATTGAGAAAACGTGCTTCACGACCGATAGGTTAAGCAAAAGTCGCTTTAAATTTTATATTAATGCACCGCATGCTGAGCTTATCGTGGCGCAGCGGTCAACTGAAGAAAAGGCCAATAATAAGCGAAACGAAGGTGAACGGGGAAGCAGTTTGTCTACTTCCAGCATCTTAGGGTACGGGTTATTGCTGCTACGCAGAGGAACACAGCTTACGCGTTTGTACTCTGTAGCAGTGCTTCCACAAGCAAGAGGATTGGGCATTGCTGAAAAGTTAATAAATGGCTTGGGGGAGCGGGCGCTACAGCGGGGAAAGCGATTTATGCGTCTGGAAGTGGCAGTGAGTAATACTGGCGCTATTGCTCTTTATAACAAATTAGGGTTTAGCCAGTTCGGCATGTATACCGATTACTACCAAGATCACAGCGATGCGATACGTATGCAAAAACTATTGGCGTCGAGTAAATCAACACAAACGGATATTTACCCTTGGTATCAGCAAACCACTGATTTTACTTGCGGCCCGTCGGCGCTAATGATGGCAATGTGTGCGTTAGATAATCGCTTCAATATGACGCAGGAGAAAGAACTGTCGCTGTGGCGCACTGCGACTACTATTTTTATGATGGCGGGTCATGGCGGTTGCCACCCCATTGGTTTGGCGTTAGCCGCTGTTAGCGAGGGGGTCACTGCTCAAGTAATCATTAATCAAAATATACCGTTATTCGTTGACGGTGTTCGCGATACAAATAAAAAAGCCATTGTCGAAAAAGTGGAGTCTCAATTCCTAACGCAAGCGCAGGAAAAGGGTATCCCTGTTGAGATATCAGACTGGCATACAGATATTGTTGACCAAGCATTGCAAGCTGGCGGCGCAGTGTTGTGTTTAATCAGTACCTATGCATTTGATAAAAAGAAGGTCCCTCACTGGGTCGCGATCACGAGTTGTGATGGGCACTGCTATTATCTGCACGACCCTGATGCAAGTGAGGGCCAGCCAATTGAGTATCAGCACATTCCGGTTGCTCGCGAAGATTTTCTAAGGCTTTCCAGCTATGGCACGCGTAAAGTAAGAACATTAGTACTCCTTAATAATAAAAAATAATTTGTTTCCAGTAAGGCTGCTAGGTGGTTGTCACTAGCTAGCCTTAGTGTTGAATTTGTGTGACATTGACTTTTTTGTTCAGCGTCTTTAGCTTAGTGACCAGCTGCGACAATTCTTTTACAGAGCCTGAATAATCAATGCGCTTATTCATTTCCTTTCCTTTAATTGCGCTTTGATACAGTGCCTCGCTCTCAAAACAGGCTGTCTGTGCGTCTAGTTCATTCCATTCAGCTTTAAGGTCACTCGGTATACAGTGGCGTTTTGCTGTAATTTTGTCTTTTACTTGCAACACTTTCCCGATTAATAATTGAGCATCTGTTGGCATGATAACTTCTCCTAAATAACAGTTTTTCTGTAAGTGTCTGTAATAATTTAAGTAATTATCAATTCGCTATATAAAAAATTAAACTTAACCACTTACAAATCTCTCTCTTGTGTTTAGTGTTGCAGCAACAGTGCCAACTCTTAGGTATTTCGCTTATTCGTAGGGTATAAGAAGTTAGCTGTGACGTTGAAATTGGACTTTAAAAAAGAGGGAAGGCCGCAAGCGCAGAGTTGTAGCAACGCTCACTCATTGGCTTATATAAAGTAAAGGTGCGATATCAAGCCAGTAGGTAAAAAAGTGATACTAGAACGCAGGTTTTTAAGCGCTTGGGGGGAGATAGTTAAACGTATCTAGAGTAAGTGTTATAGGCTTATTTATAAGCGTAACGTTTTGGCTTGTTTTTAACTTTCTTAACTTGGCAATAGCAAAAGTGCGGTGTCCAAATCAATAAATTTAAAAAAATAGCAGTGACCAAGCTAAACACAATAGATGAAGGGGTTAACGGTACCGAGGGTCTAAAGTTATCTAAAACGCGGTTAAGAGTGCCATACTGAGAAGGCGAGGCCATAAACACAAGCTGTTCAAAGTAGTGACCGTGTTCTAACTTTCTCATGCCCTGTTCAAGGGTGGTGATTTGCGCAAAGCGCGAGGCTTTCATTGAGGCGTTTTCACGCACTACGGGTTCGCTGTTTTTCTGAAGGCTATCAAGCATAGCTTCTACTGAAGAGAAGCCATGCTGCTTTGCAAGCTCAGAAGAGCTTGCAACTTCGTCTCTCAATGCGTCGTAATAACCGTTTAAGTACTGGCGGTAGTGGTCTGCTAATATGGGCACTTGCAGCGTAATAATAAATAAAACTGCAAAAACTACCTTATCAAGAACACGTACTACCATTAAAAACTCGCTATGTTATTTAAATTAACCCACTCGTTTCGCCTAATATAAAAACAAGTGCTACCAGAGCCGCCTCTTAGCCACGATAAGCACGTGCCTAGCCTAGCAAACTGTTTCACTATTTCAAGGCAGTGTAGATAGCATGCGTTAACTTGCTTAACTGCTCCGCGGATATAACATAGGGAGGCATAATGTATACCAATTTACCAAACGGCCTAATCCAAACACCCTGCTTCACGAAGTGACGTTGAATTTCGGCAACGTTAACGGGATTTACCGTTTCAACAACGCCAATGGCACCCAATACTCTTACATCAGCAACTCGCGGCAAGTCTGCACATTTTTCCAACTCGGTTTGTAATTGTTTCTCAATAGCGGGAATTTGTTGCTGCCAATGGTTTTCATTAATAAGTGAAAGACTAGCATTGGCTACTGCACAGGCTAGTGGGTTACCCATATATGTAGGACCGTGCATAAATACGCCAGGCTCGCCTTGGCAAACGCCTAACGCAACATCTTCTGTGCACAAGGTCGCGGCTAACGTCATATACCCGCCGGTAATTGCTTTACCTAAACACAAAATATCCGGCGAGATACCGGCATGCTCACAAGCGAAGAGCTTGCCGGTACGGCCGAAGCCGGTAGCAATTTCATCACAAATTAACAGTACATCATACGTATCGCAAAGCTGCCTACAGCGCTTTAAATACTCAGGGTGGTAAATACGCATGCCGCCTGCACCTTGCACAACAGGTTCTAGTATCAAGGCTGCCATGGTGTGATGATGCTTTTCAAAAATATCCTCTAAAGGCAAAATGTCATCTTCGCTAAAGGTTTGCCCGAAACGCGTTTGTGGGGCAGGCGCAAATATTTGTTTATTCAGCACGCCTTCAAACAAGCTGTGCATGCCATTCACGGGGTCGCAAACGCTCATGGCGGCAAAGGTATCGCCGTGATAGCCATTGCGCGGCGATACAATGCGCGATTTTTCAGGTCGCCCTTGGCATGCCCAATACTGAATAGCCATTTTAATGGCAACTTCTACCGACACTGAGCCCGAGTCGGCTAAGAACACGCGCTCTAGGCCAGCTGGCACCATGTTAAGTAAGGTTTTACAGAGATCTACCGCCGGCTGGTGGGTAATGCCGCCGAACATAACGTGAGAAAATGCCTCTATTTGTTTATGCGCCGCGTCGTTTAATACGGGGTGATTGTAACCGTGAATAGCCGCCCACCAGCTAGACATGCCGTCAATCAGTACTTCAGAGCTCGCTAAAGTAAGTTCAACGCCTTCTGCACCAACCACTTCATAGCAGGGAAGGGGGTTAACTGCACTGGTGTAAGGGTGCCAAATGTGTTGTTTATCAAATTCTATATTGTTCACAAAATA
>CEPO01008171.1_pt1 | contig 50040 bp, 49 predicted proteins | sample 530481 | NCBI WGS metagenome assembly CEPO01 (sample SAMEA2620198, study PRJEB7988) | marine metagenome | biome: marine biome (ENVO:00000447); feature: surface water layer (ENVO:00002042); material: "saline water (ENVO:00002010), including plankton (ENVO:xxxxxxxx)" | depth 5 m
AGACGCTCCACGCGCTGACGGGCCGTCGGGGTCCGGTCTGGTCCGTGGCGTTCAGCCCGGATGGGCGTACCGTGCTCACGGGCTCGTTTGACAGTGCAGCGCGGCTCTGGAGCGTGGAGACGGGGGAGACCCTCCACACGCTGACGAGCCATGAGGGCAGGGTCTCGTCCGTGGCGTTCAGCCCGGATGGACGGACCGTGCTCACGGGCTCTGATGACAAGACAGCGCGGCTCTGGAGCGTGGAAACCGGGGAAACCCTCCACACGCTGAGAGGCCATGAGGCCTATGTCAATTCCGTGGCGTTCAGCCCGGATGGGCGGACCGTGCTCACGGGCTCTTCTGACACGACAGCGTGGCTCTGGGATGTGATTTACGATTAAGTGTCGTGAAAGTTTGTCACGAATTCTCTCAACAGCTGTCCCGGGCGAAAACCCGGGATCTGGATGAGGCAAGCCACACACGCTCATCCCCGCGCAGGCGGGGATCTCCACGAGAGCGCTACCAGACCCCGTCTTTCGACGGGGTGAGCGATGTCTGCTCAACCGATGTGATCACTCCACGATCGCGGGCTCGGTCAGCAAGAGCCGTGCAATCGCACTGAACGTCGCGCCGAACGCCTCTTCATCTGACTGGTTCATATGCATCACCATCACTGTATCGGTATCCGCGCGATAATAGGCGGCTGAGAAATAGCCGGTGATCCCGCCCGTATGGCCCTCGACCTGCGCACCGGCGCGGTTTTCCATGGTTCCAACGCCAAGACCTTCATAGCGGCGTTCGCGGCTCACAAACGGGTCTGCCGTCATCACCTCACCCACATCGGCCAATGCGCCATCCGGAGCGAACAGCGCTCTGTAGAACGTGATCAGATCATCCGGCGTTGCCATGATGCCGCCATCCGGTCCGGTATTTTCCCGGCTCTCGAACATGTCCTCCCAGCCGTCAAAATCCTCGCCATAGCCGTGAATGACATCGCCCGGTGGGTGGAGAACATTATAGCTCGTGTCATCGAGGCCAAGCGGCTCGAAGATCCGGCTTTGCAGCAGCGCGCCCAGCGCTTCACCTGTCTCTTTCTCCAAAATGAGCGCCAGCAGATGATAATTCGTGTTGGAGTAGGCGTGATCCTCCCCCGGTGTGCCGGTGGCACTCTCGCCCTTAATCAGCGAGAGTGCCAATTCGGGCGTTAAAGGCGTATTCGGGTCATAGGTCGCATAGAATTGGGCGTTGTAATAATCCGGAATGCCCGATGTGTGGTTCATAAGCTGTCTGATTGTCGGGTCGAGACCTTCCGGAATGCGGCTCAGCACATCCTCGCCGAGATAGGTCGAAATCGGCGCTTCAAGATCCACCACGCCCTCATTCGAGAGGATCACCGCCAGCGCCGCCATATAGGTTTTGCAGATACTCCCGAGCCGCATGGGCGCATCCGTCGGCATGGGCAGGCCTGTTTCTGTGTTCGCCACCCCACGCGCCAGCGCGATCCGTTTCCCGGGCTTGTCGATCACAACAATGATGCCCGGTACAGTTTCAACGGGCACCTCATGGATGATGGCGCTGACCTCATCTCTGAGCGTCTGCTGATCGGACGCAGCACTGGTTTCGTTTGCCGCTGGTGCGGGCTCCTGCGCGGTCTGTGGGCTGCAGGCGGAAACCATAAGGCCGGTCGTCAGAATGGCAGGTGTCAGAATGTTGGTCAGCCTGGTTCTCAGCATGCGGCGTCTCCCATTGTGTCCGGCCCCCAACTTGGGGGCACATTATCGAACACTCTATGCCGCGCGCATTCAAATACCAATCTATTCCGGCGTGATCGGCGCGCCGGGGGCGGCATCCTCAACGACGTGTTCGGCTTTCTCCAAAGGCTTCTTCGCATCCGGTCCGCGACCACGCAGCTGAATGCGCGGAACGAAAAGAATGCTGATAAAGGCCAGCACCACAATCACGATCGCGCCGGAAAAGATGAAGGTCATAGAATCCGCAAAGGCCGTCTTCAGGAAAGGCGGCAGGTCTGGCACAGCGCCGGGGTTCTCCGCCGACATGAATTGCGCCTGCAGCTTACCCAGATTGACGTCAGGCATATCCGGAAACACGGTTTGCAGTTTCTCAGTCAGCTTGGAGGTCATCAGTGCGCCGAAGATCGCAACGCCGATCAGCGAGCCGGTCTGACGCAGAAACATGCCAGTCGAAGTGGCCACCCCCACCTGCTGAATAGGCGCGGCGCTTTGCGAGACCAGCGTGAACAGGCTTTGCGAGGGGCCAAGGCCCAGGCCAATAATAAACAGCCGCCAGACCACATCCCAGGCGCTGGAGTCTTCCGTCAGGAAGGTCATCAGATAAAGGCCGATTCCCTGCAGAACCGCGCCCGCCAGCATGAAGCCTTTATACTTTCCTGTGCGTGTCACCAGGCGGCCAGACAGGGCCGCGCTGAACATGAGACCACCCATCAGCGGCAGCATGGAAAAGCCGGAATTCGTTGCCGGTATACCGATCACCAATTGCAGGTAAAGCGGCACATAGATAATCGTCCCCATAAACGCCATCGAGATGATGAAGGAAGAAATCATCGAGGTGGAAAAGGCTCTGGTGTTGAACAGAGTGAGCGGCAGAACCGGGTCGCGCACAATCTTTTCCGTCACCAGAAACCCAATGCCTGTGGCCAGCGACAGCGCAAACAGCGCCACCACGTTCAGTGCAAACCAGCCATCGGTGGGGCCAAAGGTCAGCGCCAGCATCAGTGCGCCGAGCGACACCACAATCAGCACGCCGCCCAGCCAGTCGATTTTGCCGCCCGTGCGGATGCCAAGATCGGGCATTTTCCGGCCAATCATATAGAGCGAAAGCAGGGATAGCGGCAAATTCACGTAAAACACCCAGCGCCAGCCTGCGATGTGAAGCCCCATAATCTCGACTGTGCCATGATCGGTGAAAAAGCCGCCAATGACAGGGCCAAGCACACTGGCGAGGCCAAACACGGCGCCAAACAGGCCCGCATATTTCGCGCGCTCACGCGGCTCAAACAGATCCGCAATGGTCGCAAAGGCCGAGGTGAACAGCGCGCCGCCGCCAATGCCCTGCAGCCCGCGAAACACAATCAGCTGGATCATACCCGAGCCCAGCACGGGCAAATCGCCAAACTCGCCTGCCAGACCGCACAACCAGGACCCGACGACGAAGATACAGATGCCGATGATCAGCACCAGTTTCCGGCCATACATATCGCCGAGCTTACCCCAGATCGGCACCATGACCGTCGAGGTCAGCAGGTAAACCGTCGTCACCCAGGCATAGATTTCGAGGCCATGAAGGTCCGCCACAATGCGCGGCATGGCCGTCGAGATGATGGTCATATCCAGCGCGCTCAGCAGGAAGACAATCATCAGGGCGATGAACGTAATACGCTTTTGCTGAGACGAGACAGCAGGGCGTTCATCGTCCATGGGCAGTGCGGCTGTATCAGACATAACGGATCCGTGATTATACGTTGTATAGCTCACGCTTACAGAAGTTGAATGTAGATTGCTATAGCCATCTTGTTTTTTTCCGGCCTTCACGCCGGATTAGCATTGTCCTCAAGCATGTAAGCGCTTACAAAATCCAATAAGTGTCGGGAAGGCCAACGCAGTCCATCGCGCGGCAACAGGGAGGAAATGATGTTGAAACGGATTGTCACATGTCTGCTGTCGGCCAGCACACTCTGTCTCGGAGCTGCCTCGGCGGAGGACGCCTGCGATCAGACCTGCAAATCCCGGCTGATCGATCAATATCTGCACGCGCTTGTCACCAGCGCGCCAGACGAGGCACCCCTGGCCGAAAGCTATCGCGCAACTGAGAACCAGCATGAAATTGCGCCGGGCGAGGGGCTCTGGACTAGCGCAACAGGCTTTGGCCCGATGCAGCGCCGTTTCTTTGATGAGGCAACAGGCAATGCGGCCTTCTATGGCCTTGTTTATGAGGCAGACGGGCCTGCGCTCCTCTCACTGCGCCTGAGCTTTGATGGCCAGGACATCACGGAATCTGAAGCCATTATCGCCCGGGACTTTGAGCCTCTCTACAATCCGGTCGCGGCCATAAAAGAGGCTCCTGACTTTACAAATCCAGCAGATTTATCGGGCCTCACGCGCGAGATGATGACGACGACGGCCGACAAATATTTCGATGGCCTCCGCGATAATACGGGAGAGGGCATTCCGAAAGTGGATGGCTGCAAGCGCATCGAGAACGGCACCCGCGTCACGAACCGCCGCCCCGGCTCAGGCGATCATGCCGATGAAGTCCGCTCAGGCGATTGTACCTCTGGCTTTGAGAATTTCACCTCCATTGCGGAGATTGCACATCGCCGCTATCCGGTCGCTGACACAGAGGCGGGCGTGGTTATGGGTGTTGGGCTCTTCCAACGTCCGCCCGGCGCTGTCGGTCGGGATGGCAACCCACGCAAACGCAATCTGATCCATGAATATTTTCGCACCGATGCCGAGGGACGCATCACCGAAATCTTCGCCGTCATGCGCTATATCGAGGCCGATGAACCGAATGCCACGGGTTGGGAGTAAGTGTTGCTCTTCGGATAAACTGCCAGCCGAGATATTAGCCTAGAGCGTCACCGCGGACCACAATTCGACGGTCGATGATTTTTTATTTCTCAGAATATTGGTTCTGTTTCGATCAAGGGTAATGGATGTCCGATGAATCAAGTTATTTGTGAAGTGTTGCAAACTGCTGGTCCACTGAATGAGCCAAAACAATGCTTTCAAGATCAGAAAGATTGATTGGATCGCCATCCTGGCGTTCTCAATTCCTTTAGCCTATTCGATATTTTCTAACATTCATACAACTGAGCAACTGGATGTTGCCGAAAGCAAACTCTCGGAATCATTGCGAAATACAGAACGGCTCAAGGCGGATCTGGCATCGGCCAATGACACCATCCAGGCCTTGAATCTTGAGTTGGAATCGCGAGTCTCCAGATCGATCCTCGACTCAATTTCAAACGCCCCCACTCTCGATGACTTAATTGCATTTCAGGAATTCAAAACTCGAGCGACCCTTAGAAACTCGGATGTCGGTTATGTAGTGGTTCAGGCCGATTCAAGTGGCAGCTTCTTAACTACTGCAGGCGTTCTGGGCCTGGATTGCGAAGGTTCAGAGACTTGCAGCAACAAGATCTACGACTTCGGAGGCGGAGCGGTCCTGCGCATTTCCAGCTATGAGTGGAATCAGTATCGGGGCTTTTATGAAACGACCGTCTATCGAACGATAAATGGGCAAACCACGACTTTGTATTCAGTAAGCTCGCTGTTCGGCCGCAATGATGAACTCACTCAATATCTTTCGATTAAGAGTGAAATCCCCGTCAATTCGCATATGGGTGGTGCATTTCTGAGATTCGCCGAGTGTGAGGTTTTTATAGCCCCCGAAACGCTGTCAATTGCGTCGGTGCAAACCAACAATCCTGAACTCACCTATTCAGATGGCCGTTCCGAGGATGATCAAGAGAATATGGGACCGATCGGCAGCCAATATTGCAGCGAGCTTATTCCGGGAGAATAGACCCACCCCCAAACACAAAAAAGCCGGTGCATTTTGCACCGGCCTTTTCATTTGGTGTGTAAAAGGGGAGACGCTTAAGCGGCTTCTTCGTCGCGAAGCTGCTGAGCGTTTGGAGACGGATCGCGGAGCACATAGCCACGGCCCCAGACAGTCTCGATATAATGGTTGCCCTTGGTGGCCTGCTGCAGCTTCTTGCGGAGCTTGCAGATGAAAACGTCGATGATTTTGAGCTCTGGCTCGTCCATGCCGCCATAAAGGTGGTTGAGGAACATCTCTTTGGTGAGGGTCGTGCCCTTCCGCAGAGAGAGCAGCTCGAACATCTGATATTCTTTGCCGGTGAGGTGGACGCGATTACCGCCAACTTCCACCGTTTTCGCGTCGAGATTAACCAGAATGTCGCCGGTGCGGATGACGCTTTCGGCGTGGCCTTTCGAGCGACGAACAATGGCCGTGATGCGGGCGATCAGCTCGTCTTTGTTGAATGGCTTGGTGAGGTAGTCGTCAGCGCCGTAACCCAGCGTTTTGACTTTCGCCTCAATGTCCGGGTTACCGGAGAGGATCAGAACCGGCGTATTTACACGGCTCATACGAAGCTGTTTCAGAACTTCAAACCCTGAAATATCAGGCAGTGACAGGTCCAGGATGATGATGTCGTACTCGTAGACTTTGCCGAGGTCGACACCTTCTTCACCAAGATCTGTCTGGTAAATATTGAAACCAGCGGCCTTGAGCATCAATTCGATGCTTCGTGCGACTGCATTGTCATCTTCAATTAGTAGTACGCGCATCGAAGTCTCCCGAATCACAAAACAGTTTAACGCGTTAGCGGCATTCGACCATAGATAAACCGGCAGTTGGTAAGGAAATGGTTAACGGGGAATCGATTGCACCCCTAAGATTTTAACGAAGATTGCTTTGTCGTCATTTAAATCTGTTAACGGCGTCTTAGCTCGACAGCCAGACAATCGCCTTCACGCATTGATTCAGGGCGATTCTCTTTATGCTGCAAGACCTCATCAGAACTGTGAAATCCGTGCCCGTGACAGAGGCGCATGGCCGCGTGGTCGCGCTGGAAGGTTTGCGGCTGGAAGCCTCTGGCCCGCCTGGCGCTCTGCATATTGGCGCCATGGCTCAGATTGGTGGCAAGGATGGACGACTGGCCGAGATTGTCGGTTTCCGGGATGACCTCGCCATTCTTCTGTCCTGTGATGACAAGGGGAGTGTTTATCCCGGCGCTTCGGTCCGCTTTTTGAATGAACCCGCCCGGCTTTATCCGTCGGAGCACTGGCTTGGACGAATTCTCGATCCATTTGGAAATCCGATGGATGGCGGCCCGAATTTGCCGCGTGGATCAATCGGGCGCCCCATCGACGCGCCGCCGCCATCAGCCCATGCGCGTACGCGTATCTATGAGAAACTCCATCTCGGTGTTCGCGTCATGGATTTGTTCACGCCATGCGGTCGCGGACAGCGGCTGGGCCTGTTTGCCGGGTCCGGTGTCGGTAAATCCACGCTGATGGGCATGCTGGCCAAAGGCGCAGATGCAGACGTGATCGTGATTGGCCTGGTCGGTGAGCGGGGCAGGGAAGTGCGCGAATTCGTGGAAGACGCGTTGGGGCCGTCCGGTCTGGCCCGCTCTGTCGTTGTCACAGCCACCTCCGATGCGCCCGCTCCGGCGCGGAAACGTGCCGCCTTGTCGGCCATGACCGTCGCCGAGCACTTCCGGGATCAGGGCCTTCAGGTTCTGTGCCTGCTCGACAGCGTAACGCGGTTTGCCATGGCGCAGCGGGAAATTGGCCTTGCCGCAGGCGAGCCGCCCACAACGCGCGGCTACACGCCGTCCGTTTTCGCTGAATTGCCAAAACTGCTTGAGCGTGCCGGCCCCGGATCGAATGGCACAGGAGCAATCACGGGCCTGTTCACCGTTCTTGTAGATGGGGATGATCATAACGAACCGGTGGCGGATGCCGTGCGCGGTATTCTGGATGGCCATATTGTGATGTCCCGTCAGATTGCCGAGCGCGGGCGTTATCCGGCGGTGGATGTTCTGAAATCGCTTTCGCGCTTGTCCTCATTGTTGCAGGGGCCGGAAGAAAGCCAGCTGATCCGGGAAGTTCGACGGCTTGAGGCGACTTACACCGATATGGAAGAGCTGATCCGCATCGGCGCGTACAATTCGGGCGCGGATCCGCAAACCGACCGGGCCATCCGTCTGCATGATGGGCTGGCCGAGTTCCTCACGCAGAGCGAGTCCGACCCGACTGATCCGCAAGCCGTGCTCACCGCACTGACCCAGATTTATGAGGCCAGCGCCTGATGAGAACACTCGAAACCCTCATCAAACGGGTCAAGAAAGACATTGATGCCCTGTCCGTTGAAGCGGGCAGAGCCCAGGCGGCGAAGAATGACATCATAGCCGAACAGGCCATGCAGGCAGCGAGCCTTGAGGCCGAGGCTGGACAATTTGATGGTTCGCCCATGACGGCGCTTGGCATGGCGGCCTATTTCGATCGCCAGAAAGCGCGGCGGGCCCAACTCGCCACGGCGCTCGACTATGCCGAAAAAGCCTATGAGGAATGCCAGAAAGCCCTGACGTCGGCTTTTGCGGAGCTCAAACGGCTCGAGCATCTGGTCGCTCAGGAAAAACTTCGCGCGCGTCATGAAGCAGAAAAAGCCGAACAGGCAGCCTTTGATGAGCGAAGCGCTCAGCAAGCCGGCCGACGATCTTATTGATCGGCTAGATCAGCAGTTTGATAAAGAGATTGCCCTTGTGGATGTGGACATCCGCTTGTTCGGGCGAAATCGCCAACACGGTCAGCGCCAGCTGGATCGAGGCTTTTGAATCCGGTCCGAGGTGAGGCCCGGCCTGTGTCAGGTCGAACAGAGCGTCTTTTGATGGAATAATATCGCGGCTCACGAAAATGTTCAGGGCGATGCCGTTTTCATCGCGTTCGGACCGCACGGCCATCCGGTCACCTTTTTCACAGGCGCGCAACAGGCCAGCAATCATGTGCTGAATGCCCAGAGAGGCCAGCGGCTGAGAGCCCATCTGGGTAAACCAGGAGGCCTCTGTTTCGAGGATCAGGTCCACGCCGCGTTTTTTGGCTGTGCGAGACATTCTTTCAGCCGTCTCGATCAGCAATTCATGGATCGGCGTCCGCGTTGATTTGCTGAGATCGTCCTGAGAATAGGCGCGAATAGCTTTTACGGTTTCCAGCAAATGCGCGACATATTCGGCCGTGTTGGTTCGTCCTGCATCTTCCATCACTTCGAGCAATGTCTGCAGGCTGAGTTCGACATAAGCAAACGGACCCGTCAGCGTCTCAATCGAGGTTTTCATCTCGCGGGACTGGATGCGATCTTCCGGAACTTCCTGGTTCATCCGGTGACGAATAGAGGAATTGAGAAAGAGCTGACGCAGCAAATTCTTGTTGAGGTCGCCCTTATCAATCACGGCTTCCGCGCCACCAACAAAGGCTTCCCGGCGGACACCCTCAGCGTTTCCAGAGGTTACGAAGACAATCGGGGCGTCCGTGTAAGATCGGACGCGACGGATATCGTCTTCAATCGAAACCGCGTCCGGACGGCGGACATCCAGCAAAACGAAATCAGTCTTGTCGTTCTTTGAAGACTTCAGGAAATCTTCCATGCGTTCGCTTATGTTGAGCTGAATATCACCGTCAGTACCGACCATGTTTGTAAGCATGGCGGCATCACGTTCGTTATCTTCAACATAATGAATACGCATAATCAGGCCTGTTAAATCTCTGACAGAATAGATGTTTCTGTTTTGGATCGCAATATAGTGGAGTAATTTACTCCACAGAATTCAGAAACCAGGCCAAGTCTTGATCGGTTTTTAGTGAAGCTGAACCAGTATTATGTGTGATACATAACTTTGGCCGAACTAAAGCAGTTGCGATGCCGGGGCGACTCAGAATGTCCTGCAGTTATAGCGATTCTCTGCGATGTTCAGCTCGCTCTTAAATCATGTATTAGCGCTGCTTCGGTAGTTTTCAGCATAATTTAATGTCTTTAGACTTTTGGTTCTTTCATGGCTTCCGAGTTTCATTTTGACAAATCAGACAAAGCTGCCCTGTTAAGGCAGGTTGCGTCGTCTCTTTCGCATGACTTGCGGACCCCGCTCCGCCATTCCGGTCAGTTTCTTGAGCTCTACGAAAAGGATATGCTTGCCGGGAAATCGGTATCCGCTGCTTCGCATCTCGAAGTGGTCAAAGAGTCAATTGCCGAGACCTTTGACATGGTCACGGCGATCGTTGGCTATACGCGCCTTGGCATGACCCTGAATGCGCCGGTTCAGCTTGACCTCGCCGAGATAGCGAAGGCAGCGCGGGAGCGTGTCCAGCTGGAGAATTATCTCCTCAAATCGGACTTGCAGTTTGAGGGCGACCGTAAGCTGTTCGGTCATCCGCAATTGCTTGGAGACCTCTTTTTCGAACTGATTCAGAACGCGGCTCAATTTGCACCGGCCGGTCAGGATGTGAAGATATCGATTTCGGGAAAACAGTCAGATGATCAACTCGTGCTGCTGATCTCCGATAATGGCCAGGGCGTACCAATCGGATATGAAGAGCTGGTGTTTGACCTGTTCCAGAAAGTCGACTCAGACCGTCCTTCGAAAGGCGCTGGTATCGGACTGTCCACCGCGCGCAGGATCGCGGAAATTCATGGCGGTTCGTTGCGGATTGTCCCAAAGGAAGATTGCCCCGACACGGAAGGTCTGACGCTGGAGCTCATTCTTCCGCTCCGGCCGTCGATAGCCGGCTGACCGCTCAGCGCGGGGCGTCAGTCTCTTAGCTGATCACGAACGAGGATTGCGATGTCTTCGCAGGCCTTCGCGACCGCGGGAGAGGCGCCCATATACGATACAAATCCGTGGGGCAGGGCGTTATAGCTCCGATACACGACATCGACACCGGCATCGTGAAGCCGGTTCGAATAGGCAAGGCCCTGATCGTGCAGCATGTCAAAACCGGCGGTCACAAGAATGGCTGGCGCGAGCCCTTCCATCTGGGTGCTGTGAAGTGGCGCCAGACGCGGATCCTCAGGGTCTGCGCCCGATGGAAGATAGTGTCCGACAAACCAGTTCAACAGATCGGTCGTCAGCGGGAAGCTTTCTCCGAACAGGCGCATGCTCGGTGTGTCAGAATCCAGCTCGGTCGCAGGATAAATCAGCAGCTGTAATACCGGTTGAGGTTTGTGGTCTAGCTTCATTTCCTGCGCGATGATTGCACTGAAATTGGCCCCCATGGAATCCCCGCCGACGGAGGCCTGTCCGGGTGGCGCGCCGAACGTATCGGCTTCACGCAGCGCCCATTCATAGGCCGCAATGGCGTCCTCAAGGCCCGCTGGCCAGGGATGCTCCGGCGCCAGACGATAGTCGACCGAAATCACTGGGCCTTTGCAGATATAGGCCAGCAGGGCGCAGAACTCATGGGAGGAGTCCAGATCGCCAATCACGCCGCCGCCTGAATGAAAATACACCATGACCGGTATGTTCGGGTCTTGTCCGAACGGGCGGTATATCCGGATCGGCAGGGTGCGGTCTTTCAATTTGATCACGCTGTCTTCCGACCCAACGGAAGTCTCTGCCTCGCCGGCCAGAAGCGCCATGCCGGTGGAAACGGTTTTCCGGGCCGCTTCAACGGACAATTTATGAAGCGGAGGAGCCGAGCGACCGAGCCGCGAAATGAACTGCATATGCGGGTCGAGCACACGTCCAGCGATTGTGATGGGGGGTTTGCCGCTGAGACGGACCAGCAGGCCCGCCGGAAGCTTCAGAATCAAGCGCAGCGCAAATCGCAGAAATTTTTCACGCAATGTCATGAAGAGTCCTTGAAGGTCGAAACGGAAACCCCGGTCTAACGACCGATTTCGTCCGTCATATGGCGAATACCATTAAGAAGAAGGTCTGAAGCGAAATCTGTTGCATGACGGATCGGATCACCGGGACGCTTTTTCACCATTCTGTAGAGCATGCAATCGCCGATTTCGCGTGCAATGCCAATGGCTGAGGCCGTCAGATAATCAGAATCAATCACCTTATGGCCGTCGCGCGCCAGGAAGGATTCAATATCTTTGCGGATTTCCTGGAAAATCGCCTTTACCTCAGGCGATTCAACCAGAACGGCAGTCTTTGAAATATAGGGGGCAGAGAGTTCCAGCACTTCTTCATGCTGTTGCGCCAGAAACTCGAAATAAGCGCCGAATGCGCAGGACAGATAATCCTCCAGCGACATGTCATCGCGTTTCCGCTTACGCAGCAACTCGCTGAAATCGAGAACGGTCTGGCGAACCAATGCATCATGGATTTCGTCTTTGGATTTGAAATAATTATAGAAAGTTCCGCTGGCGAGATCGGTGCGCCGAATAATATCGCGCACAGTAGGCGCATCATACCCAATTTCGGCAAAGACAATCCGCGCCGCTTTCAGAATGGCCAGACGGTTCGCAGCTTTCGCGCGTTCGCGTTTGCCAGCCGGCTCTGAAATTGATTTTGAGTAGGTGTCTGAAAGGGTCACAATATGGATCTATTCTTTAGGCCGAGATTGAAGCGGAGTGTTGCGCTGGTTGCCCGATCAATCAAGTCTGACGGATAAACGCAATCACAACAGGTCATTCGCAGCCGATTTTTCCGTTTCCATACGGGCTCTTTGTGAAGAGGATGCTCGGTGGAGCTCGAACGAGCCCTGATAGGAGCGCGTGCCGAGATCGATTGTCCAGACGCCCGTAATTTTCGCTCCGTCTTCCGTGACATCGCCGCTATAGCCAATCGGGCTCGCTTCGAGGCCTGGCATGGCCTGATAAGTCTTGATGAAGGTCACCCAGTCGCGTCCCGCTTCTCCGGTCAGGTCCGCAAAGAGTTCCTGGGTATCGGTTCTGGCAAAGGTATTGGGTTCCGTCGTGGACCCGGACAAATGTCCGTCCGCCGAAACCTCCAGCCATGCGGTGAACGGAACAGCCGGAACGCGAATTTGGGCGTGATAGGCATACCAGCCGCTCCAATAGCCGGACAGATTAGCTGCGTCCGTCATAACGCCTCTTTCCCATTCGAATAGCTACGACTATAGAGGGCTTTCATGACAGATAATCCCGATTTTTTCGACCTCATTCGTCAATACGCGCCCAAAGTCATCAACACGGTGCCTTATGCCCGGACACTCGGGTTTGAACTGGTTGATCTCGAGCCCGGACGCGCGGTCGCCAAGGCGCCCTACAAGCCCGAAATGGTCGGCGATGTGGAGACCGGGATCATTCATGGCGGCGTAATCACCGCGCTGCTCGACAATCTTTCCGGCGTCGCCGCCATCTCCGCGCTGACCGAGATGCGCTCAACCGCCACGCTCGACCTCCGGATCGATTACATGCGGCCCGCCGATGTCGGGCGGGATATCATGGCTGAGGCCGAATGCTATCACATGACCCGGACCGTCGCGTTCACGCGCGCCTGGGCCTATCATGACAGCAAGGACCGCGTGATCGCCACGGCCTCCGGCACATTCGCGTTGAACGATATCAAAGGCCGCAGACCACAAACGGATGGAGAGGATGAAGATGAGTAGCGAACTCTCCGAACGTAAGGAAAACCTGAAAAATTACATCAACAGCACGCCTTTTGCGTCCTTTCTTGGTATGCGTTGCGAGGTCATGGGCGATGAGATGACAGCTGTTCTGCCCTTTGACGAAAAGCTCATCGGCAATGCCTCTATTCGCGCGCTGCATGGCGGCGCGACAGGGGCATTTCTCGAGCTGACAGCCATGGCGCAGCTCTTCCTTCTGTCGGCTCAGCCAAAGCTCGCAAAGCCGATCAATCTGACAATCAATTACCTGCGTCAGGCGCGCGCCGAGGATCTTTATGCGCGGGCCGAGGTCAGCAAACAGGGCCGACGCGTGGCCAATGTTCATGCGGAGGCCTGGCAGGCGGAACGGGCGCTTCCGGTGGCAACCATGACCGCCCATTTCCTGCTTCAGAACGACTGACGGGATACGATACGCCCCGCTTTCGGGTTAATGGCGCAATGTGAATTTCGCGCGCGTGCAGGCTCTAAACTTAATAAAAACCGGCTATTTCTGAACGATCTGGCACGGGTTCACATGATTGATTTTCGCGAGATAAAAGATCTGTTGCGGCTTCATATTGAAGACGAACCCCTTCTGCGTGCCCAATTGGACGCGATGGAACGTCAGGTTCCGCTCCTCTACCTCATTCTTCTGATCTCCATTGTCGCACAGTCCTTTTTTATGCGACATGACGCGCCTGCTGTGCTGACAGTACTCTTCCCGGCCATGGTGGCGTTGATTATCGGCTATCGTCTGTTCGCGTGGGCCAACCGGTCGCGGGGGGAAGTCCCCATCGACATGGTTATTCGCAAACTCAGAATTCTGGTCGGAGTGGCCGTGGTCGTGACCCTCCTATTCTGCGGATGGGCAGCGCTTATGGCGCGGCATACTTCGGACGGGCAGATGGCGTATATCGCCGTTTTTTCGGTGATCACCATTCTTGCGACGGTGTTCTCTCTTGCGCCTCTTGGGCTTGCTGCCATTGTCGGCGTCGTGATCGGGGCGATCACCATGCTCAGCACATCTGTCGTCCTCCAGAATGATACGCTGCTGGGCGTCGCGATCTGGACCTGCTGTATTCTGGTCGTGGTCGTCGCACTGCTCGGGCGCTGGAATAAGAGCTTCATCTCTGATGTCCATTCCCGGGAAGCACTCCGAAAACTCAACAGTGAGACCCAGGCGCTCAATGACGAATTAAAGGCGCACAAATCCCATCTGGAAGACCTGGTTGAGCTTCGGACGCATGAACTGGCCCAACAGGCGCTCAAACTGGAAGAGGCCTTGCAAGCCGAGCGTAAGCTGAACCAGATGCAGAATGAGTTTGTCTCCATGGTCAGCCATGAATTCCGGACGCCATTGGCGATCATTGATGGCTCGGCCCGTCGTGTTGAACGGAAATCGGATAGCATGTCGGATGAGGATATCGGCGCGCGTATGGCCAAGATCAGGGGCTCAGTTACGCGGCTCTCCAGCCTTGTAGAACGGACCCTCGATGCATCGCGTCTTGCCTCGGGCTGTATTCGATACGAGCCCGATTGGTATGACCCGATTGCGCTCATTCACGAAGTTGTTGACCGCCAAAGGGATGTCACAACCGATTATGAATTTGACTTGCAGCTGAATACGCTGCCTGAAACCGTATTCGGTGACCGTCGTCTCATGGATCTCGTGGTCTCAAACATCATCAGCAACGCCGTGAAATACTCGCCAGAGGTCCGGAAGATTTGTCTGTTTACATCGGTTGATGCAGCAGGCTGGCACCTCATCGTACGCGATCATGGAGTCGGCATTCCGCAGGCAGAACTGGCCAAGGTAACCGAACGGTTTTTCCGCGCGTCGACCGCCTCCGGTATTCAGGGAACGGGGATTGGGCTCAACCTCGTCAAACAACTCGTAGCCATGCACAATGGCCGCATGACAATCGACAGCCAGGTCGGGGAGTGGACAGAAGTCAGCCTTCAGCTTCCTGTGAAAGCCCCTGAAGCCGCAATAGAAACAGCAGAACCTTTGGTAGAAAGCGTTGAGCGCCAAGTGGTCTGACGTCTGTTGTCAGAGGATTTCGCCGAGCGCCCGCCCGCTGCTCCATGCGTCTTCAACGCGGTCTCCCAACAGCCAGTCGCCGCATACGCCGAGATGAAGCGCCTCGTTCAGTACGAAGGGCTTGCCATAAGGGGTGGCATTCAGGGCATAACGCCAGCGATGGGCTTGTCGCGAAAGGGGGGCGGATGGTGCCGCACCCAGCAGGTCAAAGCAGGCCTGTTCCAAGGCTTTGGTGACATCCTCGGGCTCATCCTCAACATGTGCCACACTCCAGTCTGGACTGGCTTGAATGACCAGACATTCGCCGCTGGGATCCCGTCCAGGTTTGCGCTGATTTCGGCTTATCTTCCGGATCGGTGATCCCGTGACTTCGGCCAGGTCAAATTCCAGCTGCAAGGCGGTCTCATAGCCCAGCATGACCGACCAGATCGGAACAGACACGCAGGAGGCGGCCTTTTGCGCGAAGTCCGGCCAGACCGAAGCCAGCAATTCAACCGCCTGTTCATTCGGAATGGCAAGCACCAGCGCATCACAGTCAAAGGTCTCTGGCTGTTCCTGAAAGTGCAGCGTCCAGCCTGCTGACGATTGTTGAAGACGGTTCACGCGCCAACCAAAATGAACCGTTTTTTCGATGGCGAGGCCTTTAATCAGCGTGTTCATGGCGGGCGCGCCAACATAATGTGTCTCGTCGGAAAAAGACCGTGGAGCGCCGCTCGAAAACCGAGCCATGTTGGCGGTCCATTCTGAGACCAGCCCTCGGTCGCGCCAGTCAGCGACAGCCATTTTGAATGCGTCGCTGCGGGCATTGAACGTCATGGTCCCGTGATCGAACCTCAGATCGCCCGAAGATGTGGATGTCCGTCTCGTTGAGAGCCGTCCACCTGCACCCCGGCCCTTGTCAAAGAGTGTGACCTCATGGCCTGCCCGGATCGCGGCCTCTGCGCAACTCAGACCGGCCATGCCGGCACCAACAATACCTAGTTTCACGCAACTTGTCCTTATCGCTCCATGTGAGGAGGGATGTAGGCCGGGCAATCAGAAAGGCGACAAATTCGGTGAGATCAGGCGGCGCCGGACACTTTGCCCGACTTGTCACCAGACGCCTCAGTCTCCAGCCAGCTCTGGAATTTTGTCATGGCAGGCTTCCAGTCTGAAATTGTCTCGGGCGAGAATACTTTCGCCGTTGGATACCAGGGCAGCTGGCCTGTCCCGAGATAGGGCCAGGCGTTCGGCGCACCGATAATAGCCGTGTTTGCCCCGCTTCCGGCGGCAATGTTGGTTGTTGCGTTCATCGGACCAACCACCAGGTCCATCGCCACGCAAAGCGCGGCCAGGTCATCGAGATTGTCTTTCAGGTCGATGCCGTCCATCTGATGGATCTTCACTCCAAACTCTTTCTCGGCGCGCTCAAGATCTTCTGAGCAATCGCCATACTGAAGATTGACCCAAATCACGCCTTCCGTTCTCAGCGTGTCCTTCCATTGCGAAAAGGGCGAATAATATTTCGACCGCTTGGCCGACATCAGCATGGACTTCCAGAGCAGGCCGACCTTCATGCCACTGCCCAACTTGTCCAGTTCAGATCGCCAGTGCGCCACCCGCTCAGGATCTGGCGTCAGAAAGCCGCCTTCCTTGTCGAAATCCTTGATATCTGTGCGCAGAACGCGAAGCACGCTCGCCATTGGGGCCCAGTAATCATAGGTCTCCCAATCCTTGATCAGCGGGCAGCCGCGCATGGGCATGCCGTTCGACCGGATGGTTGAGTGTTTGGTGATTGTGGCGGTCGGGAAGGAGCGTTTGAAGAGCGGTTCCAGACGCGGAACGACGCCAATCGTCAGATGACCTTCAGGCCCAAGCAGGTCGATCAGGTCATGACCGACATTCATGAACATGACCTCATCCCCGAGACCCTGCTCACCCACAATCAGGATTTTCTTGCCTTCCAGAGGCTCGCCATCCCAACGTTTCAGAGGAATGGAGAAACAGGTCGCGCCGGAATAGCGCGGATTATTGCGGCACTCATAAGCTTCCCAGGCTTCATCGAGACGCCCAAGACCAATGAGTGAGCTCGACCGCGCATGCTCGGATTCCGCACGTTCGTTTTCCGGGAATGTGCCGAGTGCCAGACCTTTGTCGAGGTATTCGAGCGCTGTTTCGTGTTCGCCCTGTGTGGCCTTGCAATAACCGATATTGTGATAGGCGCGGGCGAGCTCCGGATCGATCTCAAGCGCCTGCTTATAGAACAGGATCGCGTTCTCAAATTCGGTTTGCTCCATCATCACGGTGCCGAGAGAGTTCCACAGAAGAGAGCTTTCCTGATTGGTGTAGATTGCGGCGCGAAGCACTTCGATCGCATCCCCGAACAAGCCCTTATCGCGCAGGACGCAGGCCAGATTGTTCGGGCCTTCCACCATATCCGGACACATGCGGCTGAAGATGCGGAAGAATTGTTCGGCGACATCATAGAGTTCCATACGCCAGGCGAGCAGGCCAAGGTTCTGGTAGACTTCCGGATCACTGGGATCGATCTTCAGCGCGCGCTCATAAAGGTCAAGCGCCAGGGCGGCGGCGCCCAGCTTGTCGAGCGCAATGGCTGTGATGTGATTGGCCAGCGCAAGGTTCTCGTCGAAATCGAGCGCGGCAAGACCCAGCTTGGCCGCGTCGCGATATTCGCCGTCATGAATTTTGCGAACCGCGCGCTTCAGGATGGGCAGAGCTTTGCGAAGCTTGCCTTCGGCCTTCAGGTTTTTGGCAGACAGAACGGTCTGCAATGCCTTGCTTTTTCCGGCATCGCCGACGGAATCGAAGGGAAGCGGTACGGCATAGGCCGTAGTGTTCAGGGCGTTTTCCAAAGACTGGGTCTGAACTGCGTCGGTCATGAGGCGCTCCGATTGAACTGATTCCTTCAATTCGCACGCTCTCTTTAAGAAACGGCTAACCGCGTCTGAACGCGGTGCAAGTAAGCGTTAACCTCATGAGTGTAATTGTTTCCGGGAACACCTAAGTCTGGCGGGAGAAAACCATGCCATTGAAACTGTCACTGAAGCCTGGCGAACGTTTTGTCGTGAATGGCGCTGTCATGCAAAATGGCGATCGCCGCGGTGTGCTGCTTCTACAGAACAAAGCCTCTGTCCTTCGCGAAAAGGACATCATGCAACCCACGGAAGTGACCACGCCCGCGCGTCGGATCTACTTCCCGGTGATGATGATGTATCTCGATCCGTCGGACGTGTCCTCGCAATACGAAGAGTTCGTGATGCGCATGACAGAATTCATGTCTGCGATCCGAAATCCCGAAATTCTCAAAGAATGCGTCACCTGCTCGAAAGAGGTGATGAGTGGTGAATACTATAAGGCGCTGTCACGGTGCCGATCTATAATGACGTATGAAGAGGAGTGCCTGGGGTATGTCGATCAAGGCGTATCAGCAGACGGCGAGGCGGACAGAGAATCCGCGTGAAGTCGAATACCGTCTCTTTGCCCAGGTGACGTCCGCGCTCACCGAAGCACAAAAGACAGGTAAAACCGACATTCCCAAACTGATGGACGCGCTGGACTGGAACCGGCGTGTCTGGTCGGCGCTGTCAATGGATTGTGCATCCCCGGATAACGGGCTGCCAGCACAATTGCGGGCGAATATCATTTCGCTCTCGATTTTTGTCGGCAAGCATACCTCCGCCATCATGCGGGAAGATGAAGACATTCAGGATCTGATCGACATTAATCGTCTGATCATGCAGGGGCTCGCGGGCGAGTAAACCGCCCGACTTCCGACGCGTTACACGTTTTGCCAGACCGTTGGACGGAGCGGCGCGATTGGTTGCTCGGTATGCCCCTTATGTTAAGGTCTGACTGTTAAATTCGTCGCAAGAACGAACGTAAACAGGGAGAAGAGCCATGGCAGCACCTGTGCTGCTGATACACGGATTAGGTGTCGACGGCTCCATCTGGGATGGCCTGCGCCGTTACCTCGAGAGTGAAGATTTTACGTGCGAAGCGCCAACATTGTTTCCGGAACTCAGAACGGTGGACAACCCAGCTGAGCGACTGAAGGAACTCCGATTTCAGGATTATGTCGACGAAGTGAAAGCCCATGTTTTTCGGATGGAAGAACACTATGGGCAAAAGCCGATCGTCATTGGCCATGCAGGCGGAGGCCTGATTGCGCAGATTCTTGCCGGCCTCGATCTGGTGAGCAAGGCGATTTTCATTACGCCAGCGCCGCCACGGGACTGCAGAAAAAACCATCTGGCGGCCTATGTCACTTATGGAAATCTCGCTTTCGTCAAACGCCACGACAATTATGTGAAAATCTGGAAAACGGGTTTCTCATGGGGCTATCTCAATTGCGTTCCGAAATCCCGGCACGACGAGATTTATTCCCATGTCCGCTATGAATCCGTCGATATCTTCCGCGAAATGTCAGAGGGCGTCAGCATTGACGAGCGGTATGTCCGCATCCCAACGCTTACAATCATCGCCGGAAAAGATCGTGCCGTGTCTCCGATGGCAGGGAAAATGACCGCCGAGAAATACGCCCGGGCGAATTATCCGGGCGATTTCCGTCATTACCCCGACCATGGCCATTGGATCATCGACGAGCCGGGCACGGGCTATGTCGCAAGCGATATGCTCGACTGGCTTGAGAAGGTCTGAGCCTATTCGGCCTCGGTTCTTGCAGGTCGGGACATCATTCCCATCTGCGTCATCACTTTGTGACCATCATCCAGCCAGGCGTTCATGCCGCGATGGGCATTTACATTCTCATAGCCCATCTCTTTCAGAAGCTTTGTCACGGATGCCGCGCGATAGCCGTGTGAACAGGTGACGATGATTTCTGTGTCGGCGTCATAATTGCCGCCTGCCATGCGAAATTCGATCACGCCGCGCGGAATATGCGTCGCACTGCGGATATGGCCTGCGTCAAACTCGGCTTCGGTCCGCACGTCCAGGATCAGAAGATCTTCATTGGCATCGATACGTTCGGCAACATAGGCGCTGTCTACATGATCTACGCCGTCCACCATTGCGGCGACCACGTCTTCAGAGGACCGGATTTCACCAGCGAAGGCGAGGCCGGGCGCGGCGAGTGTCAGCAGGGCGAGGGCGGCATATTTCATGTGGATCTCCCAATGTCTTGTCGTTGTGCCCAATCTACAAAACCCCACGCATCATGCGCCAGACACGTTTTCGCGATACCTCAGCCAGTGCCCGACACAGCTTCCCACACCTCAATATTATTTAGCCGGCCAACGGTGAAGCTCAGCTGCGGATCAATTGCGCTCCGCATCTCGCCGAACAACAAGATGTCATCTGCCCAGGCCTTGTCCGCGTTGTTCAGTTGAGCATAGGCGGCTTCAATCCGGCGCTGGCAATACAGAAGATAGGGCTGCACGGCCATCTGAACCGTCACACCACGATACCGGACCGGCGCAAACCCGACGGCGCGTTGGGCGGGCTTTTCGCTTACGGGCGCGCCATCTGACACGGCCTCATTCGCCTGATGGGCCCGCAGACAGGCGATGCGGTCTGTGAGTTCCGGGCCATAGTCTTCAGCTATGAAGGCCAGCACCGGATACAGCGTCTCCGGTACTTCATCGCCAAAAAGAAACCCTTCTTCAATCTCATATTCCGGCATGTCCGGCCCCGCACAATTCATGCGCTCCGTCCAGCGATAGACATTCGGCGCAAGCCGTTTCATCAGCATTTCCGGAACCGGGTCCCGCCCCAGGTGGGCGCAAAGCGGACCCAGCATGCCATAATCCCCAACGCTCGGCTGACCGCCCAGCAGATAGGGATATTTGGCAAAGTGCGCGTCGAGCAGCCCAAGCAGGGTTTCAAAGCTCGTCTCAATGTGCGGGATCGTCTCCGGCGTCACGCCAAGCACCGGCAGATAGCTTTTCATCCGGTCCATGATCTTTTCCGGCGCGGAGCCATCAGCAAGTCCGAACGCATGATCCAGAAACGCTTTCTGATCCTCGTAATAACTCCAGCGATAATGCATGGCCGGTTTGAGCAAGGCCTGGCTGCCATAGAGGAAGAAAACCCGAGCGACGAGCTGCTGTTTTGGGCCCTGGGGCATGGCGGGCAGGCGGGGCAAAAGCGTTTCGCCGGTCTCAATAATATCGAGACTGTCCTGAATAAGCGTCCCATCCGCCAGCTTCAGCACCGGAATGATGCCCCGGCCAATGGCAGGCACAATCTCACGGCCAAACTCAGGGCGCCGCGAGGAGACCTCATGCACAGTCCAGTGCTGTTTCCGCAGATAGCTCCGCGCGATCAGCGTGTAATAGGAATGCGGCAGGCCGAAGAGTTCTGCCTCTTGAAAACTTATGGTCATCGCGTCTCTCCCTTTTGCGGACCAGCAAACTGATTTTGGAGACCCGGGCAAGGGAAAGATGAGATTACCGGCGCGGTCTGAGTTGACGATAGATTTCGAACTTTCGGCTGCAGGCTCCCGAGGCGTCGGGAGCCCATGCTTAGATTTTGAAATTGGGTGCTTTTTGCTAGGTCTAAGCATATATACCCGCCCGTTCGCGGGTATCTGCGGGATGAGTGGGCACTGAGGGCGCTGCGCGCGCTCCCTCTCCTGGAGAGGAGAGGGGGTAAAGACTTGGATGAAAATTTATCCCCCCGGCACATCCTTCCCATGCGCCTCAAAATCGCCCGGTAAAACATGCCCAGCAGGGCTGGCGGTCTGTGCAATTCTCACAAAAATTCAATGAAATAGGGCGGTTCGTCGTTAAGGTCTCGCTAACCAAAAGGGCACGGGCTTTGCGACATCGCGGGCAGGACAAAATGTCCAGCCGACTAAAATGGTCGGGTCAAAGCCTATCCAGAATGGAAGGAACTCAAAATGGCTGCCCTATCTGTAAACACCAATTACGGGGCGATGGTCGCCCTGCAACAACTGAACAGCACCAATATGGCTCTCTCTGAGACCCAATCACGAGTTAATACCGGCCTTAAGGTCGCGTCTGCAAAGGACAATGGCGCAATCTACGCTATTGCCCAGGGCATGCGTGCCGACGTTAAGGGCTATGGAGTCGTGCTTGAAAGTCTCAATCGGGCCAATTCGACGGTTGACGTCGCGATTGCGGCTGGCGGTGCCATCTCGGATCTTCTCATCGATATGAAAGAGAAGGCTCTGGGGGCGTCCGACGAGTCCCTGACCGCGACCCAACGGTCTGCCTTCAACGAGGATTTCAAGGCCCTCCGCGATCAGATTGCCACCATTGTGTCCAACGCGGAATTCAATGGCGTAAACCTGATCAATGGTTCGACCGCTGAAATCACGGCATTTGCCAACGCTGATGGCAGCTCCGTCATGACGGTGCAGGATGAAAACCTGTCTCTGAGTGGTTCGATCATCACGCTGTCTTCGACAGCTTCCATGAGCACAGCGTCAGTCGCTTCTGGCTATGTGTCCACGATCGAAGCCTCACTCAATAACCTGAACCAGGCGCTGGCGCGGCTGGGAACGGCCTCGAAGGCTCTCACGATTCACGAAAACTTCGTGACCAAGCTGAGAGACTCGCTGGAGGCAGGGATCGGCAATCTTGTCGATGCGGACATGGCGCGAGAGAGTGCAAAACTTCAGGCTCTGCAGACAAAGCAGCAGCTTGGCGTTCAGGCATTGTCGATCGCCAATCAGGCTCCGCAGATCATCAACAGTCTGTTCCAGTAGACCGCTCAACAGTCGGAGGCGGCGCGTCCGCCTCCGATCACTGAGCGCTTTTCGTGATGCGGTACAACAGAACTCATATGGCAGCCGCCGGCGGAGCAATCCCCGGCGGTTTTTTCATGGCCCGGCAGGCAGGTTTTGCCGGGGTAGGAAAGTTTTGCCCGGCAACATTGTCGGTTCAGGAAAATTGCATCCAAAATCGTAAGGTAATCGCGCGTGAATACGGCCGTTCGCGACCCGGGCGTTAACCTTCCGGTCTGGCATCACTCTTGCTCTCTCTTGGGCAGGGCAAAAGGCCTCGGTGAGCAAAATGCTTACAACACATAACCAGAATGGAGATCGCTAAAATGGCGAGTGTGAACACGAATTATGGTGCTATGGTTGCGCTGCAGCAGCTCAACTCTACCAATTCCCAACTTGAAATGACTCAGTCCCGGATCAACACCGGCCTGAAGGTTTCTTCCGCAAAAGACAATGGTGCTATTTACGCGATCGCTCAGGGCATGCGCTCTGACGTTGCTGGTTTTGGCGTCGTGTCTGAATCGCTCGATCGCGCGAGCTCGACCACAGACGTTGCTATCGCTGCGGGCGAAGCGATCTCTGACCTCCTGATCGACATGAAAGAGAAAGCGCTCGGTGCGTCCGATGCGTCTCTCACTTCAACACAGCGTTCGGCTTTCAACGAAGACTTCACAGCGCTTCGTGATCAGATTGCAACCATCGTTTCCAACGCTGAATTCAACGGCGTGAACCTGATCAACAACTCTACGGCTGGCATCGACGCCCTGGCAAATGCCGACGGCACAAGCACACTGACGGTTGCTGACGAAGATCTGCGCCTGACCGGCTCAATCCTCACCATCACTGCGGGTACAACGATCAACACCGTCACCACGGCATCTGCGACTGTGGCGGCGATCGAAACCTCGCTCAACAATTTGAACCAGTCTCTGGCACGTCTCGGTACAGCGTCTAAAGCTCTGACAATCCACTCAGACTTTGTCACCAAGCTGTCTGACGTAACCGAAAAAGGCATTGGCAACCTTGTCGACGCCGACCTCGCGAAAGAGTCTGCGAAACTTCAGGCCCTGCAAACCAAGCAGCAGCTCGGTGTTCAGGCTCTGTCTATTGCCAACCAGTCAAGCGGCCTGGCGCTCTCCTTCTTCCGTTAATCGGTGGAAGGGGCGGGCCCTCCGCTCTCAGAATAACTACAGAAGGTGGCAGCCTTCTTTCCCTGTCGGGCCAGAAATGGCCCGGCATTTTGTTATTTTGGCCCCCGAAAACAGTGTGTTTTGCGCTGTATCGAAAGTGCCGGGTCAAGTTTTCCGGTCGGCAAAAACTGCCGGTTATGCCTAAAATTTCGTTCAAATCACATGAGCGCGTTAAGACGATATCCCCTTGAATACGGGCCGTTTTATTGTCCGATTAACCTCTGTTCTGGCCCGGGACTTGCGTAGTCCTGATACAGGCAAAATGCCTGTCTGAGCAAAATGCTCAGGTCTACATACCAGAATGGAGATCGCTAAAATGGCGAGTGTGAATACAAACTATGGTGCTATGGTTGCGCTTCAGCAGCTCAACTCCACCAATTCCCAACTTGAAATGACACAGTCCCGTATCAATACGGGCATGAAAGTCGCTTCTGCGAAAGACAATGGTGCGATCTACGCCATTGCTCAGGGCATGCGTTCTGACGTTGCTGGTTTCGGCGTCGTGTCTGAATCTCTCGATCGCACGAGTTCGACTGTTGATGTTGCTATCGCTGCTGGCGAAGCGATCTCAGATCTTCTGATCGACATGAAGGAAAAAGCGCTGGGTGCTGCTGATGCATCACTCACCACGTCTCAGCGTTCAGCTTTCAACGAAGACTTCAAAGCGCTTCGTGACCAGATCGGTACGATCATTTCAAACGCCGAGTTCAATGGCGTCAACCTGATCAACAACACAACTGCAGAAGTCAATGCTCTGGCCTCTGCTGACGGAACATCAACAATCACGGTTCTTGATGAAAACCTGTCTTTGGGTGGTTCGATCCTTACCCTGGCTGCTACAGCATCTCTCAGCTCTGCTGGTGTTGCGTCTGCAGCTGTTTCGACGATCGAAACGTCGCTCAACAACCTCAACCAGGCCCTCGCTCGCCTCGGCACGGCGTCTAAAGCTCTGAGTGTTCACTCAGACTTTGTCACCAAACTCTCTGACGTGACCGAAAAAGGTATCGGCAATCTTGTCGACGCCGACCTGGCCAAAGAGTCTGCGAAACTTCAGGCCCTGCAAACCAAGCAGCAGCTTGGCGTTCAGGCTCTGTCGATCGCCAACCAGTCCAGCGGACTGGCATTGTCCTTCTTCCGATAGGACCGCTGACCCGCTATTTCGTGGGGGTGATGGCGGGTTACACAGGCAAGAGCCGGGTCGAAAGATCCGGCTCTTTTCGTCTCTGTAAAGGGCGAGATTACGTGCAAAATCCAGGCCTGGGATTAAGCCCGGATTAAGCTGGGAAAAATCGACCCGGCAATGTTTGCCGATCGGCAAAGACCATCCCTGACCCATGAAATTTGATTGACATTCGACCCTGCTGTTAAGGGAATAATCCCATGGTGACCGGCTTTTTTGCCAAGAGGTTAACCAAAAAGCTGGCCTGATTATTGCGGTTCTTTCGTTGGGCAAAATGCCCCTAACATCGAAGGAGATCGCTAAAATGGCGAGTGTGAACACAAACTATGGTGCAATGGTTGCTCTGCAGCAATTGAACCAGACCAACTCTGCTCTTGAGAGCACGCAATCCCGAATCAACACCGGTATGAAAGTGGCGTCTGCGAAAGACAACGGCGCTATCTTCGCTATTGCTCAGGGCATGCGCTCTGACGTTGCTGGTTTTGGCGTTGTGAACGAATCTCTCGACCGCGTGAGTTCAACTGTCGACGTCGCGATCGCGGCTGGTGAAGCCGTATCTGACCTGCTGATCGACATGAAAGAGAAAGCCCTTGGTGCTGCTGATGCGTCACTGACGAGTTCTCAACGTTCAGCTTTCAACGAAGATTTCACAGCGCTTCGTGATCAGATCGCAACGATCGTCTCTAACGCTGAATTCAACGGCGTGAACCTGATCAATGGCTCAACCACCGGCGTGAACGCTCTTGCGTCTGCTGATGGCTCGTCCACGATCACTGTTGCTGACGAAGCGATCGGCCTCTCTGGCTCTATCGTTACGCTGACTTCAACAGCACAGCTCGACACGGTCACCAACGCTTCTGCTGCGGTTGGCACAATCGAGACGTCACTCAACAACCTCAACCAGGCCCTCGCTCGCCTCGGTACAGCGTCTAAAGCTCTGGGTGTTCACTCAGACTTTGTCACGAAGCTGTCTGACGTGACCGAAAAAGGTATCGGCAACCTTGTCGACGCCGACTTGGCCAAAGAGTCTGCGAAGCTTCAGGCCCTGCAAACCAAGCAACAGCTCGGTGTTCAGGCTCTGTCGATCGCCAACTCTTCTGCTGGTATTGCTCTGTCCTTCTTCCGATAGGATCAGCGCAGTTCAGAATTACAAATATGAGATCCCCAATCTCATTCCTGCCGGGCCTTCGGGTCCGGCATTTTCTTTTTCTAAACAACGATCTTCGAGGAATTCCTCAAGTCTCCCTCAGGCGGGACCGGCAATTTTTGCCGCACAAATTTGCCGATCGGCAAATTCTTCCGGGTGCAAAAATCCCTCCGTCTCCGGACTTCATTTTTGTTAACCAAAACTCTTCTGGCCCGGTCTGGAAAGTCCGAAATCGCGATTAACCATGGGTTTGGCACCGGTTTTGCCAGTCCTTTTTCAGGGAAGAATCCCTCGAGCAAAACGCTCAGATAAGTGCCTGGCGACAGGCCTTAAGACCAGAAAGGAATGCCAAAATGGCAAGCGTAAATACCAATTACGGTGCAATGGTTGCTCTGCAGCAATTGAACCAAACAAACTCGGCTCTCGAAACCACACAGTCCCGGATTAACACGGGCATGAAAGTCGCTTCTGCTAAAGACAATGGTGCGATCTTCGCCATTGCGCAGGGTATGCGGTCTGACGTTGCTGGTTTTGGTGTAGTGACTGAATCTCTCGATCGCGTCAGCTCTACCGTGGATGTTGCTATCGCCGCTGGCGAAGCCGTATCCGACCTACTGATCGACATGAAAGAGAAAGCGCTCGGTGCGGCAGACAGTTCTCTGACCACGTCTCAGCGTTCAGCGTTCAACGAAGACTTCAAAGCGCTTCGTGACCAGATCACCACAATCGTTTCGAACGCCGAATTCAACGGGGTAAACCTGATCAACAACTCCACTGCAGGCGTCAACGCTCTGGCATCTGCTGACGGTTCTTCCACGATCACGGTTGCCGATGAAGCCATCGGTCTGGGTGGTTCTATCGTAACCCTCGCTGCAACAGCGTCGCTCAGCTCTGCTGGCGTTGCCTCTGCAGCGGTTTCCACGATTGAAACGTCTCTCAACAACCTCAACCAGGCGCTTGCTCGCCTCGGTACTGCGTCTAAGTCGCTTGGTGTGCATTCTGACTTTGTCACCAAACTCTCTGACGTGACCGAAAAGGGTATTGGCAATCTGGTGGATGCGGACCTCGCGAAAGAGTCTGCGAAACTTCAGGCCCTGCAAACCAAGCAACAGCTTGGTGTTCAGGCTCTGTCGATCGCCAACTCTTCTGCCGGTATCGCATTGTCCTTCTTCCGTTAAAGGCAGGGTTTCAGGACTGGCGGCGAAAGCGGCCGGTCCTGGACCGCCCCTTTAGGAAAGGCATGGAGCAATGGCTGGAGATATTGACCTTAATCCGATCTCGCCGGTTTTATCGGCAGAAACCCGGTCTCAGTTTGAGACCCGCTATCGGCAGGCCGTAGCCGAGCTGGATGAAGCCGAAGACGAGAGCTTTGAAAAAGCGGATTCGTCAGAAGAGACCCGTCAGGCTCTGGCCGATGCCCTGACTGAAGCTCAGATCGAACCTGATGGTAAGCTGGTAATCGAGCGCGACGAAGACACTGGAAAATTTGTTCAGAAAGTCATCGACCCGACATCTGGCGAAGTACTGAAACAATGGCCGGAAGAGCAATTTCTGGAGCTCGCGAAACAGATGGGCGAGGCATACGGATTGTTCGTAGACCGTAACGTCTGAACTCTTTCGATGAAAACTGAATAGAGTTTTTTTGTTGGCGCCAACGTTTATTTAACTATCGGCGGCGAAAACTTCTCTCAAAGGCAGCTTTAGTTAATCGTAGCTTGCCGGGAGAGATGAAATGGTTTCGAGTATACACACGAACTCAGCAGCTATGAGCGCACTTCAGCAGCTGTCGAAAACCAATTCAGATTTGGAAACAACGCAGGGTCGGATCTCAAGCGGCTATAAGGTCGCCGGGGCACGGGATAACTCTTCGGTGTTCGCTGTCGCTCAGAATGTGCGCGGCGACATTGCAGCATTGACTTCAGTCCAAACAAGTCTGGATCGGGCAAATTCAATTGCGGACGTTGCAATTGCGGGTGGGGAGGCGATTTCAGACCTTCTGATCCAGATGCGCGCTGCAGCCGTCGCCGCAACAGACCCGTCAATTGATGGGGTGGCGCGCGCAGCCTACAACAATGATTTCAGAGCCTATGTCGAGCAGATTGCCGTCATTGTGAATGAAGCCGAGTTTGATGGCGCCAATCTGCTGAATGGCTCCCTCACCAACGGTATTTCCTTCCTTGCAGATGCTGATGCGTCGTCTTCATTGACGGTCGATTCAGAAAACATGTCCTTTGCCGGCTCAATTCTGACATTTGCAGCCACGGCAAGTCTGGGCACGACAACGCTGGCATCCGGTATGGTTGCCGCGCTGAATACGAGCCTTGATAATGTCAACGCAGCGCTGGGACGTCTGGGCGCGAGCGCTAACCGTCTTGATACGCACTCAACATTTGTCTCCAAACTTGCAGACAGTCTGACTTCCGGTGTCGGCAATCTGGTCGATGCGGATCTCTCAAAAGAGAGTGCTCGCTTGCAGGCCTTGCAGGTCAAACAACAGCTTGGTGTTCAGGCTCTGCAGATTGCGAACCAGAACCCGCAGACAATCCTGTCGCTCTTCCAGGGCGGTTAAGGAACACACGCTTTCAGCGATTATGGATCTGGTCTTCCCTAGTCGCTTTACTGGGCCCGGAGGTATCCTCCGGGTCCTTTTTTTATGCGGTGGTTTCGTGCTTGTGCTCGTCAGCATCCGGGTCGGCGCTGTGGTATTCACGGTCTCGCTCGGCGGCGAGCAGGCTGCGCACGGTCTCATAGTCGTAGCCATATTTGCGCAGTGTCTGACCGGCGAGTTGCAGCCCTGTTTCGACAACTTCCGGCACAACATAGTCGGCGCCCGCAATCTCCAGTGATCCGGCATGCCCCTGATCATGGGCTCGGGCGAGGATCGGAATATCCGGGCGCACAGACCGGACAGACCGGACCATGGTCTCAACAATTGCCGGATTATCAACCGTGACGATGAAGGCGGACGCCCCCTCAAGCCCGACAGAGGCGAGCATTTCAGGGCGAGAGGCATCACCAAGATAGGCGCGCAGGCCTTCTTTTCGGGCATTGGTGATATGCCGCATATTGCGGTCGAGCGCGACAATATCTACGCCTTCTTCAATCAGCATACGCGCGACAACCGTGCCTACACGGCCAAAGCCAGCAATCACGACATGGCCGGTATGCGTTGAAAAATCGACGATTTCTTCGACTTTATCTGTATCTGAATCCGCTTTGAACCGAGCGCTCACCCGCCGTCCGGCCATGGCCATGGCGGGCGTGATCAGCATTGAGATACCCGCAATGGCGGCCAGCATGGCGGTGATGTTAGCAGGCAGAATGCCAGCGGCACTGGCGGCCGCTGTGACAACAAATGCAAACTCTCCGGCAGGCGCCAGATAGAAGGAACTTTCAATGGCGATGGTTGTGCTGCCCGTCATCAGGCGGGTCGCGACAAAGCCTGCAATCAGCTTGATAAGCAGCAAAAGCACGAGGCCAAAAATAATGTAATGCGGATTAGCCGCGATGGCGGGAAGGTCGAGCCCCATGCCGACCGTCATGAAGAACAGGCCAAGCAGGAGGCCTTTAAACGGCTCCAGATCGACTTCAGCCTGATGCTTGAATTCGGTTTCGCCCAGCAGAAGTCCAGCCAGAAAGGCCCCCAGTGCGAGCGACAGATCCGCACTGGCGGTAATGGCCGAGGCCCCCACCAGCGTCAGCAAGGTCAGTGCCATGAGAAAGTCCCGCCCGCCCGCAGACGCCACCATGCGGAAGATCCGCCGAAGCGCAAACCGGCCAATGACAAAGATGACACCAATGGCGATCAGCCCCTGAACAAGGGCCCCAACAAGTACGCCGCTCAGGCTCTCACCGGCCTCGATATCCACCAGACCGACAAAGATCAGAATGGGCGCGACGAGAATGTCCTGGAAGAGGAGAATGCCAAAGGTGGACCGTCCGACAGGCCTCGTTGCGTCCTTGTTATCGACCAGCAGCTGCATGACGATGGCCGTCGAGGAGAGAGCGAGCGCCAGGCCACAGACGATCGCAAACACAGGGTCAGGGTTCAGAACCCAGGCGACAGATGCGATCACAATCGTGCTGATGGCCGCATGAATGCCGCCTGCACCGAACACAATCCGCTTCAGGCCCCACAGCTTCTCAAACGAGAATTCAAGCCCCAGAAGAAAGAGCAAGAACAACACGCCGAGCTCGGCGAAGGGCGCGGCCGCAGCCGGGTCCGAGATGGATATGTATTCCAGTATGGGAAACTGTTCGCTCAGCGCACCCAATGCGAACGGACCGAGCGCGATGCCGGAAATCATGAAGCCGACAATGGCGGGCAGGCGGATAAAACGGAAAATCGGAACGGCGACACCCGCTGCGAACAGGAATACCAGGGTATCCTTGATCATGATTTCGTTGCCGTGTCCCGCAGCCATCTCATCTCGCTTAATTGTCTACAAGCCTGAGTGATAACGCAGGCTTGCAGAGTCGATAAGGGCTATTTGGCAACAAAGCGCACAAGACCTGAATTAACCATGATCTCGTGCGTTATCAGGCTATTCTGCCTCGGGATAAATCATGTCCATGGTGAGGGTCAGACCGGTCGGAGGCACGTCAAACCCGACCAGATCAAACGTGGGTGGCCCCATCAGCTTGTCTGCATTGTGCATGGTCCAGCCCTCCGCCGGCATGCCATTTGCGCCCACACTCATTGTCCCATCCTTGTTTTCATCATGCAGGACAGAGGCCGAATAGCGGCCCTCAGGCACATCAAAGGTGAAGGTCAGCGTGCCCGGCTCCGGTGCTTCCACAATTTCACCTGCAATCCCGCCATTCTTCAGGAACTGGTCGCCGGTTTGCAGTCCAACCAGCAATTGGCCGCCACGGGCTTCCACATTCGTCAGGTTAAGCGTGACGGGGGCTGCATGTGCCGAGAGCGGCAGTGCGGTGAGGGCGATCAGCAGAGATGTCATAAGCGGTTTCATAGTTTGTCCTTTCTTGATGCAAATAACTTTGAAAACCAAAGTCAATAGGAAGCTTTGAAACACAAAGTACTCTTCACGTCAACTGGAGTGTGAGATATTCTGAGCGGACAGCATTGGCCCGTCATAGAAATGTGGCTTGCTTTTTCAGGTGAGAAAGTTCACAGCGACCCGATGAACGCAGAACTTATTTCCCTCTTTTCGGCCAGTTTCGTCACGTTTTTTGTCCTGATCGACGCGCTTGGGGTTGCGCCGGTCTTTGCCGGCATGACTGCCCCTGGCGGTCCGGACTATGCGCGCAGAATGGCGATCAAATCGGTGTTCGTGGCCACTCTGATCGTCTTTGCCTTTGCCTTTGGTGGCACCTGGTTGCTTGAGAAAATGCATATATCTCTCGACGCTTTCCGTGCGGCTGGCGGTGCGCTGCTCTTCCTGATTGCGATCGACATGGTGTTCGAAAAGCGGACAGAGCGCCGGGAACAACGCGCTGAAGAATATATGGATGAGCATGAAGATCTGGACGACATCTCAGTCTTTCCGCTGGGCATTCCCATGCTGGCAGGCCCCGGCACGATCGCCACGGCCATGCTATATATGGGCAATGCGGAAGGCAATTGGATGGAGCAGGGCGCGGTGCTGGCGGCGCTTGGGCTGAACATGCTGCTCACTCTGATTATCTTTCTGATTGCAGGCCCTCTGATCCGCCTGATGGGCGACAGTGTGGCTGGTGCGCTCACGCGTATTCTTGGCGTCATCCTTGCCGCCCTCTCAATCCAGCTTCTGATCGACGGCATTAAAGGCGCGTTCAATCTGGGGTGAGGGTCGGGCTTTACTCACTCACAGAAAAGGACCTTAGATCTGTCTCCATAGGTTGAGGCGCGCAACCTATGAGGGTATTCCTTCGAAGTTATTCGGGGGGATTATAAAATGTCAGATTTGCATAAAGATCGCGGGACGCTCTGCGCATTTAGATACGCCAAGCATTTGCTTTGTCTTGTGGTTTTCGTGCTGGGTTTGAGTTCGGCCGTACATGCCGATGAAACAGTCAACCCGTTATATCTGTCTGGACTTTTAGAATGTTCGGATGGTCTCTATTCAGATGAAGAACCTGCAGAACCTGAAAAACCGCCGAAATCACCCGTTCTGCGTCCTGGTGAAGTGTCGTCCGATTGCGTTTTAATGACGCTCCAGAAGAGGTTTAAACTGGTCGCTGCAGATAGTGATGAGTTTCTGCTGTCCACGAAGGCCCTGATAAGAAAGCGCCTCGTTCCAAATTGTAATGGCGTTGAAGCAGAAAAAAAAGCGGAGTGTCGGAGAGAGCCGAAATATGATTCAATTGTTCGTTTCGAAGAACAAGGCGCTGCGTTTCGGTTTCGGCGATCTCTTCTTCGATTATTCGAGGCTGGTTTTTCTGGCGGAACTGAAAAACTAGTTGTCGTTTTCGACCGCGCAGATCTGGACAATTTGGCAAACACGGGACATGCCCCTGCCAATGTGGCGACGACTTGCAGCCTTTATCGCCCCCTTCGTGACCCTTATGCTGATGACAAAGTAATTTCTGCTTTCGTAGATGGTAGTTCGCCTTTGCATGTTTTCAGGTATCCGAGGCTTTCGGACATAGATAAGAAAACTGTGCCCTCAGCTGACCAGCGGCAAATGATTTTGAGCGCACGCAGGGCGGAGCTTGAAGCAGAGCTGATGTCGATAGCCGGTACTGATGATTGTCTTGCCGATCATGAAACAACGCGAACGATCATGACTTTGGTCAGTGCAGGAGATTATCTCGCAAAGAAGAGAGAATATGGCGGGACTGGCGATGACGCAAAGTGGACGGGCAAGTTGCACGTCGTCAAAGGGATTGATCAATTCGACGCTGAAAAACCAGAAGGCGCTGAGCTGAAATTCCCTTTCAACTTTACCAAAAACTCAGATAGATCGTCTGTGGCGTTGGACGCCGCGATCGGTTGGAATTTCAAGACAGACCTCTGGAAAGTCTTCCCATCGATCGACAGTAAAGACGGGAGAAGCTGGTCGCTCGATGTGACGCCATTTGTGTCAATTTCTCAGTCCGAAGTCGAAGAAAAAATCTATGACTTAAATGCGCCGCTGAACCCCGATGGGAGTATGCCGTTAGTACCTGACAACACGGTGGCTTTCGCAAACATTTATGGTGGCATCCGCGTCGATTTGAACGAAAAAGATGTGTGTGCCGAGACGTGTGAGACAGGCAAAAATGATAGGCCCTGGTCGTTTAGAGGTGTAAAAAGCCCCGGACATTCTGTGTCATTCACTGCAGCTGCGATCACGGACAACTACTCAGATCAGCAAGGACTTCTTCTTGAGTTAGGGCTTGAGCCCGGGCTTGGTGGGCACCTATTGGGTTACCGCAAGTATGATATACTCTATGGCAATGATGAAATTTCGAGCCGAAATGTCGGATTGAAAACCGTTCTTGCGCGTACACAATTCAAGTGGAGCGCAGAAGGGGTTCTCGATTATCTGGATTTTAGTCGCGCACCCAAAGACTACTCCGATCCTGACCCGACCGCTCGAAATGACGATGATGAAAAATTTCGATTTGGACTTGATGCCAAGGTCGGCACCTATTTGCCCAACATCTTTGCGACGCCTGGAGAGGATTCCAGGTTTGCGATAGAGGCTGAATGGCAGCACAGAAAAAATATTAGCGGGTCCGAGGATTCATCAGACCTCTATTCAATAGGCTTGACTGTAACAGACGTCATCAATGAGCGACTCGACTTGGGCGTCACCTATGAGCGCGGAGAAGATTTGACGAATGGCAATGAGCTCAAAACCATCGAACTCGAGCTTAAGTCAAAATTCTAGCTAACTTTGCTGACGTCAGACTTCGGAACCTCCGGCAGTTCACCTTGAGCGATGCCGGGGAAGGCCGCGACGAGCATGCTATGCAGGCCGCGAGCGTCGAGGCGTTCCGGATTGCGGTTGGAAGCGTAATAGAAGCCTTCTTCCACCGTGTTTGCACCGCGATCCATCCAGGCCGTCATCAGCTTTTCATCGAGGGCGGGCAGGATGGCGAACCGATCAGGGATCTCAATTGTCGAGCGGCCATCATCTTCGGCGACCATGGTCTCGTGCAGTTTTTCACCCGGACGAATGCCGATGACTTTATGCGGCAGATCCGGCGCGACTGAGCGTGCAAGATCCACAACAGTTGTGGATGGAATTTTCGGAACGAAAATCTCGCCGCCTTCCATCAATTCCATGCTGGAGAGGACGAAATTCACGCCTTGCTCGAGCGTGATCCAGAAGCGCGTCATGCGCTCGTCTGTGATGGGCAGGAAGTCTGCGCCTTCCGCAACAAGTTTGCGGAAGAAGGGCACGACCGAGCCACGTGAGCCAACCACATTACCGTAGCGCACCACTGAGAACCGACAGCCATCCCGGCCTGAAAGATTATTTGCCGCGCAGAAGATTTTGTCAGACGCCAGCTTGGTCGCGCCATACAGATTGATCGGGCTGGCGGCTTTGTCGGTCGACAGGGCAATCACGCGTTTCACATCGGTTCGGATGCAGGCATTCACGACGTTTTCAGCGCCCATGATATTGGTTTTGACGCATTCCATCGGGTTGTATTCGGCAATGGGAACGTGTTTCAGCGCGGCAGCGTGGATCACATAATCAATGTCGCGCATCGCCATTTCGAGGCGAGCCTGATCGCGCACATCGCCGATGAAATACCGCAGAAACGGATGTTGCTGCATCGGAAATTCCTGCGCCATCTCATATTGCTTGAGCTCGTCGCGGGAGAAAATCACAAGGCGCCGGGGCGTCCAGTTTTCCGTGATGGTCCGGACCAGCTGTTTACCAAAGGAGCCAGTGCCGCCCGTGATCAGAATGCTTGCGCCGTTAAGATCCGGGAAGGGGGTGTCGAACCCGCGTGTAATGCCGCCGGGCAGGGAGAAGTCTGTATTCTGCGAGAGTGCCATATCAGAATCCCGTCAATTTCGATCAAAAATTATCGTCTGGGTTAAATATATGGCGGGTTTGCTTTACCAATCCTTAGCGCCTGCCGGGTTTAATCGCGGACATGACTTCGACACCCATTTCTGTCGTGCTGTGCGCGCGCAATGAGGCGAGCAGGATTGAGCAATCCATCCTGGCGATTCAGGCATGTGCGCCGGCAGAATTGATTGTTGTTGATGGCGGCTCGACTGATGACACTGTGGCCATTGCCGAACGTCTCGGTACGCGGGTGGTCCGCTCGGGCGGCAAAGGCCTCGCACCTGACCGTCAGCTCGGTGCCGACCATTCCAGTCACGATCTCATCGCTTTCATTGATGCCGATCATCGTCCGGCGCCGGATGCCCTTCGGTCTCTGAAACGCGATATGGAAGAGTTTGGTCTCGATGTGGTTCAGGCCGGTGTGGGCATTGAAGACAATGGCTTCTGGAACCGGGCCGAGCACGACGCCATGGCGGTGTTCCAGCATCAGCCTGGCCCGCGCACCATGATGATCGGGGTCGCGCCGACGCTCTACCGCAAAGAGGTGTTGCAGGCGGTTCGGTTTGATGAGGTCAACAAGGACCAGTCAGACGATGCGGATCTGTTCAAGCGCATCGTCGATACAGGCCGGTTTACCTTCGGGGTCGGGCGGACAATCGTGCCGCAATATCACCATCCGGAATTCTCCGACTATATGGGCAAGTTCAAATGGTATGGACGTCGGGATGCTGAATTCATTCGCACCCATCCGGACCGCGCCCATTCCATGTGGTTTCATCTTTTTGTTCGTTATCCGCTCTGGCGGCCGCTGAAGTCGATCTTCACCGGCAAGCCGCGGGCCGCGATTTACTGTTGGGTGTGCGGCGGCACACGGCTGGGCGTGGTTCTCTCCCGGCGACTTAGCGCATTGTTCCTGCGTACCTCCCGTAAATCATCCAAAACAGGAGACGCCGCATGACGTTTGCCGTAATCGTGCAGGCCCGTATGGGTTCTTCCCGCTGTCCGGGGAAAGTGATGATGGATCTGGGCGGCGAGCCCTTTCTGAAGCGCTGTCTTGATCGATGCGACCGAATTCCGGGGACAGACCTCGTTGTGGTTGCCGTACCCGATTTGCCGCAGGACGACCCGGTCGCCAAAGCGGCGTCGAGTTGGGGCTATGCCGTTGTACGTGGATCAGAGACCGATGTCCTCTCGCGCTATGCCAAAGCCGCGCATGAAGTTCACGCTGATGCCGTAATGCGCGTAACGTCAGATTGTCCAATGATTGATCCTGATATCTGTGGTGAAACGATCCGTTTCTGGCAGCAATCGGGCGCGGACTATGGCTGCAACAACATGCCGCCTGGGTTTCCGCATGGTCTCGACTGCGAAGTCTTTGATGCAGATGCTTTGTTTGCGGCCGATGAACTCGCAACCGAGCCGTATGAACGCGAACACGTCACGCCGTGGATCCGCACCAATCCGAAGATGAAGCGCTCCTCCATTCAGGGGCCCGGTGGCGGTATCGAAACTCTGCGCTGGACGCTGGATCATCCCGAGGATGTCGAAATGTTCCGTGCCATCTATGAGGCCATGGGAGACGCCGCGCCTTTCGCGACGGCAGCGGATTATCTCGCGCTCTGCCTGCGTCGCCCGGACATTCCGGCGATCAATGCCATCCGGCACGACCCGAAACGTCTCGAGGCAGATCAGGTGGCTGATATGCGCAATGACAGCATGATGCTGAAGCGAGCCGCCTGATGAAAGTGCTTGTCCTCGGTGCAACCGGCCTTCTCGGCACTGAAATCATGCAGGTTTTGCAAGAGCGAGGTATTCGCGCGCTTGGCGCTGCACGGTCGGGAGCAGACCTTACCGTCAACATAGCCGATCCCTTGGCCCTGTTTCGATTGCTTGTGCGTGTGGATGCAGACACCGTCATCAACTGCGCGGCGAATGTAAACCTGGCCCAATGCGAAGACGACCCGGAAATGGCATATCGCGTGAATGGTGCGCCGGCCGGTGTTCTGTCGGCCTGGAGCCAGCAAACCGACGGCCGGTTCCTTCAGGTGTCGACCGACAATTACTTCACCGGAACGGAAAAGACCAAGCATGACGAGCAGGCCATTATTGGCCTTGCAAATGCTTATGCCGCGTCGAAATTTTCCGGCGAAACCATGGCGCGGGAAGCTCCGAACAGTCTGGTGGTTCGCACGAATATCTGTGGCGCGCGGAAAGGCTTTGGTCGCTGGGTTCTCGACAGCCTTACCGACCGTGCGCCGATTGGCGTCTTCACAGATTACTATACTTCGACCATGCATGTCCGGGCCTGCGCCGAAGCGCTGGCGGATCTGCTCGTGACCAAACACACCGGTCTTGTTCATCTCGGTTCGTCCGAAGTGTCGTCCAAGGCTGAATTTGTTCGCGCGGTCGCCGACGAACTCCAGATTGATCCGGACTGGATCGAGGATCGCTCCGCCCGAGGCATGAGCCCGGCGCGCGCGCTCTCATGCGGCATGGATGTCTCAAAAGCCGAGAGTTGGCTTGGCCGAAAGCTGCCAGGCCTCTCAGAAACTGTCCGCTCACTCGTCTCAGAGGATGAACGATGCGTTACGCACATGACTTCGAACTTGGCAGCCGCCGGATAGGCTTTGGCGAGCCAACCTATTTCATCGCCGATATTGCATCTTCCCATGATGGCCAGCTGTCCCGCGCGAAGGAGCTGATCTGGCTCTGCAAGGAAGCGGGCGCCGATTGCGCCAAGTTTCAACATTTTCTGGCCAAGGATATTGTTTCGGATGCCGGTTTTCAGGCGCTTGGGGGGCAGATGGCGCACCAGGCCGATTGGAAAGACTCCGTCTACGATATTTTCGAGAAGTATCAGACGCCGCGCGACTGGACGTCTGAACTCGTGGCCGAATGTAAAAAGGCCGACATCGACTTCATGACCACGCCCTATGACATGGAGGCGATCGAACTCGTCGACCAGCATTTGAAGGCGTATAAGGTCGGCTCGGGCGATATTGGCTGGACGCAATTCATCGAAGAAATCTGTTCGCGCGGAAAACCGGTCTTCCTCGCAACCGGGGCTGCCGACATGGAAGATGTCGAACGCGCGGTTGCAGCGGCGCTCAACCGTACCCGCGAGCTCTGCCTCATGCAGTGCAATACGAATTACACCGGCAGCCTCGAGAATTTCGCGAACGTCAATCTGAATGTGTTGCGTAGTTTTGCGCTGAAATATCCCGGCATGCCGCTGGGCCTGTCTGATCACACACCCGGCCATGCTGCTGTACTCGGTGCTGTCACGCTGGGTGTCTGCGCGGTCGAAAAGCATTTCACCGATGACAATAAACGCGACGGGCCAGACCATCCCTTCTCGATGAATCCCGTCTCTTGGCGGGATATGGTAGATCGCACGCGCGAACTCGAACTGGCGCTTGGAGATGGCGTGAAACGAATTGAAGCCAATGAATTTGACAGCTCTGTGGTTCAGCGGCGCTGCATGCGGCTGACGCGAGATATTGCCGAGGGCGAAACCATAGCAGAGTCGGATCTCGAAGCGCTGCGTCCGCGCCCTGAAGGGTCGGTGGAGCCGTTTGAAGTCGATCTGGTCGTGGGTCAGCCAGTAAAGACGGCGCTCAAAAAGGGCGATGCGCTCATGTGGGAGGCTGTAGGCTGATGCTGACAGGTGACCTCACCGGCCTGCGTGCCATTGAAGAGCGCGATCTGCCGCAATTGCTTGAATGGCGGAATGATCCGCGTCTGCGCCGCTATTTCCGCGAATATCGCGAACTGAATATGACCCAGCAAAAAGGCTGGTTCGATGCGAAGGTGAATAATGATCCGAGCATTCGCATGTTCTCCATCGTCGAGCTGGAAACAGGCGAGCTCATGGGTGCTGCGGGGCTTTGCTATATCGACTGGGTCAACCGGAATGCGGATTTCTCCATCTATCTCGGCGCGGATGACCTTTATATCGACGAAGAATATGCCCCGGATGCGGGGCAGACACTGCTTCGTTATGGCTTTGAAGAGCTGAACCTTCACAAGGTTTGGGCTGAGATCTATTCGATCGACGAGCCCAAACAGCGTTTGTTTTATGAGCTTGGCTTTTCCCGCGAAGGCGTCCACCGCGAAACCCATTTCACCGAGGGCGGTTGGGTAGATAGCCTGTTCTACGGTCTGCTCGCCAAAGATTTTATGTAATCAGCTCTCGTCAGTGGCGATTGAGGCTTCTGAGCACCGTTCCGACAGACAGCCAGCCCATAACCAAACATATGGCGACGAGCAAGGTCGATAAAACGATGAGCCGCATCGTCCAGTCCATGATCGTGGTCGCGGCCTCAAGCGCCTCAGAGCCATTGTATTTGGCCAGCGTCACCGCCCGATCCCCACCGGCATGGGAAATCAGTTCAGCTCGTTTCAGATCACGTAAAGAGGTGACGGTCTCAAGCAGGGTGAGGGCCGCAAAAGTAGAGCGTTCATCGGCCAGTTCAGCAATGCGGGTCAGGTCGGTCACGATGGGCGTCAGCCGGTCGCGTTCGATCGACTCGGCAAAGGCCTGATATACGACATCTGACTGAATTAGCAGATTGGAGTTCTGTGAAAACGCCGCTTTCAGATTGGCGTGTAGCACCGCTTCTGGCATGGCGCGCTGCAATCGGGTGCGGAGCAGATCTTCGAATTCCGGATCGAGACGCCGCGCTCGGATGGCTGATTTGACCAGCGACGCGCCCTGATAAAACCGCCAGTCCGGATCGAAATCTTCGATCAGTCCGTCCTGTGCGATCAGCCCCAGCCCCGAAATTGTCAACGTAAACACGTCTGTGCGATCGCCGCGTATCCAGCCCGCACTCTGATAGGAAAGGTCTCTGGCATTACCGAGAATGAAAAAATCAGGCGACTCAGCCTGAGCGGTCGGTGGAGAGACGCCTGCCAGATCGTCGTCTGACATAGCGTCTTCGTCAGTCTCTATCAGATCGTCCACGTCTGGCGCGATGTCCTCGGTTGCGGGGTCGTCGTTAAGGCCTTCCGGATCTTCGACACTCGTCGTGGAGGCTTTGGTTAAGCTCGGAGGCGAAACGGCGCGCTCATACCGGGCGCGCACATCGTCGGGAAGAAACAATTTTGCAGCCGCCAAAAGCCGTTCATCCATCCTGCCAGTGGTTTCGGTCGTTGCGGCCGCTGTCACGGCTGCGGCATCCCGCTTGTCCAGCATATAAGGCGCTGCCAGAAGAAAGCCTCGTGCGCTGACGAGGTCATCAGCGCGAACTTCTTCGTCAACCTTGGCAGCCCAGAATTCACGGGCGTCCATATCGCTCGGAACCATGTCAGCGAACATGTTACCAATATTCTGATTGGTGGCGGTCACAGCTTCGCCAGTAGGCTCAAACTCTTCGCCAAGAGCGTGCCGCGTTTCCAGAATCAGGAGTCCCAGAACAACCGCGCATCCCAGCATCAAAAGATGGAAGGACAGAGATGCGAGCCAACCAAAAGGGAGGGATGAATTTCGGCGACGTTGTCGCATGAAAATGGTTTCCGGGACGGACAGATTTACGCGTTACCTTTAGTACTTTCGTTAGGTCCGTCACAGATAATGATCAAGGCTCGTATGCATTATCAGGGCATTTGAGCGTCATTTTGGCGAACAGAACATGGAAACGGTGAATTTTGATTTCTCGGCGCTGTCGGGATATTACAACGCTAAGATTAATTATCGCCTGGCTTCAGCTCAGGGGTATACGCCTGTGTCTCCAACCGCCGGGACTCAGTCTGGCGATGCCGTTGCCCAAAGTGATCTTCCATGGCGCCAGGAAATCGAGCCATCTGATCTTCTGCGCAAGGCTTTAGGCGCCGCATCCTTCCTGTCAGACACTGATGCCAAAGATGCGCTGAAGCAGCGCGGCGATGTGCCGAAAATCTTCGCCGCCTACGAAGCGCTGGCTCAGGCGAAAGCAATTGCTGATGCCGCCAAGGATGGCACGCTGCCGGCCGGCCAGGAATCGCGCGCTGAGAAGCGCATGCTGGCAGCCATCTCTGAAGTGAAAAGCTTTCTTGGCAGTTTCGACATGGAGAAATCCATTCTGATCGCGGGTGAGCGCCTGTCGACGGCGCAAAGTGAAGTTGCGATCCAGCGGTCATCTTATGAATACAACACCAAAGTGCTGCACGATGGTGAGTTTGATGCAGAAGTTGCGGCCTTTACCGGCGACAAAGTCTTCACAGTCACGGCCAAACGTACCAATAGCACCGATACCGTCACGATTGATCTCTCCGAAATGGAAGCGACCACAGGAGAGACGGTTCGCAATCTCGACAATGTTGCTGACTTCATCAATCTGAAGCTCGAGGAAGCCGGGCTTCGTACGCGGTTTGAGCGTATGAAGATTGGGAAGGAAGACGAGAATGGCATCATTGAGGGCACGCAGTTTGGCTACAAAATCAAAGGCACCTCAACCGAACAATTGTCGTTCAGTGCGGCTGACGCACAGCCCGCCGCCGTCATGGTTGGCCAGTCCGGGTCGAGCGGCGATAGCGGAGGCCAACTAAGCGTCTGGAGCGATCTTGGCTCGGCTGATCCGACCCGCAGCATGTCGACGCGCCTTGGCGAGGAAGACAAGGACACAACGATCACGGCAACGGCGCAACACCCTGAAGGGGGCTATATCATCGTCGGTACGACCAATGGTCAAATCGGTGATGGCGCGACACGTGGCGAAAACGATGCCTTCATGGCGCGTTATGACAGTCAGGGCAAAATGGTCTGGTCGCGTTCTCTGGGGGCTGCCAGCGAAGCCGAAGGATTGGCGCTCGCGATTTCCGACACAGGGCAGATTGCCATCACGGGCAAGACCAGTGACGATCTGACCAGCTCCGCTGTTGGAGGCGGTGTTGATACGTTTGTCACGCTCTATGACGAAGACGGTATCGAGCAATGGACACGCCAGCGCGGCTCGGCCTTTGACGATCAAGGCAATGCCATAGCTTTCGCTTCAGACGGATCAATCGTGGTCGGCGGTACAACAGCAGCCAGCATGACCAATGACTCACTGGTCGGCGGCAAAGACGCCTTCATCGAGAAAATCGACACGGATGGAAATCAGGTCTGGATTCGACAATTCGGTACGACCGGCGATGACAGCGTGCAGGGCATTAAAATCGCATCAGATGGATCCGTCATTGTTGCGGGTCTTGAGGATGGTGAGGCCGTCATGCGCCGTTATAGCAGCGATGTCGATGATGTCGGCGACTGGACCCATTCTCTGGGCGACCTCGGCGCGGGCCGCATTGGTGCGCTCGAAATTGGAGATGACGGCTCGGTCTATATTGGTGGCGCAACACGTATGGATGGTCAGGACGCCAATGGTCTGACCGGAACCGAACAAACTCATCGTGATGGCTTTGTTGCAAAATTTGACGTGTCCGGCGGCACGCCCTCCATGAGCTGGCTCTCACGTCTCGGCGGAGAAGGTTATCAGTCTGTTGAGGGCATTACGCTGTCGGGCAGTCAGGTGATCGTTGCTGGAACGGGCGAAGCGGTGTTCGGCAGTGGCTCATCGGACAAGGATCAGTCCGCCTATCTGGCTTCGCTGGACATCACAGACGGAACAGAAGGCTGGGTGAACAACATTTCGGGGCGCGGAGGCGTGGCCAGCGCGTCTGACATCATGATTTCCGACAGCTTCTCAAACACGCTTGATGTCTTTGGGCTGCCGGATGGTGACATGGTTATGTCCGATTCAGCATCGGTGACAGATCGATTGGCACTGCGGGCGGGCGACCATTTCTTCATTTCTGTGAATGGTGGTCGCGACAAGAAAATTACGATCGAACAGGATGACAATCTTCGGTCTCTGACGTTCAAGATCAATGCGGCACTGGTGCTCGACGGAAATGCTGATATTCGCCGCAAAGATGGCGGGCAGGCTCTCAAAATCACACCTGGCGAGGGCGTTCAGATCGAATTGTCACATGGTGCGGAAGGTCGGGATGCGCTCGCAGCGCTTGGTCTGCCGACGGGTGTGATTATGGAAAAACCGATCCCCGGGAGTGACCGGGCAAATGAAAGCCCGGAAATTGTCACCATGGGACTGATTGATGGCCTGAACTTTGATACAAAAGAGTCGCGGGACCAGGCCGTTGAAGTGCTCGATAGTGCCTTGCGTGGTCTGCGGACAGCCTATCGTTGGGCGGTCGATGACCCGACGCTTCTCAAACTGAAAAATGGTGATGAGGGGCCCGGTAAGCGCGGCGGTCAGGTGCCAGCCTATCTTTCAGCCCAGATCGCCAATCTGAATGCCGGTCTTCAGAGACTTTCGGCTGGCGGCGGTGGCGTAAACTTCTTTGCCTGACGTTCCGAACCCACATTCATGAGACGTGTGTCTCGCACGTCTAATTCCGGCTGACAGGATCAGATTTCACGCCAGTCGCCCAATACCAATCCATCCAGTGTCCAATCCCCAATCGAATAGCGGATCAGCCGCAGAGTGGGGTGTCCAATGGCTGCCGTCATTCGGCGCACCTGTCGATTTCGCCCTTCAGTAATCGTGAGCGAGAGCCAGCTATCCGGCACGGACTTTCTGATACGAATAGGTGGTTCCCGGGGCCAGAGGCCGTCTGGTTCTGAAATCGCTGTGACATTGGCAGGGCGTGTCCTCCCTTCTTTCAGATCCACACCAGTACGCAATTGGTTTAGGGCGTCGTCGTCGGGTTCACCTTCGACTTGCACCCAATAGGTTTTGGGCTGTTTGAATTTCGGACTGGCAATTCGGTTTTGAAGCTTTCCGTCGCTTGTCAGGACCAGAAGGCCTTCGGAATCTCGGTCGAGCCGACCTGCCGGATAGACATTCGGCACATCAATAAAATCCGACAAAGTCTGTCGCTCTGATCCCTCAACGCCCCGATCTGTAAATTGGGACAACACATTGAATGGCTTGTTGAACAGGAGTGTGCGCGGCATGCCGTGGTTAATCCGGAGCCTGCGGACGTGGAGCCTTTGCTGTGGCGCGTTCGTTCAACATGTCGCGACCTTTCAGACCAAGAACAATGCTGGCGAGAATCAGCGTGACAAAATTGGCGAGGATCACCGGCAAATCGCTGCGAAAAATCCCATAAACGAGCCATGCCGCGACACCGCTGGAAAACATGAGATACATTGTAAACGAGATGCCCGCTGTCTCGCGTGTTCGAATGATCAACACGGCCTGTGGCAAGAAAGACAATGTCGTCAGACACGCCGCCAGAAGACCGATAAACTGAACCATGACTCTCCACCCAAACGCGTGCGCTTTCTCGACCCACCCGAGGGTCAGAGACGATCGAACAAGTCTAGCGTATTCGGATCTTTTCGATGAGTCATATCCTCACCGATGTAGAAACAGGGGTGTTTCAGCGTTTGGAGTCCGCCTTCCGCCTCGAAATGGACCCAGCCTCCGCCAGGCATTTTCACGGTGCGAACCTTTGCTCCACACATTGGACAGACATGGCGATACGTACGAGATTCATGCGTTGCATGACGGGTTTCGCGGACAAGCCAGCTGCCGGCCACTTTGGCATAGCCTCCCGATTTGAGTTTTCGGTCATGCGGTTTGCGATAAATCAGCTGAACAGTCATTCGAAAGCTCCTCACCGGACTTAAAACTGATTTGTCTTAATCAAATGTTCTGCCGCGCCGGGCCTGAGGTCTTTGGAATTGAGTATGGAAAGTTCAGCGCCACTGTGCGATTTCATGAACATGACAGATGCCATTGCCCTTAATCCTGATCTTGATCTGCCAAGCTTGACGGCAGAGTTCGCGCGGACCGGGCGCTTGCGGATTCCGGGTTTTCTGACCGATAGCGCGGCGGAGCGGCTTCACGAAACCATTCAGGCGCTGGACTGGCATCTCGTTCTGAATGATCGAGACCGACATATCGATCTTCCTGTGTCTGAACTGCCCAAGCTTGGACTGGACCGGATCAAAGCCGCGGTGCTTCAGGCGCAAGGGCGCGCGGCCAGTGAGTTTCAATATGTCTATGAAAACTATCCGGTTGCCGATGCTTATCAGTCGGGGCGCCTTCGGGTTGATGGCTTGAGAACCGTGTTTGAATTCATGAACTCAAGCGCCGTTCTCACTGCGCTCAACACTGTTACCGATCGTCCCATCGATTTTTGCGACATGCAGGTCACGAAATACGGACCGGGCCATGTTCTGACATCACATGACGATGGTGTGGAAGGCAAGAACCGGCAATTCGCCTATGTTCTGGGAATGACGCGTGACTGGTCTCCGGTCTGGGGCGGGCAGTTACAATTTCTCACCGATGATGGTCAGGTCGAGCAAAGCTTTGTGCCAGCTTTCAACACCCTGTCCATTTTTGCGGTTCCGTGTCTTCATCATGTCTCTCAGGTCGCAAGTTTTGCGCCGCGCCCGCGCCTGTCTCTGACAGGTTGGTTTCGCACGAAGGATGCATAATGTGACTCCATTCGATTTTTTTACAGATCCCAGTGTCAGCGATATGGCGGCAGCCATTCAGGTTGCGATCGCACCGATCTTTCTTCTTGTGGGGACAGGGGCGATTTTAAACGTCGTGACCGCCCGGCTTGGCCGGATCGTCGACCGCGCGCGTGCCCTAGAAAACATGATCGATGCCGGGGAAGACGCGCGGCTGGAAAACCGTCACAGAGATGAGTTGCTCGTGCTCGACAAGCGTCTGAAATATGGAAACCGGGCGGTCTTCTTTTGTTGTCTGGCGGCGGTCTTCATCTGCATGCTGGTCGCGCTTGTGTTTTTGCTGGGACTATTCGGTGGCGCTGCCGGCGGGCTGGTTGCCCTTATGTTCATACTGGTGCTCGGCTCACTTATTACCGGGCTATTCAACTTCCTCAGAGAAGTGACGGTTGCAACGCGGCTTTTGCGGGTCCGGCAGGAATTCCGGAGCCGGTCAGTCGACGAAGCCAATGATTAGTCTCAATCGACGACTTATCTGACCAAACGCACTTCCACACGGCGGGCCATAGGAACGATCAGATCATCCTCTGTCATGGCGTCTTTCTCACCGGCCGCCGCAATGGCAATGCGTGGAACGCTGAGATTTTCGGCCAGCAGCGCCTCAAGAACGGCATCAGCCCGTTGCTGTGAGACACGAATATTCACGTCCTCGGAGCCGACCGCGTCTGCATAGCCAACAACTTCAATCGCGCTCGGCTCGCAGGCTTTTGCCTGTTCAACGATTGCTTCGATAATGGCAATCGCCTCATCATCAAGATCGGTTTGGCCAGACGGGAAGTAGACGAGGTAAGAGTCATCGAGGCAGCTGACACTGGTGTCGGCTTCAACGGGCGGTGGGGCGAGTGGCGGTGGCGGCGGCGGTGTTTCCGTGGCGGTGCAGGCGACAGCCAGACAGGACAGGCCCAGCACACCCGGCAAGAGTTTCTTCAACGTCATAACCCGCTCCCAATTCCATCAGCCCGTCTAGCTATCTCCGATGCGGCGCGGGTCTGCAAGTCGTAACGCCTTTTGCGAGCTCTGGTTTCAGAGGCCTCTCGAACAAAAATGGTCCCTCGCGTTAAGGGGCCGATTTTATCAACAAGGTTTCAGAAATTTTTCTTCTTGATGAATTAACGCTGAAATTGCGGCGCAGAACAGAGTTACCACCCTGATTCGGTGTCAGATCTTGCCCGTAATATGCGGCCACACCGGTCTTGAATCGTTAATTGACCCGAGAGATTTTCATCTCTCCGGCAAGGCCAGCTTAACCTTACGCTAAGCCCTCCATGAGGTAATTGGCGGGTCCTCAGCAAGGAGCACTCAACAATGATGAAAGACTTCGTGAAGCACGTCGCCAAATCCACCGGTATGAGCCAGAAAGACTCCCGCGTGGCGCTCGGCATTGTGCTGAATGCCTCAGAACGCCAGGGTTCTGAATTTACGACTGAATTGTACAAGAAAATGCCGGGCGCACGCACGCTTTCTGCCAAAATGGGCGATGAAACGGGCGCAGCGACAGGTGTGATTGCTCGTCTGATCGAGCAAACACCCGGCGGCCGTATGGCTGTCGCAACGACCATGATCCGCAATCTTCAAAAAGCGGGCCTGGGTCATGCCCAGATCGCGGGGATCTTCCCGGCAGTTTCGTCTTTCTGCGAAGAGAAATACGGCCTGAAAGGCTTTGGTCACCTCGGTGATCTGCTTGGCTCAGCCAAGGCTGACGAGAAAAAAGGCTACGCTGTCGCCTGACCTTATTGCGCACCCACGCAAGGCTATGTGAGGAGCCGCCCGCCAAGGGCGGCTCTTTGCGTCTGGGGATTTTTGTCTTGCACAGGGCAAGGCGCTCTGAATTATGCGCTCATGTCTGATCTCGTATTGTCTTCCATCTCAACTTTACTCGACGCCTTTCGGGGCGAAGCGCAAGACGCGCTCGGGGCGTGTCACCTCATTTCAGTCGATTATGAGAACGTAAAGCCAGACTGTAAGGGCGAGCGCCGGGTCGAGATGACTCGCCTTAAGGTCTCGGCGCAGTCTTGCTTCCTGCAGGCCTGTTTGCTCGTGGATGACGACATTGTTTTCAAAGGCCGAGCCATTTTCAAGGCAAATTCTGCCCCTCAGGAACGTTAACAAAAGGTTAACAGGCGATTTTCTTTCAATTTATTCCAATTTTGTTCCAAAGTTATCTTTACAAGAGAACAAGAGAGGAATATTCACAGTTCAGGAGAACGGAGAAAGAACATGCGTGCTGTGAATTTTTGTGGTCGTTCGGGACGGGACTATAATTTTGAGCGGATCGGGCCGGATACGGCTTGGGCTGCGAAAGAAGGCATTGCCATTTTTGCCTCCCATTCCGGATTTGGCTGGCGCGTGATCCGGATTGTTGAGCTCGATGGGCGCGCAGATAATGTGCAGCCAATCTGGGCCTGGCGTGACGCCCAGCGCTATGGGGCTCGCGCGGTTTTCTTTGCCCCGTCAAACAAGGTTCTGGACCGAAAGACCAGCATCGCCGATCTGCGTGATGGCCTCGATCCGGTCTGTGACACGCAGCGCGCTTCTCGCGTTGCCTGATTTGCCCAACGTGCATCAACGCCCGATGCTCGCGCCTGAAAGGCCGGTCTTAATGACCGGCCTTCTTTTTTTTTGCACTCGGTTAAGGGCGCTCGCCTGTGCCTTGTGTTTCAAGTGTTTCCTGTGCCGCAGCAGCTTTGGCATTTCGTGCGAGCTGAATGAATTCTGACCGATAGCCGAAGGCATCTTCGCCGCGCGCGGTGAGAGCGAGATCAATCACATCGTCGAAATCAAACCCGTTTGACAGATAGGGCTCGCCTTTCAGGAGCTGACCATACCCCGCAACCGCCGTTGCAAACCGCGTCGCGAGAGGTGCCTCATCGATCGACTCCGACATCATGTCTTTGGTGATTGGCACCGTCAGCAGTTTGGAATTGTCTTCCTCTGGCAGCTTGTAGCGGAGTTTCAGATAGGCCCATTCGCCTGACGTATCGGCGACGGGCGCAGAATTTTCCGCATAACGCCGCTCATCCACCAGGCCAGTCGCGTTGGTCGGTGTCAGTTCATAGATCGCTGTGACGCGGTGACCAGCACCAATTTCACCGGCATCGACTTCATCATTGTTGAAATCGGCTTCGTCCAGAATGCGGGTTTCATATCCGATCAGGCGATATTCTTTCACCGCAGCCGGATTAAATTCGACCTGAATCTTGACGTCCTTCGCAATGGTGAAGAGCGAGCCGGACAGGTCATCGCTGAGCAGTTTGCGCGCTTCGTTCAACGTGTCGACATATCCCGCCATTCCGTTTCCGGACTGAGCAATCTTCTGCATCATGGCGTCGTTATAATTGCCGCGTCCAAAGCCCATGACTGACAGAAAAACGCCACTTTCGCGCTTCCGGGCCACGAAGTCTTCCAGCCGTTCATCGCTGGTAACACCAACATTAAAGTCACCATCTGTAAGCAGCATCACGCGATTCACGGCGTCTTCGTCAAAGCTCTGTTCGGCCAGGGCATAGGCCAGGCGAAGACCTTCCCCGCCTGCTGTCGACCCGCCCGCGCTGAGCCGTTCGAGCGACGCCATGATTTTGGCTTTGTCATCGCCGGATGTTGGCTCAAGAACCGTGCCTGCGGCGCCCGCATAAACAACAATCGCAATTTTGTCATTCTCGGTCATCTGGTCGACCAGCATGCCGAGCGCTTTCTTGGCGAGTGGCAGCTTGTCCTGCGAGTTCATGGATCCCGAAACATCGACCAGAAGGGTGAGATTTATCGGCGGACGTTCATCCGGCTCGATTTCATATCCCTGCAGGCCGATTTGCATCAGCACATTCTCTTCCGACCAGGGCGATGGGACCAGTGAGACATTCGTCGAGAATGGCGGGTCTGCGCTGTCCGGCACCGGATAGGTGTAGTCAAAATAATTGATCAGCTCCTCAATGCGGATCGAATCCTTGGGTGGAAGGATGCCGTCATTCAGAAACCGTCGTGTGTTCGCATAAGACGCGGTGTCCACATCGACAGAGAAGGTCGAGACCGGTTCATCTGCCACGCGCTTCACCGGATTGGACTCGACATCTTCGTATCGGTCCCGGTCAACAGGGGGCGGCGTTATCACCGGCACAGGCATGGGTTCTGCACGACTATAGGCAAGATTGCCGCCCAGGGATTGTACCTGAGGTGATGCCAGAGCTAACGGAGGTGGAGGTGGAGGTGGAGGTGGAGGTGGAGGTGGAGGTGGAGG
>CEPO01014539.1_pt1 | contig 49862 bp, 48 predicted proteins | sample 530481 | NCBI WGS metagenome assembly CEPO01 (sample SAMEA2620198, study PRJEB7988) | marine metagenome | biome: marine biome (ENVO:00000447); feature: surface water layer (ENVO:00002042); material: "saline water (ENVO:00002010), including plankton (ENVO:xxxxxxxx)" | depth 5 m
TTCGCCAGTTTTTCGGGACGATCGGCGCAGATATCGCGGAAAATCCAGTCTTCGACTTCGACAATCGCGGAAAAAAATCCATCGTTGTCGACACGTCGACACCAGAAGGTGTCGCCATCGTCAAAAAACTTGTGGCCGACGCTGACGTCTTCCTCACCAATGTCCGTCCCGGTGGTCTCGAACGATCCGGTCTCGACTATAAATCGCTCAAAGCGCTCAATCCCGGCCTCGTTTATTGTACGCTGACCGGTTACGGGCTGGAGGGGCCGGATAAGGACCGCCCAGGCTTTGACATTGCGTCGTTCTGGTCGCGTGCCGGACTGGCAAAGCTCTTCCCGCCCAAGGGCAGCGCCCCATTCCCGCTGCGAACGGCATTCGGAGATCATGTCACGTCGATCGCGGCATCTTCAGCGATCAACGCCGCTCTAATCAAAAAACTGAAGACCGGTGAGGGCCAACTTGTTGAAGCCTCGCTTCTGCGTAGCGCGCTCTACACCATCGGATCGGACTTCGCGATCCAACTCTTCTTTGACCGGATTGCCTCGACTAAACCGCGCGATCAGGCGAACCCGCCCATCATGAATTTCTTCCAGACAAAAGACGAGCAATGGCTGTGCATTGTGGCGCGTCAGGGCAATGCAGACTGGCCGAAAATCTGTAAGGCCGCTGGTATTCCTGAGCTAGCAGACGATGAGCGTCTGGCCAATGGGCGCGGCCGAAAGGCGAACGCGGCTGAAATCGTTGAGAAACTCGACGCGGCCTTTGGTCAGTTCACCAAAGATGAGCTTGCAACACGGCTAGACGAAGAACAGATCGCCTGGGCGCCTGTTCAAACGCTCGCCGATGTGGCCGCCGACCCGCAGGTCGAAGCCGCAGGCGGCATTGTTCAGACGCCGGGTCATTCGGGCGGCAGTTTCCGGTCGCCCGCCTCCCCTGTCCGCTTTCCCGGTGCAGATGATGGCCCGAAAGGCCCCGCTCCGACAATGGGCGAACACACGCGTGAGACCCTCAGCGCGCTGGGCTTAGATGATGCCGAGATCGACGCGCTTTATGAGGCCGGCACAGTTAAATAACACCGTTACCGAGGCTATTTCTTCAATACGGCCATGGCGGAGGACGTCATGGCCGAAACGCCCGTTTCAATCGTCTTTTCATAGTCGGGCGCGAAGAAGCTCGAATGCAGTGACGGCAGGGGCAAAGACGCCCCAAGCGACTTTTCATAGGTCTCGGGATCAACAGCGCCAATCCAGAACAGAACGCCGGGAATATCTTCTACCGTGCGGCCATATTGGCTGAAATCCTCGCCGCCCATCACGGGAGAGAGCTCGACGACATTGGGATCACCGAGCTCGTTCTTCATGGCATTAGCAATAACCTCTGAGAGCTCGGGGTCATTAAAATTTGCTGGCGTGTAATCCGCGTCAATTTTCAAAGTGGGCTCAGGCGCACCATAGGTTTCGGCCATACCGAGTGCGATACGTTCGATGCCCGATAAGAGCTGATCGCGCACATCGTCGCGATAGGAGCGAACCGTCAGTTTTAAATGAACTTCATCCGGGATGATATTGTGCTTGGTGCCGCCCGTGATTGAGCCAACAGTCACGACAGCCGGATTCTGTGGATTGATGTTCCGTGCCACCAGCGTCTGGACCGCCATGACAATGTTCGAGGCAATGACGACCGGATCAATTGTGGTGTGCGGATAGGCACCATGCCCGCCAACGCCCTTCACAGAAATATCCACACTGTCGACATTCGCCATGGAAAAGCCTGAGACATAGCCAATTTGGCCCGCCGGCATATTGGCGTTCACGTGGAGCGCCAGATTATAGTCCGGCAGAGGAAAGCGGTCGAACAAACCGTCTGAAATCATTGCCGTTGCGCCAAGTCCTAGCTCTTCGGCAGGCTGTAAAATCATGACCAGCGTACCGCTCCACTCATCCTTACGAGCGACGAGTTCCCGCGCCGTACCCAGCCAGGATGTCATGTGAATATCATGACCACAGGCGTGCATGACTGAGCTGTCGACGCCTGTCCATGTGATGTCTGTGACCTCTGACGAAAAATCAAAGCCAGTGCGTTCATGGACCGGCAGGGCATCCATATCCGCCCGAATAAGCAGAGTTGGGCCCTCGCCATTTTCCATCACGCCAACAACGCCATACCCGCCAACGCCATCGCGAACCATGCCCTGATCCGTTTCCGCTTTCTCCCGCACCCAGTCGTCGCCAAGACGTGTCGTCACGTCAAATCCAAGCGCCTCGAGTTCAGCTGAGAGCAGCGCCGATGTGTTGGCTTCCTTCAGCGATAATTCGGGATTGGCGTGCAGATGCTTATAGATTGAGATGAGATCGGCGCCGGTTTCGGGCGTGTCAGCCGTCGAAACGCCGTGGAGACCAAAGATTGCACTTGCTGCAAGCAGACCGTATTTCAATCCTTGTTTCATGCCTGTCACCTTCCAAGCTCTTGAATCATCACGCTGAATGAGTGGATCACGCGATAGGAGATGAAACAAGCCATCGCCCCGTGATCAGTCCGTTCTCTCAGCACTCTCATGAACTCTGGGCACAAAGCCTTCATCGAATGCCCACATTACAGCAGGCGGTGTCAGTAGAGTCCCCGTCTCGGGCATGTTCGGCGCAGCCTTATACCCATCAAAGCTCCACAATAGGGCGCGATCCCGCCATTTGAGACAGGCAGCCCCATCAGTCATAAACATTGTGCCATTCGGCATACTCGCCACAGGCACGCGATCAGGCAATAACTCACCCTTCAGACGCTGCTGTACATGTCGTGCGATCAGTGCATCGAGCTGCGGCGCTTTTGGTCCGTTCGTCACCAGCCCGCATCGTTCGAGCGTTTCCGAAAATGCAACGGCCCTCGACCTCTGACATTCAAAACATGGCCGATGGCCCGCAGCAAAGGCGGTCGCCTCATCCAGAAAGAACAATTCAGTATATTTTCCTGGCGCCATCAGCGGCCGCTTTCGGTCTTTGAAAGACAAAAGACAGATAATCCAGCGTTCGGAAACCCAGCGACGCCCAGTCAATTCCTGACGATCATTGTGCAGGCATCCCCCTCGGTTTCCCATGAACAGTCCACGGGCTGGATGGGCTTTAATTTTTCCAAATGGGTCGACGCGATTTTGTAAGGGCATGCGCCATCTTCTGTCCGCTTGCCGGATCTCGCAATCTGAAACTTGCGCTTTGACACAGATCACGACCCCAGCCGCATCGTCGGCTCGGATCTCTGTTAAAACACGCTTCTTTACGGCGCTCGCTGAACGCGGCAATTAGGCATGAGAGAAGACAGAAGCGAGAGGGGCTCAAAGTGTTTGGACGTTTATTCGGCGGAAAACCTGCTCCAGCCTATGATCCATGCGAAGGACACCGGCTTTGTGACGACGGGCTGACGGCGCTTCAATCTGAAGATTGGGCTCGTCTGTCAGATCTGTATTCACAACAGCGAGCAAGCGACCGTTTTCACTGGATTCAGGGTATTGGTCAGTCTTTGTCGCTCGACTTTGAAGATAAATCACCACCAGACGACCCCGTGATACATTGCATACTCGGCGGCGTCTGGACTTTTCTGGCCTTTCGGTATCGCGGCGCTGGCGTCGCTTCGACGGTGAAACAGACATCAGCGGAGCGCATGTCGAATGCGCTTGAAATCTCCGAATGGTATCTTGACCGCGCGCGGTCGACAGAGCTGGAGAGTTCGGTGCCTGTCTCCTTGATGTTGCGCAATGCTCTGGGGTCTCACACTAACAGAGATATTCTCTCAAGTTTGATCCAGCAAAATCTCGAGAGCGCAGATCCCTGCATTTTCGGTGCGCACAATTATCTGACATGTCAGACGGCCAAATGGCTGGGGAGCCGCGACGAGATGTGGGCGGCGGCCGAGTTATGCCTTCAGGCCGCACCGAACTCGGCCTGGCAGGCCCTCAAGGCACGCGCCATCATTGAAGACTGGCTATGGTTCGAGAATTTTGAAGACGATATGGCCAGTAAACAGCGCTTTCTGAAAGATTTCGCCTCTGAGACCTATCGTGAGCGCGTCGAGGCACTCGACGACGCGTTCTGGGTTGGCCTGTCACCAGACGTCCCGCGCTCAGAACGACATTATGCACACAACAATTTTGCCTGGCTTCTGCACCAACTCAACCTCAAAGACCGCGCCATACGGCATATCGAAGAAATCGGAGCTTATCCGACCACGACGCCATGGGGTTATTCTCAGACAAGCGAAAATCTGGTCAGAAACCTCAACCGCATACGCACATCATTGGGTCTCGCTCGGCTGGAAGCCTAACCGTCACCACCAAACTTTTCGGTCCACTCAGTGATCTGGGTGTCTTCAATCTTGGAGAACAGCACATCTGGTGGGGTGATATTCAGCCCGTGAGGCAAAGCGTTCAGAAGGGCTTTCGCGTCCCCTGTCGGGAATTTGCGATTCTCTTCAGGAATGCCCAGCGCGTCCAGAATTTTCGCAGCCGCGTCGGGAATAAGTGGCTGAGCGATAATTCCGAAAATGGCCGCAAGATTGAGACCCGTCCGGACACCAATCGCAGCGGCATCGACATCTGATTTGTATTTCACCCATGGTTCGGCCTTGGTGAGATATTCGTTGCCTGCGGCCCAGATTGCCCGGGTTTCGGCCGCGGCTTTTCGGAATTCCATCGCTTCGTAATGTTGTGCCAGCGCAGTAAGACGCGTTTCCAATTCGTTCGCGATCCAGTCCTCGGCCTCGCCCCATTCACCCGTCGACGGGACTTCGCCGTCAAACTTGGAGGCCGTGTATTTGGTGATCCGGTTGACGAAATTGCCCAGCACGTTGGCGAGGTCTGAATTGACCGCCGCCTGAAAGCCCTCCCATGTGAATGCCGCATCGGAACCTTCCGGCGCGTTCGCCATGAGATACCATCGCCAGTAATCAGACGGCAAAAGCTCCAGCGCCTGATCCATAAACACGCCTCGATTGTTCGAGGTTGAAAACTTTCCGCCATACCAGGTGACCCAGTTAAAGGCCTTGAGCCGGTCAACCAGTTTCCAGGGCTCCTGCGACCCGAGAATGGTCACAGGAAAGCTCACCGTGTGGAAGGCGACATTGTCCTTGCCCATGAACTGCACATAGGTGACGTCGTCGGCCCCCTCATCCGTGCGCCACCAGCTTTTCCAGGCTTCAGGCTCGCCCTTGGCTTCAGCCCATTCCTGCGTCGCACCGATATATTCAATTGGCGCATCAAACCAGACATAGAAGACCTTGTTTTCAAAGCCCTCTCTGACCTTTCCCTCATAAGCAACCGGCACCCCCCAGGAGAGGTCACGCGTAATGGCGCGGTCTTGCAGTCCTTCATCCAGCCATTTCAGGGCGATGGATTTTGCAAGCTGCGGCCATTCCGTCGACTTCTCCACCCATTCACGGATGTCATCCTGCATTTTCGACTGCAACAGATAGAGATGGGTGGTGTCGCGGATTTCAATGTTTGTGGACCCCGACACCGCTGAATACGGGTTTTTGAGTTCGATCGGGTCGAGCAGCCGACCGCAATTATCGCACTGGTCGCCACGCGCTTTCTCGAAATCGCAATGCGGGCAGGTCCCTTCGACATATCGGTCCGGAAGAAAGCGACCATCATCGATGGAATAGACTTGTTTTTCGGTCCGCTCTTCAATCAGTCCGCGTTCTTCCAGAACGTGAGCAAAATGCTGGGTCAGTCTGGCATTCTGCGAGTTGGACGACCGGCCAAAATAATCATAGGAGAGCGAAAACCCGTCACCGGCTGATTTCTGGATTTCATGCTGCTCATCGCAATAGTCTGAAACGGCGATACCCGCCTTCTGGGCCGCGAGTTCTGCAGGCGTGCCGTGCTCATCGGTGGCGCAGATATACAGAACATCATGCCCGCGAAGCCGTTGAAAACGCGCATAGACATCTGCCGGCAGCATGGAGCCTGCCAGGTTTCCCAAGTGTTTGATGCCATTGATATAAGGCAGTGCCGAGGTAATCAGAATTCGCGCCATGTCGCTCGTCGGTCCGTTAGTATTCGGGTAAAACAGGTTAGCTTCGTCGAGGCGCCTCTATAACCTGCTGGTTCTGGTGAGGAAATGACGAATGCCAAGAATTGCCGGATTAAATGCGTATGCGTGCCGGTTCTCAGGAAACTGTGTTCGGGCCCGCAGATGTCTTTCTTGCAGTCAGCGCCTTTCTCGCCCCGCTATTGATTGAGACTAGCCACAATCTGGTCGGAATGGTGCGATTTGTTGTAAGCCTGTTCTCATTCAAACAGATTCGAAAGATCGGGGTCTCACATGCGTAACGGGTTACTGCCTGCCCTGCTTTGCAGCTCAGCAATTCTTCTATCCGCTTGCGGTGGCGGTGATGGCGGAATGGAGCCGCAAAGCAAATCCTATGCTCCGCCTCCCGCGCCAATCATGGAAGAAAGCTCCGATTACGCCATGGCGGATGTTCGGGCGAGTGAACCACAAATCGGCGGCAATGGGACGAGTGAACTGCCGCAACGCGCAGGGCGTTTCCTGGCTTATACGCACAACCGCACGATTTCTGTCCCGACGGACGATCTGAAGGCCCTGCTCGATCAGCACACCAAGATCTGTATGGATGCCGGACCTCAGAATTGTCTCGTTACGAATTCCAATGTGAACGGTTTGGGCACAGAGTATGCGAATGGCCATCTGTCTTTGAAGGCGGCGCCGGACTGGGCACTTCCATTTCTTGACGGCTTGCCTGAGGCCCTCTCGGATGCTGATGCGACTGTTTCCGCCTCCAGTACCAGTGCGACAGACCTCACGTCACAGATCATCGATACCGATGCCCAGCTGACCGCTCTGAAAACGCTTCGCGGCCGGCTTCAGACCTTGCTCGAGAACCGCGATGGCGACCTCTCTGAGCTCCTTTCGGTCGAACGGGAGCTTGCGCGGGTACAGGGGCAGGTCGACAGCTATGAAGCCAATCTCGCGAACCTCAGACAGCGGGTCGCCATGTCAGATGTCTATCTGAATTATGAAGCCAAAGTGTCTCCAGTGTCTCAGTCGGTCTGGCGACCTTTGACGAGCGCATTTGATGACTTTTTCGAAGGTGTGGCTGAGGCGCTTGGCGGCATCGTTCGGATCTTGCCATTTTTGATTGTGTGGATTCCGCTGCTCGCCGGCTTGTTCTGGATTGGTCTTCTGATCAAGCGCGCACTACTCAAAAAGCGCGATACGGCGAAGCCTTCAAAGGCAAAAGAAAAACCCGATGCGGCTTAGCGGCATCGGGCACTTTCATTGATTGGTCGGTCTGAAGACATCAGGCAGATGGCGTTGCTGGAATGAAACGGACATCAGCTTTGCGATAGCCGACAAAAGACATTTCGGTTCGTGCATTTTTAGCGATCAGATCACCCCCGCCTGCGACCTCGACATGGCGTGCTTCGATCCCGTGAGACAGAACGAAATCCAGCGCCGATTGAGCGCGCCGTTCAGACAGAAGCAGATTTTGTTCCGACGGGCCTTCTGCGTCGGCATATCCGATGACATTGATCGCCGCCAGCTCGCAACCTGACAGGTCATCCAGAGCCTTTTTGAGCGCATCGGAAGCGAACTCGCTGAGCTCATCTGTGCCTTGCGCGAAATAAATGGTCGCTTCAACCATCTGGCAGGCTGAAGCCTGTCCGGCATCTGGTATAGTCTGAGCCTGAGCTGGAATGCTTATCTCGCTCAGAGCCATAAAGCTGCAGAGTGTCATAAGTGTCGCTGGACGTGTCATTGTCGTCTCCACGGTATTCTTGTGACTATAATAATGCCCCCGTCTCGCGTTGGTTCCGTGACCGGAATATGGTTCCTTCAAAACAAAAATGGCCGCCTTGTGTCCGAACCTCTCCCGATCAAATCGGCAGGAGATGAAAATTCACAGAAACAGGAACGTAATTGGCCTTGCTTATCGCAGCGAAGTTGCGTTATGAGGCGCGTTCCGAATTACATGCCGGTATAGCTCAGTTGGTAGAGCGCATGATTTGTAATCTTGAGGTCGCGGGTTCGATTCCTGCTGCCGGCACCATTCTCAATTCGTCATTCTGATATTTTGTGCGGCTGAACGGCTAGGTATTAAGTCTTGTTCAGAAGCGTTTCTGCGCGCGCCAGATCTTCCAGCGTGTTGATGTTCAGAAAGGCCTCCGGCTTGTCAAACAGGACCTCGATCGCTCCGACTTCTGTGGCGATGCGATGGAGTGCGCGGTTTCCATCCTCAACCAGTTGACGAACTTCATCGACGAGATCTGCTGACCAAAGTCCAAAAGTCGGATGCAGTCGTCCATCGCAGCGAACAATGGCTACTCTCGCCTTATCGTCCAGCGCACCTGCCAAACGATCTAAAAGCGTCTCAGGAAAAAACGGGGCGTCCACTGGCACAGTCACAACCCAGCTGGATGCCCCATGCGTTTGTGAGGCACCACTGAGGGCAGCGAGCAGCCCGCCTGCCGGACCAATCTCGGTTTCAGGGAATTGCTCGTCCTGAACCCAACGGACCGCCTCACAGTTTTCTATCCATGACGGCCGTTCGGGTGACAGAATGATGAGTTCGTCTGTCATGGCGCTCAGTTTTCTGGTCGCATATTCATAGAGCGGTGTCTGGTTCAGCTCTATCAAAGCTTTGTCCCGCTCACCTAAACGGCGCCCTTTGCCGCCTGCCAAAATGGCGCCAATCAAGTTCTCTGACTTTCCCTGCTGATTGGTCATAAGGGCCTCCAACGCGTAACCGAGCACGATAGAAGTGGCACACTAGGCGCGAGACTGAAACGTAACCCACTCAACAATCATGGTCAGAAAACTAATCGAACGACCAAATGCCGGTTTACAATATGTTATGAAGCATACATATTCAGCAGAATAGATATATGACATAACTAATCCGGGTGGATATGAAGCTCTTCTGGTCTCCTTTGTCTCCGTACGCACGAAAAGTGATGATTGCAGCAACCGAAAGGCGGCTGGACGATCAGATCATCTGCTATCGTCCGAAGGTCAAAGTAACCGAACCCAATCCTGAACTCTTGGCCGTGAACCCGCTGAACAAAATCCCCAGTTTTCAGCTTGATGACGGCAGCTCGCTGTTCGATTCCGCCGTTATCTGCGCCTATCTGGATACGCTTGGCAGTGAGCGCCCTCTCTCATTCCGGAAGGCCCCGAGAGATGGTCTGTGCTTTGCCGGGAGGCCCTGGGAGATGGGCTGTCCGATGTGCTGATCGCATGGCGTTTTGAAGAAATCAGGCCAGCCGACTGCGTTTCCCAGGACCATCTTCAGGCCTATGAGATGAAAGCCCGCCATGCGCTGGATGAGCTGAAACGTCAGGCGGCGAAGCGGCAAAGCGATCTGGATCTCTGTGGGCTGCGCACTCACCTACACTGACTTTCGGTTCGAACGTCTGAAATGGAGAGACGCCCGACCTGCGCTCAAAGACTGGTTTGAACACTTTGTGCAACGACCGGATGTCATTCGCAATCCGTTCGTCCCTCCAGAACCCATTTCAGGATAACGCCGTGTGGAAATCGATCCTCCTACTTATCGCGCTAAGCGCCGTTACCGCGTGCGCCAGTGATCCGGCAGTTGAAGCGCGGATCGAAAAACTCGAAGCGCGTATCCAGCAACAGGAAAATATGGAGGCGCTGAGAACCCTTGCCTTCGCCTATGGCTATTTCATGGATAACGGCCTCACAGATCAGGTGGTAACCCTGCTCGCCGACGAAACGGAGTTTTGTGAGATCACCGGCTATGGCAGATATGATGGCCGCGATGGCTGCGCGAAAATCTGGAATGACATTCTCGAGGCGCGTATTCTCACAGCGGTTGAGTGAGCCCGGAACGAGTGACCCGACATTCGCGGATGTAACGCCACCTGCAGGCATCGCATAGGTTTGTCCGTCTACGAAAATATTGCCCGGATTACAGAAGTCTGAGCGGTAATCATTCCCCCCATCGCGGTGAGATCAGAGCGAATGAAATCCCGCTCTGTTCCAATCAGGCCCGAAGATTCCGAATAATCTCCGGCAATTACCCACTCAGCTCCGAGCCAGTCAAAACCGGTGACACCACTAATCCCATACCGATCATAAGAGTCTGCGGACGTGCCGGAAATTCGGATATCTGTGCCGTCGTGAGACCGTTTTGGAATGAAGTTCACAATGCCAGCCACGGCGTCAGAGCTATAGATGGCTGATCCGCCATCGGCGACAATATCTACGCGATCAAGCACCATGGTAGGGAAAAACGACGAATCGGCCTGACCACCGGTGGCCCCTGTGGGTGGCATTCGGGTGCTATCGAACAGTACGAGCGTCGCACTCGGTCCGATTCCCCCCAGATTGATGTCTGATCCGTGCCCCAAATTAAGCTGACCTGCGCCTTGCCCGACCGAAGCTCTGGACGCTTCATTATTCCCGGCAGCAGAGAAATATGGCAACTGATTGAGCTTCTCTACCACGTTGGTCGCCGGATATGCGGCCAGGTCATCTGGCGTCAGAACGTCAATGGTCGATCCGGCGGGCGCCGAATTGGCAATCCGCGTACCTGTTGCAACAACCCTGTTGAGGGTCAGAGATTCAGTGTTTTCAGTCTCTTCTGCCTCGCCGGTTTCCTGAGCGATCGCGACGGAACCTGCCGCGTTGAATGCCGTCATTGCGACGCCAGCAAAAAGCATATGGCGAAGCGAAACGCGAGATCCGCTGATTGAAGTCATGATTTTCCTCCCAAACCAGCATTAATTAGATATGTTATATGACATACTTTTTTGAGAAACGGTGGAGTGTAAATAGCTGCGAAGCGAATTGTTATGAATTACAACACTGTTCTTCAGGTTTTGCCCGAAGTGTTACAAATATGTTGATCGATCGACCTATTTCGATTGTTTTTTTGACGGTCAGCCGCCGAATTGGGCCAATCGATTCGCTATGCGGTCATGACGCAGCCGAGCTTACTCGGAAAGTATGTGATCCAGAGCTTCCCGAAACGGAACTCTCAGATGCTCTGGAATGCGCTGTTCCAGCTCAGACTCGCGAGCGATAATGATATCTCGCACGGCACTTGCCACAGGTCTGCCCTGATCGGTCAGATGAAGCGCTTGCCGACGACCATCCAAGGGCTTTCTGATGACCAGATGCTTGTTCATCAATTTTGAAACCAGTGGGGTCATATTGGCACTTTCCACACCAATGCTTCGACCAATTTCCACCTGGGTAATTCCTTCATTTGCAAGAACAAACATCAGAATATGGGCTTCAGTCAGCGTCAGCTTGAGGTCACTCAATTCTCTGAGCAGTTCGGTAATGGTCAGGTTCGCCGCACGACGCAGCAGATACCCCGGAAATTTTTTGAGTGGATCCTTGACCATTTTCCGTCCGTTTCACTTCCAAAACTGGCTCATCTCAAATAGCGATGATTCATAACACTCAAGCTAAATCCACACAGATGCGTGTGCGGTCAACCCCCTAATTGTGAGAGCGCTCACCGAACACCTATATAAGCGATTGATTTAAATAATGAAAAAATAATTGCACGAGACGCGGCGCTTGCCTCATCTGACCACCAATTGGCGAAGACGTGACCAATTCAAGGTCAGTCACGCTTCACCAATGCCAGAACAATTCTTAACGACCGCCCGCGTCTTCGGAAGTCACATTGAAACGCGCTCAGGCCGTGTGTTCGGCCTGACTTTGCGCTCAGTTCAGAGCGACATTGATGACCTTGGGCTGCGAATATTCTTCGAGACCGACCAGACCTTTTTCGCGACCAATTCCCGATTGTTTCGCGCCTCCAAATGGCACGTCAAAAGGCAGATCGATATGCTGGTTTACCCAGACCGTACCGGAGTCAATCCGCATTGCGATATCGGTCGCACGCTCGACATCGCTGCTCCAAACAGATCCACCGAGGCCATATTCAGTGTCATTGATACGTTCGATCGCATCTTCAACTTCATCATACGCCAGAACTGGAAGAATCGGACCAAATTGTTCCTCACGAACAATCTTGGCATCATCCGGAACGTCGCGCACAATTGTTGGCCGGATGAAATAACCATCCCGCTCAATCGACTCTCCACCAGCGATGATTTTACCGGACTCACGTGCATCCTGAAGGAATTCCTGAAGTTTCTCGAACTGCATTTTATTCTGAACCGGGCCAAACTGCGTGCCCTGTTTGGATCCGTCATCGACGATGGCCTCATCAGCCAGTTTCGCGAGAGCGTCACACAATTCATCATACTTATCACGCGGCGCATATATCCGCTTCACAGCGATGCAGACCTGACCAGAATTGAACATGGACGTCGCGAACAGTTTCGGCGCGATAGCGCCGATATCGGCATCATCGAGAACCAGCGCAGCGTCATTTCCGCCGAGCTCAAGGGTAATGCGCTTGAGGGAGTCTGCGCCGCTTGCCATGACTTTTTTGCCCGTTGCCGTCGACCCGGTGAACGACACTTTGGCCACATCTGGATGACTGGAAAGCTGCGCTCCCAGATCATTATTATCGACGATGATAGACAACACACCTTCAGGCAGAATTTCTGAGGCGATCTCGCCAAGCATGAGCGCAGTGATTGGCGTCGTGGGAGCAGGCTTACCAATGACCGTATTTCCGGAAATAAGCGCGGGGGCGATCTTATTGGTGAGAATCATCAACGGAAAGTTCCAGGGTGCGATCGCTGCGACGACACCCAATGGCGTGCGGTGTTCAAGCACGCGATTCTTGTCGCTCTCTTTCAGTACACGAAGTGGCGTATCAAGCGCTGCGTAGCCGCGTAGACCACCGATCGTGGCCATGACTTCGCGACTTGCCTGGCCGGTTGGCTTGCCCTGCTCACTCGTCAACGCGCGAACAAAATCATCTTTCCGGCCTTCAACGGCATCAGCCATGGCCAGCAGATATTTGGACCGTTCTGCGTGAGGCTTGGCAGCCCAGGACGGAAATGCTTTTTTCGCAGCGGAAATAGCGAGATTAAGTTGCGCCTCATCAGCGCAAGAAATCGTTTCCAGCAAACGTCCGGTCGCTGGGTTGGTGACATCCAGTGTGCGAGCGCCCTCAACAAGTTTGCCACCAATCAACAGTTTCCGCATTATGTGTCTCCTTTGCCAGCTTCCCCGAAGCCGTTTTGTGCTTGTCTATTTCTCAAGTGTGTGAACATAGCAGACCGCGCCGACACCCACCATGTGCGCCAGTCCTCGGCGCGCGCCCTTGTGTTGGCGATTTCCTGCTTCACCTCGCAATTGGGTAGTGATCTCGCCAATCTGTCCAATTCCTGTCGGACCAATCGGATGCCCCATGGAAATCAGCCCTCCAGAGGCGCTGACGGCCACCCGACCGCCAATATCAAACGCACCCTCTTTCAGATCGTAGAGCGCACATCCCGGCGGAGACAGCCCCATGGCTTCTGTATATTCCAGTTCCTCGATGGTGAACGCATCATGCAATTCGACAAGATCGAGATCACTGGGGCGAAGACCCGCCTCCTGAAGCGCGTCCTCCGTTGTTTCACGGGTCAGATCTGCATCATAGGTCGAGGCATTTTCATAAATGGCCTGACTTCTCGCGGCTGATGACGTCACACGAATACAGCGCCCACGATCAACCTCCAGATTTCGAATACCTTCTTCCGAGGCGATAATCACGGCCGCGGCTCCTTCACCTACAGGCGTACATTGCAGCGAGGTAAAGGAGCCGGCGATCCGCTTCCCTCCTAGGATTTGATCAAGTGTCCGTTCTTTCTGATGCTGGGCGTTCAGATTCATCGATCCATTGTGATGATTTTTCACGGCGACCAGGGCGGTTTCTTCAACGTCGATCCCGTGTCGAGCGGCATACTGGTCTGCCAGCAAAGCAAAATGCGTAAAGGGCACAATCGCATCATTTGCCAGATCCGGCAGACCAGCCAGCGCCTCCCCCCGCATGACGGGCATGCGTTTATCCACCCCCATGGCTAGACTGACATCCGTCAGCCCCGCCGCAACTTCCATACAGGCATGCCGAAAGGCTGAAGACCCGGACGCCGAGGCATTTTCCACATGCACAATCGGCAATCCCGTCGCCCCCAAATGGCGAAGCATCGCCCGTCCCGGCGCCATCGGCAGAAGAGCTTTCGCCACATAGGCCGACTGAACTGAAGGCCATTCGATATCTGCGTCAGTTAAGGCGTCCCTGACGGCCTTGAGACCGAGCTCAACATAAGGCGTTTCGGAGGCGAACTGGTATTTGTGAAACCCAACCCCGATTACATAAACAGGTCTCAGATCACTCAGCCGAACAGTCATGCAACCGCCTCCGAGGCGACAACCTGGAATCGCAGATCTAATGCGGTCTCATCGGTATCTGGGTTGCTGACCGAGACAAGTACAGACGTCACCCTGTCACCAATCTTCGCAGTCTCTCCGTCAAGAAGTGTGCGGACAACCGGGCCGTCATCCAGTTCGACGGAAACGACAGTAAACGGCGCACTTCTTTTTCCGGCGTGAAGATGAACTGGTGCAACGCCAACCAATCGCCCCGTGCCAGAGAGAGCACATCTCGTCAGGACGCTTCCATGACCTCCACACATTTCACATCCATAGGATTGCCACGGAAAAAAGACATGGCCGCACACACATTTACCACCGATCAACGACGGAAATTTTGGAACTTGATCAGAACCAACCCTCTGATAAACATCGGGTTTTAATAAAGGCATGTCCAACTCTTCGCTCACCCGGTCACTCCAGTGGTGTCTTTGCAAAACAAGGCTTGACCAGATACAAAACATAATATTTGCTTGCGAACAAGCAAAAGAATGAGAAGTGAAGTGAACGCTCCATCCGCGACACCATCAAATAAGGCCTCAGCGGCCTCCAGGCAGACGCACGCAGAACGTCGCGAAAAGGCCGAAAGCGAAATGCTTCGCGCCGCTTTGCGGATCGTTGCTGAAAAAGGTCTGGCCGGCCTTCAGTTGAATGATGTTGGAGAGGCTGCCGGATATAGCCGCGGCCTGCCCGCCCATTACTTTGGAAAAAAGGATGCACTGGTCGCGCGACTTGCCGATTTCGTCGTCGAGAGATTCCAGAAGGAAATGCGCCGGACCACAGGTGAAATGGACCGAAAGGGTCTCGACGCCGTTCTCATCCCGGCCGATTTCTATCTTCGTAGTGTCGCCAAACATCCTGACAACGCCCGCGCCCTCCTGACGCTTCTCTCGGAGGCGACCTATCAGGCCGACCTTTTGTCGGCGATCATCGAACTGAACCGGGGGTCGATCAATCTCTATGCTCAGCGAATTCGTCGGGGCCAGGAAGATGGCGGTATCAGACCCGATATCGACCCTGAAACAGAGGCCCATATCGTGCTTGCGCAATTGAGGGGCGCTGCCACCCTCTGGCTGACTGATCGGGATAATATCGACATTGATCAACTCCGGAAAACCCTGAAAGCCAGTTTGACGCGGAGTCTCAAAGTATGAGCGCCCGACCTACGCCTTTGCCTGCAACTGTCGAATACTGGGCGAGCAGCAAACCCGACGATGTCGCGGCGGTCGACGGTGACGTTTCACTCACATGGTCTCAGTGGAACGACGCAGCCAACCGGGTCGCCAATGCTTTGATTGCAGCAGATTTGGGCAGAGATGACGTCGTCGTCGCGCGTACGCAGATAAGATATGAGTGGCTCATTGTGCGTCTTGCTCTCGGAAAAGTGGGCTGCAAGCTTCTCGGTCTTAATTGGCGCCTCACCCCCTCTGAAACCCAGTATGTTCTGGCCAATAGCGGCGCGAAAGCCATATTTTGCGACGACGCCGACCCCGAGGCGCTATTACCAGCGCTTAAAGGTCTGAACCTTCAGCTCGCCGTCTCCATTTCACGACCGGCCAAGGGGTATGAATTCTGGGACGACATTCTCAAAACGTCTGCGCAGCCAGAACATATCGCAAAATCTGACCCACCACTCATCATTTACACGTCCGGCACAACCGGGCTGCCGAAAGGTGTGGAGATGGGGCAACACAGCTTTGGAGATACGGAAGAACTTCGCAAATATCAGAAGAGTGTCGCCTCCCGACGACCTCAGCTGCCGGGCGATGTTGTTCTCGTCACAATGCCATTCAACCATGGTGCCGGCCCGGCTCTGATCCGGACGTCTGTGCGCGCAGGGAATAAAATGATCCTTCAGCGCCGGTTTGATGGCGAAGGTGTTCTGGACCTTATTGATCGCTACAAGGTGACTTACTGGAACGGTGTTCCAACCATGTATAAGCGCCTCGCTGGTCTGCCGGAAGATGTGCTTTCAAAATACGATGTTTCGTCCATCCGCACGATCAGCGTCGGAGCCGCTCCGGTGACGCAAGAACTCAAAGCCTGGATCATGTCCTATTTCGGGGAATGTCTGGACGAGGGGTATGGCTCGACCGAAACAAGCATGCTCACCTCCATCTCCCCCGATATGCAGAAGGTGAAGCCCGGATCCGTCGGAAAGCCGTTCGACGGGGTCACGCTGGAAATACGCAGCGATGATGGCGAAGTGCTGCCGACAGGGGAAGCCGGTGAAATCTGGGCACGGACACCGGTCACAATCAGGAATTACCTCAACGCACCTGCCCTGCCCGCTGATACGCTGGATGAGGGCGGCTTTTTCCGTACCGGCGACATCGGCCAGCTGGATGAGGATGGATATCTCTACATTTCAGATCGCGTCAAAGACATGATCATTTCTGGTGGGGTGAATATTTATCCCGCCGAAATCGAAGCGGCTCTGATGCGACATGATGATGTGCAGGACGCAGCCGTGTTTGGCATTCCGAACGACGAATTCGGCGAAGAAGTTATGGCCGTTTGTGAGCTGAAGCCGAGCCGATCGGCAACAGCCGATGAGCTGGCCGACCACTGCGCGACAGAATTGTCATCCTACAAGCGACCTCGAAAAATCGAGATCATTCAGGAATTACCGCGAAATTCTATGGGGAAAATTCTCAAAAGGACCCTGCGGGATCCGTATTGGGAAGGAAGAGAGAGAAAAGTATGAGCGAGATACTGGACCTGGCCGGGCGTGTCGCCCTTGTCACCGGAGCCGGACAGGGCGTTGGCCGACAAATCGCATTGCATATGGCCGCGCATAATAGTGGCGGCGTGATTGTGAATGACTTCCATCTCGAACGGGCGGAAGCCGTTGCAGAGGAGGTCCGCGAAGCCGGTGGCAAGGCCCTGGCAGTTCAGTGCGATGTGACCAATCTCGAGGCGGTGAAGGAAATGGCAGCCAAAGGCGCGGAAACCTTTGGGCCAATTGGAATCCTCGTCAACAATGCGGGCAATGCAGGCGCGACGCCCACAGAAAACGCCAGAAAGCCGTTCTGGGAAACGGGGCCCGACGACTGGAACAGCTTTATCGGTGTCAATTTTTACGGGGTGATGAACTGCGCCGCCGCTGTGATTCCAGGTATGATTGAACGCGGCGCACCAGGGCGACTGATCACCATCATCTCAGAGGCCGGACGCTGGGGCGATCCGAGCATGGAAATCTACGCCGCCTCCAAGGCCGGGGCAGCCGGTTTCATGCGGTCCTGCGCCAGAACGCTTGGCCGCTACAATATCACCGCCAACAACATCGCAATTGCATTCACCGCAACGCCCGACGTCGAAAAACGTGTGATGTCCAATCCGGAACGCTTCAAGAAAATGATGTCGAACTATGTCATTCGCCGCCCCGGACAGCCCAATGACATCGCGAACATGGCCTTGTTTCTGGCTTCTGACGCATCGTCATGGATTACCGGCCAGACCTATCCGGTCTCTGGCGGCTTTACCTTTGGATTATAGAGAGCGATATGTCTGAGCCCAAAATTCTGACCGAACGCGACGGAAACGTTCTGATCATCACTGTCAATCGCGCCGCTGACGCGCGAAATGCTTTTGATCGGGAAACAGCCGATTTGATGGAAGCGGCAATTGATCAGCTCGATGCCGAGGACTCGCTGTTTGCGGGCATTATCACAGGCGCGGGCAACACGTTTTCCGCTGGCGCAGACCTGAAGGCGGTTCGTCGCGGCGAACGCCCGCGCACCGAACGCCGCGGCGGGTTTGGCCTATTCAAAGAGCCATCCCGCAAACCTTTGGTGGCTGCTGTGGAAGGCTATGCCGTCGCGGGCGGGTTTGAGCTGGCACTCGCCTGTGATATCATCATTGCGGCGACGAATTCGAAATTCGGATTGCCGGAGGTGAAGCACAATCTTGTGGCCGTCGGTGGCGGGCTTTTCCGCCTGCCAAAGCGCATGCCGTATCACATTGCCATGGACCTCGCCCTGACAGGCGATATCCGCGAGGCAGCTTTCTTCCATCAATATGGCGTCGTTCACAACCTTGTTGAGCCAGGCGAAACGCTGGCTGCCGCGAAAGCCTATATCGACCGCATTCTACAGAATGGTCCGACTGCGCTCGCAGCGACAAAAGAAATTGTCGCCAACGCTGTCGACTGGACCGAGGCCGATGCCTGGCAATTTCAGCAAAAAGCCGCCGAGAAGGCTCTGCAGTCAGAAGACCGCGCCGAAGGACTCGCGGCTTTCGCAGAAAAACGCAAACCCGTCTGGAAGGGCCGCTAAGCCCCTCGCCTCCATTTACGCGCCGTCCTCAACAATGGCAGCCCAGATGTCGCAATAGCCATTCGGGTTGGCGGTAAACGTGTCGATCCCGCAAATGCCACAGGCATCCGGCGCGCCATCGTAGAACTCACAGTTGCCGCAGGTCTTGTCTGCAGTGGCCGAAACCTCGACATAGTTTCGCGCATCTCGCGCAGCGAGCTGGCTGCGGGACAATGTCTCGGACGTTGCGCAGGCGAGACTGGAGGCGCTTCCGCCACTGCCACCGCAGGAGGCGACGATCAGGCCGCCAGACGTGGCCATCAGACCATTCAGAATGAACAGACGACGCGTCTGCCCCCATTTTTGGATGATGTATCCGACATTCTACTTCCCAATCTATTATGCGACGTTTGTTGACCTGAACAGACCACGAAGCGCATGAGATTTAAAGTCACATTTGACTGGTTTTTGAAGCAAAAACGACACTCAGCCAATCGGCAAAGCCGTGGTGTATTTGTGCTGACGCAGAGAAATCTGGGAGGACGCCGACTCAACACCAGGATGCATCAGAATACGCTCCATCAGAAACGTCTCAAAATCCCGGACGCTTTTGCAGCGGAGCTGGAGAATATAGTCGGTCGCGCCCGTCACAGAATAGCATTCCATGATCTGCCCGGACTCTTCGACAAATGTCTCAAAGGCCTCACGCGTTTCCACGTGATAATTTTTCAAGTTCACAAACACAAAAACGCTGACAGGAAGCCCGATCTTTTCTGCATCCAGCAGCGCGACCCGCTGACGGATCACACCTGCGGCCTCAAGCTCATTAATGCGCCGCCATAAAGTGGTGGACGACATTCCCACCCGCTCAGCAAGTTTCTGGCGGCTGTCTTCATTGCCGTCCTGCAGAAGCCTGAGAATCTCGACGTCTTTCGCCGTCAACTCCATTTTGCACTCCATTTTTCAATATCCTGAGTATATTGCATCATTCCTTTCAATATTGGAGCCGGAAGGCACAAGAACGGGCAACAATTTCATCTGTTTTGCGTTAGTCTGATCCAAAAGAACAAAAAACAGGGAGAGACGACATGCAGACTGAGGCCAAGACCACCCGTCATCGCTACGCCAACGCGCCCAAAAACGCGGACTTCACCATTGATCAGGACTGGCAGAGCTACACGCCTGAGGAGCATGATCGCTGGAACCGACTGTTTGATCGCCAGAAACGCGTCCTGAAAGGACGAGCCTGCGATGAAATTCTGTCTGCTATTGAAACCCTGAAGCTATCAGACAGCGGCGTGCCGGACTTCGAAAAACTTTCTGAAAAGCTTCATACGCTTACCGGTTGGCGCGTCGTGCCCGTCGCCGATCTCGTTCCGGATGACGTCTTTTTCGAGCATCTCGCCAATAAACGCTTCCCGGCAGGTGCCTTTCTGAGATCAGAAGAAGAATTCGACTATATCGAGGAGCCAGACGTTTTTCACGACGTGTTCGGCCATGTGCCCATGCTGGCAAATCCCGAATTCGCTGCCTTCATGCAGGCCTATGGCGAAGGCGGCCTGAAGGCGCTCGGTTCTGGCCAGCTTCACAATCTGGCCCGGCTCTATTGGTACACGGTCGAATTCGGCCTGATCGAAACGAATGACGGTCTGCGGATCTACGGCGCCGGCATTTTGTCCTCGCCCCAGGAAAGCCGGTTCTCACTGGAAGATGACAGCCCCAATCGCGTGCGGTTCAATCTCTCACGCGTCATGCGGACCAATTATCGCATCGATGACTTTCAGGAGACGTATTTCGTGATCGACAGTTTCCAGAGCCTTCTGGATCAATGCTATCGGGATTTCGACAGCGTGTATGACTTTTTGCACACGGCTAGTGACCTCGAACCCCGCGAAATCGCCGCTGGAGATGACGTTCTCCATTATGGCACCCATTCATATTTTAACGCACAACTGCATGAGACGGAGACCGCCTGATGACTGACCTGTTTGAGAACCCTGCTGGCCTTGATGGCTTCGAATTCATCGAGTTTTCAGCTCCCGAAAAGGGCATGATCGAGCCGATCCTCGAAACCATCGGTATGACGAAAATTGCTCGCCACCGCTCGAAGGACGTTGAACTGTGGCGTCAGGGTGACATCAACATCATCACCAATTATGAGCCGAAATCTCCGGCCTGTTATTTCAGTCGCGAACATGGCCCCTCTGCCTGTGGCATGGCCTTCCGCGTGCGCGACGCTAAAGCCGCCTATGATCATCTGATCGAACAGGGCGCTGAACCTGTGGACGTTCCCACCGGCCCGATGGAGCTTCGCATTCCGGCTGTTCGCGGCATAGGCAATTCGCTGATCTATCTGGTTGACCGCTACGGCGATGGGCTGTCCATCTACGATATCGACTTCGAATACTTGCCCGGCGTGGACAAACACCCGGTCGGTGCGGGTTTCGAGCTGATCGATCACCTCACCCACAATGTGTATGGCGGCCGGATGAAGTATTGGGCTGATTTCTATGAGAAGCTCTTCAACTTCCGGGAAATCCGCTATTTCGACATCAAAGGCGAATATACCGGCCTCACCTCCAAGGCGATGACGGCCCCGGATGGCAAAATCCGCATTCCTCTGAATGAAGAAGGTGAAGGCGGCAAAGGGCAGATCGAGGAATTCCTCCGCCAGTATAATGGCGAAGGCATCCAGCATATCGCCCTTATCACAGACGACCTTGTTGCCGCCTGGGATCGCCTCAAAAAACTCGGCGTGCCCTTCATGACCGCCCCGCCTGAAACCTATTATGAGATGCTGGAAACCCGCCTGCCGGGCCATGGGCAGGATGTGGGTGAGCTTCAGTCTCGCGGTATTCTGCTCGACGGCACGACCGAAGACGGTTCACCGCGCCTGCTTCTGCAGATCTTTGCAGAGCCACAAGTCGGCCCGGTCTTCTTTGAGTTCATCCAGCGCGTCGGCGACTACAAACAGGGTTTCGGCGAAGGTAATTTCAAGGCACTCTTTGAAAGCATTGAGCGCGACCAGATCAAACGTGGCGTGCTTGGCGAGAAACAAAAGGAAGAGGTGTGAAGCGACTTCTGAAGCATTTATCGCCGCTCTCACTGGCTCTGTCAGTGATACTCGCATTCATCGCGGCAATGCTGATCAAAGAATTCGGCCCACCCAGCAGAGGGGTCAGAATGGTCCCTCTGACAATCATACTGGCGATCGCCTTCTCAATCCCGATTACACTCATTGAAGGCGTCGTCAGGCGCCAGAAGGAGAAATGAGTTGAGCACCAACTTCAAACTCGGCGGCGTTCACCACGTCGCCTATCGCTGCAAAGACGCAAAAGAGACGATGGAGTTCTATCGCGATGCACTGGGCATGGAGTTCCAGCTCGCCATTGCAGAAGACAAAGTGCCGTCCACCGGCGAGCCTGACCCTTATATGCACATCTTCATGGATGCCGGGAATAACAATGTGCTCGCCTTTTTCGAGCTGCCCACGCAGTCCGAAATGGGAAGGGATGAGAATACACCGCTCTGGGTGCAGCATATCGCCTTCCGCGTCGGTTCACTTGAAGAGCTCCTAGCCGCCAAAACACATCTGGAAGGCATGGGGCTGGACGTGCTCGGCCCAGTCCACCATGGCGTCTTCAAATCCATCTATTTCTTCGATCCGAATGGTCACCGTATCGAATTGGCCGCGGACATCGGCACACCAGACCAGTATGCACAGCTGAAAAGTGTGGCTGACGATATGATTGACGAATGGAGCACCACCAAGAAAGCCCCGCGCCACGCCGCCTGGCTTCATGAGAAGATCGCGGAAGAGAGCTGAGCTGTCATCCCGGATGCTACGCAGTATGAAATGATGCGCTGCTGGTCCGGGACCTGTAGAAAGCTGACACGATAAAGGTCCCGTGTCTGCAAAGCGTCACTCTGTGCCGCAATGCGCACGGGATGACACCGGGAAGGAAAAAACTGAATGAAACTCGCAACACTGAGAGACGGCAGCCGCGATGGACGCCTCGTTGTCGTCTCGAAAGATCTGACCCGTGCCACCGATGCCGCGCGCATCGTGCCAACCCTTCAAGCCGCACTCGACGATTGGGAGCATGTCGCACCGCGCCTCATGCGTCAGGCCGAAGGCGTAGAGCTTGGTTCAGTGCCGACCTTTCGTTTCCACGAACATGACTGCGAAAGTCCCCTGCCTCGCGCCTATCAATGGGCGGATGGCTCGGCCTATATCAACCATGTAGAGCTCGTCCGAAAGGCACGCGGCGCAGAAGTCCCTGAGAGCTTTTACGACGACCCGCTCATGTACCAAGGCGGCTCGGATGCTTTCCTCGGCCCACGTGATGATATCCCGCTCGGCGATGTCTCTTGGGGTTGCGATATGGAGGGCGAAATCGCCGTCATCACCGACGATGTGCCCATGGGCGTCTCAGAGGCCGAAGCGGCCAGCCACATCAAGCTTATCATGCTCTGCAATGATGTGTCTCTGCGCGGCCTGATCCCGCCGGAACTCGCCAAAGGCTTTGGCTTTTTCCAATCCAAACCTGCCAGCGCCTTTTCGCCCGTCGCCGTCACGCCAGATGAACTCGGCGAGGCCTGGAAGAACAGCATTCTGCATGGTGCACTACATGTCGACTATAACGGCCAGCCTTTTGGACGCCCCGATGCGGGAGTGGACGCCACCTTCTCGCTCGCGCGTCTGGTGTCTCACGCGGCAAAAACTCGCCGCCTAAGCGCAGGCACGATTGTCGGCTCGGGCACGGTCTCAAACAAAGATAAGGATGGCGGCGCCGGAAAGCCTGTCAGCGCGGGCGGAAAGGGCTATGCCTGTATTGCCGAAATTCGCATGATCGAGACCATCGCAGACGGCAAGCCTTCCACACCCTTTATGAAACCCGGGGATCTTTTGCGCATGGAAATGATGGACACCAAAGGTCACAGCATTTTCGGCGCAATTGAACAGAAAGTGGTAGACGCCTGATCGAAATGATCAGGCGCTCGCGCCCTCATCTTCGAACAGAGATTTGAGATCCTTTTTCAGGATTTTGCCATTCGCATTGCGCGGCAGTGTTTCGTCACAGAAGATGATTTTCACGGGCGTCTTGAACTTCGCAAGACGATCCAGAACCCATGTCTTCAGCTCGTCTTCGCTCACACTCATGCCCGGAGCACAGTGAACGACCGCCGCAGGCTCTTCTCCAAGTGTCCGATGTGGAATGCCAATCAGAGCCGCGTCTGTCACGGCCGGATGATCATAGAGAACATTCTCGACCTCTGAGGAATAGATGTTCTCGCCGCCTCGAATGATGATGTCTTTCGCGCGGTCCACGATGAAACAGAAGCCTTCCTCGTCCAGGCGGGCCAGATCGCCGGTCTTCACCCAACCATCAATGAAGGTCTCAGCCGTCGCTTCCGGACGTTCCCAATATTGGCGGCAGCACATTGGTCCGCGGGCATACAGCTCGCCTACTTCGCCGACGGGTAGCTCTGTCGTGCCGTCCGGGCTCATGATTTTGAGGTCAGCAACGGGCACAGGCGGACCGCAGGAGTCCGGGCGATGCAGATAGTCTTCCGCGCTATGAATGGTCACAGTCGCAGAGGTCTCGGTCATCCCCCAGCCGGAGCCCGGCTCTGCGCCGAACACTTCCTTGATCTTGCGGACCAGTTCGGGCGCAGCTGGCGCACCGCCATAGGACACGCCCTCAAGCGTGGAGAGGTCATACTTCTCGCGATCAGGATGCTCGAGAAGCTGCCAGGCGATGGTCGGCACGCCGCCCGTCGAGTGCACGCCTTCTTTTTCGATGATCTCATAGGCCTGTTTCGTGTCCCATTTGAACATGAAGATCAGCGTGTGACCGACGGCAACCGCCCCCATCATCCGGGCATTACATGCCGTCACGTGAAACAGCGGAATGACGAGAAGGCCGACCTTCTGCACGGGTGTCGGCGGCGGATCACCGCGGCGCATTGCAGTCTGGGCCGCCGAATAGCTTGAGGAGAATATGTTGGTCGTCGCATTGCGGTGCGTGCCCACAGCGCCCTTTGGCTTTCCCGTCGTACCGGAGGTGTAGAAGATCGTCGCCGCATCGTCAGGATGAATTTCCGCGTGGGGAATCTTCGTGTCAGGTAGATTGATGTAGTCGTTTGGCTTGCCGAGAATGCTTTCCATTGGGATGAAGTCATCGGACGGCTCTTTCGCGCGCGTTACGATGACTTGTTCAACGCTGGAAACGGCCTTCAGCTCGTCTTTCCACTTTTTCCAGATCCACGGATCTGAAACCAGCATGCGCGAACCAGAATTTTCGAGACCGAAAGACAGCTCGGCGCCTGTCCACCAGGCATTCAGCGGCACAAGTGTCGCGCCAATGCAGGTCGCGGCAAAGTAAACCACTGGAAACTCGGGGAGATTACGCATGGCTAGCGCGATCCGGTCACCTTTTTTTACGCCGGAGTCGAGCAGGTATTGAGCAAATTTTGCCGTTGCCCGGTACCAGGCTTCATAGCTCACCCGGTCGTCTTCATAGATGGTGAAAAGTCTGTCGCCATGGCTACGGCCAAGTTCAGCAAGCTCTCGCAAGGTTGGCGGAACATTCTTCCAGACCCGCGTCGGAACACCGAGCACGTCCACCGTTTCCATTTCGAACTTCGCACCTGGAGCGCAGAGTTGCGCTTCAATCTCTTTCAGGCTCGCGGCAGGCCAGGTCGTGGCTCCGGACATCGCTCATTTCTCCCTAAGGCGTGTCGCCGGATTTTGATCCGGTCTTGTTACTCTGAACATTGAATATACTGAGCTATCAGAAGAGGCCGAATGAACCAAATGAATATTGTTCAGAATCCTCATGCCGTGACGTCGTGCCCATAAATCCAGTCCATACGCTGGTGGACGACCTCCGGAAGGGCATGTCCGGCGAGCCACATAGGGCCATAAGTTGCCAATTGTGTCAGCGGCGACTGCCGATGGAATGTGCCAGCATTTCGGCGGGATTGATCCTGAATCTGGGTGGCGCGCGCGCGTCGCATGCCCTGATAGGTCTGAAGAGCCGTCTCAACAGCCGCCTCCTCGCGCAGGCATTTCGCGAGCACATAAGCATCTTCCAGAGCCATCACCGCACCCTGAGCAAGGAATGGTAACATGGGATGGCATGCATCCCCGATTAGACCCACACGTCCGTCCACCCATTTCGGTAAAGGTGTGCGGTCGAACAAGGCCCATTGGAAGAATTCATCGCCCTTCTGGATCAGTTCCTGCAGGGTCGGGTGCCAGCCTTTGAAGTCTGAAAGGAACTGGTCTCGCATACCGCGCTCAGACCAGGATTCCGTCCGCCAGTCAGACCGCTCAATGACTCCCACGAGATTCACCAGCTGACCACTCCGCAGATAATAGGTGACCATATGGGCGCCCTTCCCGACCCAGGCGCAGGCTGTCGGAGGCGGTTTTGCTCCGGTTAGCCTGGAAACGTCAATCACGCCGCGCCAGGCCACACATCCTGTAAACCGGGGCGGTCGTGGGCCTGTAAGTCTTTCCCTGACCACCGAATGGATTCCATCGGCCCCGATCAACAAATCACCGCGCTCAGTCCTGCCACCTGAGAGGGTCAGTTCAACCTCATCTCCGTCGGTGTTGATCTGCTGAAGCTGATGATTGAGCCGGATCTCAATATTGTCTGATATCTCGGCCTCATTCAGAAGAATGTTCAGCAAATCTGCCCGGTGAATATGGATGTAACGAGCGCCCCAGCGATCGACAGACCGATCCGCGAGCGGAATATCAAAGATGACCGCCCCGCTCTTTCCCATGCGCAACTCAATCCGTTCGGGCTCGAATCCTGCGCTGATCACCTCCTCTTCCAGGTTCAGTGATCTCAGGACTTTCATGCCATTGGGACTGATCTGAAGCCCGGCACCAACCTCATTGATCGCAGCGGCCTGCTCAAACAGAATGATGTCGTGCCCATCCCTGGCCAGAGCCAGAGAGGCGGCCAGTCCCGCAATGCCGCCACCTGCGATCAAAATCTTCATGCTCATCAGAAAGCCGGAGCCCCTCCGAATATCAAGCGCTCTTTCTGTCGCAGATCCTCAATTAGGGGCAGGTGTCGGAGGCTCACGCATACGAAAGATGACAATCAGGAAAAGAACACCAATTCCGGCGGCACTCATCGCAAGCGCCAGATCATTATTGATCATATAGAGTGTTGCGCCGATCAGTGGCCCCAACACAAAGCCAAATGGCGGGGCTGACGACATGACTGCCGCAGCGCTACCCTGATCTTGGGGCCCGACCGCCATTGTACCCAGCGCATTGAGCGAAGGGACAATCAGCGCCGAACCGGCCCCGACGACCGAAAACGCCACACAAACAAACCAGAATGGCAAATGCATGATCGCCAGCGCATAACCGATCGACACAAGCGCCAGACCGATCGGCAGCATGAAATGCGGGCGAGGCTTGAAACGGGCAACGTAAAACGTTTGCACCAGCACCATGGCAATCGCCATGACCGCAAAGATCCAGCCGGCTGCCTCAACCGCTTCTGCGCGTTCGAGAAGATAGCGATCCTTTGCAAACCAGGCGAGTGTCTGCTGAACCATGCCGACCGCTGTGAAATACAAAATCAGTAGCCAGAAAAAGGGGCGGATCCGTGGATCGTTCAGAGACAGGCCTTTCGGACGCTGCACGCTGGCATCGTGCGCATGATCCTTCGGCAGGACACATAAAAGTATGATTGCAGTCACAGTTGAAAACACAACCGAGCCCCAAAGCGGAGCCAGAGCGCCAAATCGAGCCAAAATCGCCGCCGCCGCTGGCCCCAGAATGGACCCGATGCTCATCGCAGCGCCCAGAAACCCTAATCCCGCAGCGCGGTCATGATGTGTGGTCGAATCCGTCATGGCCGCAAAAGAGGCTGGCTGAAGACCGGATGTGAGCAGGCCGAACGCTATCCGAACGCCGGCCAGCAGAAAAAAGGTCTGGATGCCGAGAAACGCGCCGCGGAGCGCCGCCTCCAGCGTCAAAAGAAACAGGCTGTTGGTAATGGCTGTCGCAAATAACGCGAACACCATAATGCGCTTTCGCCCATACCGATTGGCGATCCGCCCCCAGACGGGCGTAAAAAACGCGTAGAGAAACGCCGAAATCGTCAGAATGCCGGCGACCTGGATCTCGGACAGCCCTGCATCACGGGCCAAAGGCGGAGCCACCACAAAACTTATGGTGAAACCGACTCCCATAGACAAAAGCCCAAAGGCGATAACCCATTTCTGCAGCCTCGAAAGCGGCAGAACCGGTTTATCTTCAGTCATTTCCTACCCCGAGCTTTTGGCGATATTCTAATTCCGCGCCGTGCGTCATACGCAGGTTCATATGGTTTCGCCAGTATGACGTAACGTCAATTGATGGAGATCCATCATATCCGAGGGGCTGATGAAAGCTGTCAGCAGACCCTCCGAAGCTCGGAAGGTCTGCAAATCGATCAGCTCTTCTTCGGCGGTAGCTGAAGACGGATGCTGAGCTCTTTCAGCTGTTTTTCGTCGACGGCGGACGGTGCGCCCATCATCAGATCCTGAGCCTGCTGGTTCATCGGGAACAGCGTGATGTCACGCAAATTCTCGACCTCTGCCAGGATCATAACGATCCGGTCGACACCCGGCGCGATACCGCCGTGCGGTGGTGCGCCATAGCGAAAGGCGTTCAGCATGCCGCCAAATTCTTCTTCCACGACTTCCGGGCCGTAGCCTGCAAGCTCAAACGCTTTGAGCATGATATCCGGACGATGGTTCCGGATTGCGCCAGATGACAGCTCAATGCCGTTACAGACAATGTCATATTGGAACGCCAGAAGATCGAGCTTCTTTTCATCCGTATCGGCCGCTTCAAGCGCTTCCATCCCGCCTTGAGGCATTGAGAACGGGTTGTGACTGAAGTCGATCTTTTTGTTGTCTTCGTCATACTCATACATCGGGAAGTCGACGATCCAGCAGAAGCGGAACACGTCTTTTTCGACGATATCGAGCTCTTCACCAATCTTCAGACGCGCAGGTCCGGCCAGCTTATAGGCCGCTTCCTTTTTCCCGGCTGAGAAGAAGACACCATCGCCATCCTCAAGACCGGTCGCCTCAAGGAAGGCTGCCATATGTTCTGGTGTGAAATTCTTCAGAACAGGGTCCTGACTGACGACCACGCCGTTTTCATCCTTACGGAGACGCGCATAGCCAAGCCCAGGCGCCTGCATTTCCTTCTTCGCCCATTTGTCGAAATCGTCGAAGAATTTGCGAGACTGGGTCTCCGTGGCTTTTGGCGCAGGGATCGCAATCACCTTGCCGCCACCATTTGTGATTTTCGCAAAGATAGAAAAGCCGGTCTTGTCTTCTTCCTTGAAGAAGTCAGACACATCTTTCAGTTCAATCGGGTTGCGAAGGTCTGGTTTGTCGGAGCCATATTTTTCCATGGCTTCGCGATATGGAATCCGCGGGAATGGGCCGTCGGCCATTTCACGCTTCTTGCCATCCCAGTTCTGGAACTCACGGAAAACGCCAGCCATAACCGGTTCAATCGCCTGGAAGACATCTTCCTGGGTGACGAAGCTCATCTCGATATCAAGCTGGTAGAATTCGCCGGGCGAGCGATCAGCGCGGGCATCCTCATCGCGGAAGCATGGCGCAATCTGGAAATAGCGGTCAAAGCCGGACACCATAAGCAGCTGTTTGAACTGCTGCGGCGCCTGAGGCAGCGCGTAGAACTGACCCGGGTGAAGCCGAGACGGAACGAGAAAGTCTCGTGCGCCCTCCGGCGACGAGGCCGTCAGGATTGGGGTCTGGTATTCTGTGAAGCCCTGCTCGACCATCCGGTTACGAAGCGAGGTGATCACCTGACTACGCAAAACCATGTTCTTGTGCAGGCTCTCCCGACGCAAATCGAGATAGCGGTGCTTGAGACGAATCTCTTCCGGATAGTCTGGCTCACCGAAGACGGGCAGAGGCAATTCCGAGGCCTCAGACTGGACAGACAGGGTTGCCAGCTGAACCTCCACGTCACCGGTCGGCAGATTCGAATTCACGGTTTCTGCGTCACGCGCGACGACTTCGCCCTCAATAGTGATGACACTTTCGACGCGAATACGCTCTAAACGCTCGAAATTTTCATTTGAAGGGGTTACCACGCATTGCGTTAAACCATAATGGTCGCGTAAGTCGACGAACAGGAGTCCCCCATGGTCGCGTTTACGGTGTACCCAGCCCGATAAACGGACCGTCTCACCCACATGGGTTTGCCGTAGCTCGCCGCAGGTGTGCGTCCGGTAGAGATGCATTTCAGGAAGACTCCATAGATAAGTGTTAGGCGCGCAAACGACACAGGGCATGCCGCCTTGTCAAGCGAGTGAGAAACGAACCGGCATATGAGTGACAAAGAGATAACAGTCATAACTGATCAGAACGCCCTGAATGCGTTCTGCGAACAGCTGAAAACGAGCCGTGTTGTCTTTGTCGACACTGAGTTTCACCGGGAAAGTACCTACTGGCCAACTCTGTGCCTGATACAGGCTGCTGGCGACGATGTCGAAGGGATTATTGATCCCATGGTGGAGGGAATCGATCTTTCGCCCTTCCTCGATATCATGAGCGATCCAGACATTGGCAAAGTGTTTCATGCGGCCCGGCAGGATATGGAAATTTTCGCGCGTCTGATCGGAACACCGCCCGCTCCGATTTTCGACACGCAGATCGCCGCTATGGCGCTGGGCCTCGGCGATTCGATCTCTTACGACAATTTGATCTCACAGCTCACGGGCAAACAGGTCGACAAATCCTCTCAGTTCACAGACTGGACGCGTCGTCCCCTCAGCCAGAAACAACTTCATTATGCGCTGGGTGATGTCACCCACCTTCGGGCAGCCTATGCGAAAATGGCGGAAACGCTCGACGAAAAGGAAAGATGGAGCTGGATTGAGGAAGATCATCTGGCACTGAGCGCGCCAGAACTCTATCTCGCCAGACCCGAAAATGCCTGGAAGCGGATGAAGCTGCGTCGGCATCGCAAGGATTACCTCGCAGTCCTCAAGAGCGTCGCCGTCTGGCGCGAAGCTTTGGCTCAGGAGTTAAATCGCCCTCGCAGCCGGGTGTTGAAGGATGATGCCGTTCAGGAAATCGCTGATCAGCGTCCCCGCGATGCCAATGGACTCGACAGGCTGCGCTCCTTGCCCAAAGGGTTCGGAAAATCCCGCCATGGGTCCGGACTGCTCGAGGCCATCAACAATGCACTCGACGATCCGGACGCTTATGCACCTGACGTCGAAAAACCCAAGCATCGCGGGCCGACGCCAGCCGGTGCGGCAGATCTTTTGCGTGTCCTTCTGAAACAGATCTGTGACGATGAAAACGTCACACCAAGGCTGATCGCAAACTCGGCTGATCTTGAGCGGATTGCGTCAGGCGACGGTGACAGTACAGCAGTCATGTCGGGTTGGCGCTATGATCTGTTTGGCAAGCACGCCGAAAACCTGCTGCATGGCAAACTGGCCGTGACCTTCAACAATGGTCAGATCGAGATGTTCAATACGGAAGGCCTGCCACATATCGAGCCCCGAAATAGCTGAATTCAGGTCTCAATGACGGGCTTCAGATCCATCTGACTCGCGACATGCCCGAGCCGTTTTTCGACACCTTCGGAAACCAGGTCCTTATGCCGGGACTGTACCTTTAATATCAGGGAGTCTCTCTTCATCTCCAGACTGGCTCTCTTGAGAATACGGTCTGTCCGACCTGAGAATTCTGCCGCGAGACGAATGAGCAAGGCAACCGTCTTGGCGCGTTCGATCTGCTCCGGTGTCAGAAGCATTTCTTCTAGCGCTCCGGGCGTATACTTTCGATAATACCGCGTCGCCGTGATAAGGCCGAGATAAGCGCGCCCTGCATGATCAAGCCCCGTATAGGCCCCTCTCAAGACGATTTGACGCGCGATCTGCGAGCGGTGATCGGGGTGCATCACGGCCCCCATATCCGCAAGAATAAACGCAGCCTCATGCAGACGGTTTTCGATCAGAGGATCGCCGTTAAATACGGGGGGAAGATTGTGCAGAATTTCTGAGGTGAAATTCTGGAGTGACCGCGAAAAGGCGGCCTGCCGCTGGTTCGAGCGCGCAAGGATGGCGACACCTGCAAGTAAGGGATCGATTTTCTGCGTCTCTGAATCCATCCCCTCAAAGACGAGCCCCTCACGGAGCCCATAGGCTGAAATTACAACTTCCTTTGCCTGACAGGCTTCCAGCACACTTTTCAGGGCGAGCGCTGTATAATGCAGAGACGCCGCACGCTTGCTGGAAATCGATTTGATCAGATTTTCCGGGCGTTTTTTCGGATCGCAGATCAGCGTACAGAGGTCGATCGCGTCTTTTGCGGGAATAGAATAAGACTGCAGCACACGCAGCGGATAATCATTTATCGCCATGTGTAGGCTGGCAATCGCACGCCAGGCTCCACCCACCGCGAAAAACCGGCCCACTTTTGGCAATTTGGAGCGGCTCTCCAACTCATTCTGCACGTATGATTTGAGCTTGGGCGTAATCGTCTCTGACTGCATGCGAAGCGCCAGCGGGCCGAGCTTATAGGTCTTGCCTTTTGCGAGCCGACCTTTTTTGACTTCAACGAGTTCGAGGCTCGATCCCCCCAGATCGCCAATCAGCCCAGTGGGATCGCGCTCCGCAGAAATCACGCCCAGAGCCGCGTAATGGGCTTCCTCTTCGCCGGAAAGAACACGGACTTTCAGGCCGCAATTCTGCTCAACTGTTTTGCAGAACTTTTCGCCATCCGCAGCGTCTCGGGTTGCGGCTGTCGCTATGGCACTGACGTTCGTGACGCCAAGCGAAGCGCAAATTGCAGTATATCGCGACAGCGCTTTCAAACTCGACTCAACCCCTTGAGGCGAAAGCTTGCCGGTTTCAGCAAGCTCTTCGCCAAGGCCCGCCATCACCTTCTCATTGATCCGGGGAACAATATTTCGCCCATTGATCTGATAGACGATCAGACGAACCGAGTTTGATCCGATATCAATAACGGCCTGTTGCCGAGGCTTGTTTGGCATGGCGAAACGCCAGAGGCCAGGTCGTCGCTGAGTCTCGACACTCAACTGGCTCATGCTCGCTTGCTACCTTTCGGATTGAGCTGAGGTGGCATTTCTGCTGCCAGAGCCTCACCCCGACCAGACAGACTTGGGTTTTTCATCAGATAGTCATGCACTGAAAAGCCCTCTCCTTCCGGCTGGACGCGCTCATAACTGCCGTCCGACTGAAGGACCCAGCTTTGCATATCGTCATTCAGATTCGCGACCATGATCTGGTCGAGAACCTGTCTTTTCACAGTTTTATTTTCAAGCGGGACGAGCGACTCGACACGACGGTCGAGGTTTCTGTGCATCCAGTCAGCCGATGAAATATAAACCAGTGCCTCTTCTGACGGCAGTTCGTGGCCATTGGCGAAACAGACGATACGGGAATGCTCCAGAAAACGCCCGACAATGCTTTTCACGCGAATATTCTCTGACAGTCCAGGTACGCCGGGACGCAAAGAGCAGATACCCCGAATGACGAGTTCAATCGGAACACCGGCCTGGCTCGCCTTGTAGAGCGCATCGATGATCTCATCATGGACGAGCGAATTCAGCTTCACCCAGATGCCACTCGGTTTGCCGGCTTTGGCATTCGCGATCTCTGCGCGGATCATCTTGATGAGATCCTGCTTCAGGCTGAGCGGCGACATGGAGACTTTTTCCAGCTCCGGCGGCTCAGCATAGCTCGTGACATAATTGAAAATACGTCCGGCATCGCGACCCAGAACCTGATCATCTGAGAAGAGAGACAAATCGGTGTAAATCTTCGCCGTAATCGGGTGGTAATTACCTGTGCCGAAATGCGTATAGGTCCGCAGCTCGCCGCCTTCTCGACGCACAACGAGGCTAATTTTTGCGTGGGTTTTGTACTCGATAAACCCGTAGACCACTTGAACGCCCGCGCGTTCCAGATCTCGCGCCCAGCGCAAATTTGCTTCTTCATCAAAGCGGGCTTTGATTTCTACGAGAGCTGTGACGTTCTTGCCCGCTTCTGCAGCCTCAACCAAAGCCGCAATCACAGGCGAGTTCTTACTCGTACGATAGAGGGTCTGCTTGATGGCAATGACGTTCGGATCGCGCGCAGCCTGTTTGATGAACTGAACCACCACATCAAAGGATTCATATGGGTGGTGTACGATCATGTCCTTCGCGCGAATGGCGCTGAAACAATCGCCATTGTGCTCCCGAATGCGCTCCGGGAAGCGCGGCTCATAAGGCGGGAAGGTCAGATCCGGCCGCTCATCCACGATCAGCTCAGAAAGCTGCGCCATCCCAAGGATACCGTCGACTTCGATAATATCCTGCTCCTCAGCGCCCACTCCGTGAATAATGAACTTCTTGAGCGATTCATCGGCTGACTTATCGAGCTTCAACCGAACGACGCGCCCGCGCCGGCGCTGTTTCAGTAGAATCTCGAACTCCCGGATCAGATCCTCGGCTTCCTCTTCGATCTCGATATCGCTGTCCCGAACCACGCGGAATTCGCACTGGCCATTGCAGGTGTATCCGGGGAAAATCACGTCGAGGAATAGCCTGAAGACATTCTCGAGAGACAGAAACCGAATCCGCTTTGGCGTCTTTGTGAGCTTCGGAAGCCGGATAAACCGGTCCACCTGCGAGGGAAGCGGGATCAATGCCTTCATCATCTCGCCCGTCGCATTTGCCGTCAGATCAAGCGCGATCGCGAAACCGAGATTTGGAATGAAGGGAAATGGGTGCGCCGGATCAACGGCCAGCGGCGTGATGATCGGAAAGATATATGACATGAAATGGTTGCGCAGCCAGATCTTGTCGGCTTTTCCAACATCATCAATGTCCAGAACCGAAATATTCTCTTCGCCGAGCTGCACTTTCAGCTCCTGCCAGCGAATCTGCTGGTCCATCATCAGCTGCGACGCATGGTCATTCACGGCAACCAATTGTTCTGCAGGTGTATGACCATCAAGTCCTGGACGGGTCACACCGGCGCGAACCTGTTCTCTCAGGCCCGCCACGCGGACCATGTAGAATTCATCCAAGTTATTCGCCGAGATGGACAAAAATCTCAGCCGCTCGAGCAAAGGATGTTTCGGGTTTGCCGCTTCTTCGAGAACGCGCTGATTGAAGCCAAGCCACGATAACTCACGGTCAATGAACCTCGAGGGCGAGGACAGTGTGATCCCTGACGGGGGTTTCGGGCTGGTCTTTCGAGGTTCTTTGTTCAATTCACTCACCGCACCCTGGCTCCATTGTCAGAGGTTAATCGTCTCCGGACTCATCATCGATCGCAAACTCCGACAGGACTTCACGCGCCAGAGGAATAGTCGCAGGTCGACCCGTCTCTGACATCGCTTCATCAAGCCCGTTCGCAAACGCTTCGATGGCCTGATAACTGCGTTCAAGCCGCGGTTCAACAAAACTCATCGTTTCCCCGGGAAGTCTTATGAAACGTCTGAGACACGCGGCGCGCAAACGCGTTCGGAAACTGTCGTCATCCGTCAGATTCGGAAGCTGGATATTTGTCATGGCCGACAATCGAGACACCAGATCCGGCGGCGTTTTATGCCAGACGGACGGCTTTTCATGGCCGCCCAGCAAAATGGCAGCGTTATGATCTTCAGCCAGATTAATCATTGTGAGCAAGGCTGAAGGAGAACGCATCTGATCGGCATCGTCTATGGCCAGAGGACGGTCCAACAGTTCGGACAATTCCTTGGGGTCAAGAGTCTGCCAGTCATCGGGGGCCAGATACCTGCCCTCAACATCCCGAGCCCAGGATTTCAGCACAGTCGTAACGCCGGAACGAGTCGACCCGGTCAGACCAATATACAGCTTCGGCCATTCCCGCCATCGACGCAGAACTCTCAGAGCGCTGTCGCCCTGCGAATCCAGAAACAACGATTCAAGGGGAAGAACGGGCTGCGGGAAAGCGAATTTGAACTGCCCACCCGACATCGTCATACTCTCCTAGAACCCGCTATCTCCGGCCATTTGCATGGTCCAGCCGGATAATGTTTCTGACAGGAGAATGCCTGACTGACGCAGGTCCTGCGCCAGGCGGTCACGATTACCCGCATAGGCAAAGGATACTAACGCCCCGTCGCGCGCGACAGCATCGATCTGAAAATCGGAAATCAAAGGTGATGTGGACAGCGCAGTCCGAACTGAATTCCAGTTTCTGATCGACGAAAAGCGTATTGTCGCCTCAGTAGACGAGCGAAGTTCGTCAGCACGGACGATCGACTGACGTTTCCATGCGGCATCGAGATAAGCTGAAGCGGCGGCGACAGCCTCCGGCAAGCTCTCCACAGGCCCAGTTGTACCAATCGTGAACCGTCCTGCAGACGACACCCGATAAAGGCTGACTGTGTAGGATCCCTCACTGCCATTCAGCTCTGCGATGACGGCATTGCGTGCGCCCACAGCATTGGCTTCATCTGCCATGCCCCCCCAATCGCTGCCCGATGTGTAACTCGCAAGAGCGGTGACAAACGGGTTGAGCGCGCCTTCATTGCTGGCAGGCCAGGTTGCACGCCAGGCTTCCAGTGCAACGGCGCTATTGCCAGTCGGTACGATCATGCTGCGTGGCGCCTGCTGGTCGACAAAGGCGATCCCGCGCGCATTCAGCTGAGACCGGACCTGCGTCGGATTATACAGCACCGAAAGAGTTGCCCGATAGACGGTGGTGGAGCGTCGAACATCGTCCACATCAACCGCTGCAGCGAGGTTTCGTGCGTTCTCATAGGCGTAAAAATCCTCTCCGATCGTAGCACGGTCTTCTGGCAAGGTCAGTTTCTGAACCAGCCGGTACAAACCCGAAATCTGCGCCGAAGCCACAGCCTGCGATTCTGCGGCTTGAGAGGTCGCCGCCGTTTCATCCACCGGAATGTTTGAAATCGTATACACATCGCGAGGAGCCGCATTTGCCGCCCCGGCACCGAGAATGAGCGTCGCAAGCGCGCTCAGGAGAATCGAAAACCGTGTCATCACATCGTCCTACCAGTCCTTCTTATAAGTTTAAAGACGGAGAATATGGCGAGAGCAGGGAAGCCGTGGTAACGCGTTCTCATGACTGACTCTTCACCACTCACTTATAAGCAGGCCGGCGTTGATATCGACGCGGGAAATGAACTCGTTGACCGGATCAAACCGCTGGCTGCGGCGACGAAACGAACCGGCGTGGCCTCGGATCTTGGCGGGTTTGGCGGCCTGTTCGATCTGAAGGCCTGTGGCTATACAGATCCCGTTCTGGTTTCCGGCACCGATGGGGTCGGAACCAAGCTGCTCCTGTCTCAGGAAGCGAATCACCATTCAACCATTGGCGTGGATCTCGTCGCCATGTGTGTGAATGATGTTCTGGCGCAGGGGGCTGAACCCCTTTTCTTCCTTGATTATTTTGCGACCGGGCATCTTGAAACCGACATGGCAACCGATGTCGTCGCGGGGATTTCCCGGGGCTGTCAGGAATCGGGCTGTGCACTGATCGGTGGTGAAACGGCCGAAATGCCGAGCATGTATGCGCCCGGGCATTACGACCTTGCAGGCTTTGTTGTCGGCGCTGTCGAGCGCGACGACATCCTGCCCAGGACTGATGATATGAAGCCAGGCGACAGTCTGATTGCCCTTCCCTCCTCCGGTCCGCATTCAAACGGCTATTCTCTGATCCGCAAGGTGATTGAGCGCTCCGGTCTCAGCCTCGCGGCACCCGCGCCATTTGCCCCGGAGAGATCGCTTGGAGAGGCTTTGCTTGAGCCAACGCGTCTTTATGTGTCGGCGGTGCTACCGCTCATTAAAGACAAGGCAATCAAAGGATTGGCGCATATTACGGGCGGCGGTCTGACCGAGAACATTCCACGCATGCTGCCTGATCATTTGATGCCAGAACTTGAGCTATCAGATTATCCGGTGCCGCCCGTTTTCAACTGGATGCAGGACGTAGGTCAGATTGAGGCCTCAGAAATGCATCGCACGTTTAACATGGGTATCGGTATGGTGTTGTGTGTAGCAGAGGATGCGGCTCCCGATGTTATCCAAAAGCTGCAGGATGCTGGCGAAAAGCCATTCCGTCTGGGGCAATTGATTGATGCCTGAGCGCGAAGAACCGGTCCGTCTAGCGATCTTCATTTCAGGTCGCGGTTCCAACATGAAAACTCTGGTTGAGGCCTGCCTGTCCGGCGAGATTCCCGCCAAACCTGTTCTGGTGCTGTCCAACTCCTACAGCGCGGCAGGTCTGGAATGGGCCACGGAACAAGGACTGCCCATCGCTGCGATTGATCATCGCGCCTATGGCGATGATCGCGAGGCATTCGAAAAAGATATTCAGGACACGCTGGATTTGCACAATGTCGAATTCATCGCGCTTGCAGGCTTCATGCGGGTGCTGACCTCCTGGTTCACGGAGAAGTGGCAAGGCCGGATGGTGAACATTCACCCGTCCCTGCTGCCGAAATATCCCGGACTACACACCCACAAACGTGCCATCAAAGCTGGCGATGCGGAAGCCGGGTGTTCCGTGCACTGGGTGACCGAAGGTGTGGATGAAGGTGCGGTGATCGATCAGGAGAAAGTTCCGGTCCTCAAAGACGACACACCTGAATCCCTCGCCGATCGCGTGCTTGAGCGCGAGCATTTGCTCTACCCCCGCGCCCTCGGAAAAGCGATTGAGGATTTCCTCGCGCGCGAAGGCTGATCAGGACACAGGGCCCTGACTGGCGTCTTCCTCCAGAGGTGAGGTGATGTTCACACGACCGATTTCGTGGATCCAGCCATCCCTGATCTCACCTTCAACAATTGCCGTTCCAGACAGCGCAAATATCCGCCCATTGGTGAAAATCGGTCGGGAGTTTCCATACCAGTCGACACAAGAGACCTCACACTCATAACGCTCATCTTCTTCGCCAGGCGGATTGCCTAAATCACCCAAGCGGGAGAGTTGTCTGCCCTCATCTCGTTTCATGAAGGCGATCTGAGAGGCATCACTTCGCCACCACCAGCGGTCATTTTCGTCCGATGACATGACTGTCGGCAGCCCCAGAAGCGCAGTACCATCAGTATTGATCAGGGCGTTAAAGGCGTGTGAGCGGCCTTCCGATTCATATTGATCGGGCAGTCTGACCGTTGAAACAAAAGACGGATCGCCGTCTATCTCCAGATTGGACACCTGAAGGCCGTGATTGTCGGTGTAACCTGTCAGAACGAATTCATCGCCAAGAACTTCGATCCGAACAACACCATGCGGCACGGTGAGTTCAACAGGCTCTGATTTAGGATCAAGCGACACAACCACCGCCATTGCCGGTTCGATCTCATCCTGATCTCCGTCAGGATAACTCCAGCGTGACGTCCGCTCAGCATATAGAAGAGTGTCACCGTTAAAGCGGTTTTCGATCCACATATCCTCCCAGCTGGGAAGCTGACGATAATCCATATGCTTGAATTTCTGCACTTCAGTCCCGAAGCGACGTTCAGGCAAACTCACCAGTGCAAAGTGCCCATCGGCATATCGACACTTCTTCGATGGCAGATACGCCAGAGCATGAAACTCTCCATCTTCGGACAGTGTCATTCCGAACTGATTGCGCGGATATCCCAGAATTTCAGCAACATCGACGCGGCCACCGGTTACTGAGATGCGGTGCAGCATCCCCGGCATGACGTCTCTGAGGTTTACATTATCTTGCTGTTCGTCCGCGAGGCACTCCTCCCAATTTCGGGAGTCGCGTTTGGTCCAGTCAAATTCGTCTTCAAATGACCAGATGTAGGCGTGCTCGCCCGTAACAAAAAACTCGCTATAGGCTCCGCCGATAAAAGCAGTTGTCTTACATCCGAGATCGGCTGATTCGATCTTATCCAGATCACAGATCGTAACTGAGTGGAGCACGGGATCGAGCGTAGGCTGAACGGGCTTGTAGATGTCCCGCACATTCATCAGCTGACGCGCATGATCCTCAGGATTTCCCTCAAACCCCTCTTCTAGAAAAGCGTCGTTCCATTTCAGAATATAGGGCCAGTCAAAATTATCATCGGCATCAGCAATATCCCAGAGCTCGACCTGATTTCGTATGATGAACTTGTTGCCAATGATCCGTGAGGCGTAATTCTCTGTGCTGTAATAGTCGTTGGCCGTAAGATAAAACCGGTTCACATCGCCAAAGACTCCCGCATCATCCAGCTCGATCACGGAAACTTCACTGGCATTCATCTCGTATGAATAGCCGGTGACGATGATCTGGTTTCCTCTGACCAGCATCTCATCATACCAGGTATCGATGTCATCATCCCGATAAACGTTTATACGGTCGGTCAGGCGTAGCTGACCGGCCTGCCCCTTTTGCAGTTTGACGGCGAACAATCGACCGTCCTGCAACACCACCAGATAGTCGCCTATCTGCTTGATAATGTCGCCCTCATCCACACCAGCCATCTGGTTATTTGTAATACTGGGATTAGACGCAATTGCGGACCCCGTAACAACCACCGTATCCTGCGTAACCGCGTATTCGCAGTCAGCGTCATCGTCAGCGCACTCGACCATTGGACTATCCGATGACAATTGAGCCAGTTGGATGGGATCCTGATTGCTGGTCCAATACAGTCCGTCCCGCTCATTCAAATTGTGCAGACGACGCATATACTGCTGAAATTCGGCTTCGTTGCTGAAGGTGAGAAGGCGATCCTCAGTTTCACGCTTCAGGACGCGGCTTTCCATCTTGGTCTTAAAGTCTGAGCCGGTCGCACAGCCAGACACCATCAGTGCAACAAGCACCCAACCTAAAATTCTCATAACCGCCTCCCGTATTCACATTCTTGTGAAGAGACGATAACTCGAAAGCAGGAAAACTACAATTCTCGCTTGTACCCACTGGAGGAGGCAGCGCGAAGCGGGCTAGAACCGGTCCTCGAAGATCTGTTTCTTCTCTTCGGGCTTTTCACCGACCGGTCCACGATCACGCCATGAGCGTCCGATCAGGCTGAAAACAGCTCTGAGGGCGATCAGAATAAACACGCCGAGCATGGGGTTACCCAGCGCGATCATGAGAAAAGCGCCGCCGATAACGGCCACATGCAGCACCACGATGCGGCCATAGGGTGAAAACATTTCAGTCATCGGATCGGGAAGCTCTGCCTGACCGCCCGGCCAGTAATCCTTCACCAGTGCCACCAGTTGAAACAGACCAATCAGGCCCAGGACAAACATCATGCCCGGCGCGTAATTGGCAGCCTGCAGAAACATTGACTTGATTGTCTCGAAGCCGGGCGGGCCATTATCGACGATCATGCCCTCGGCGAAATCCATGACGAACACGCCATGGCCGAAACAAAACATGCCATAATGGAAGACGAAAAACGCCGCCATGAACATGGTGCCGAACCCACCAATCGGGCCAAGTTTGACGAAGCCAGAGAGCAGGATGCGGACGAATGTCGCAATGCCAATGACGATGTTCTCAGCCCAATAGAGAAGTACAAGTTCTGTGGCGCCCCAGCCGAACATGACAACAAATGAAATTGGCACGAGGTCGACCGCAATGGCGAGCCAGGTGATCGGATCTTTCATCGCGACCCGCCAGAAACTGGGCCTTGCATACTGAATCATCTGGTCCCCCGCTTTCAGGCTGAGAATAACAGACCAGAATTTACAAAATGGGAATATCCCCTGTTCAGGCAGGTTCCGCCCAGAGATCGTAATGATCGGCCGCAACGACCCGTGCCTCAACGATCATTCCCGGCTCCAGCTCCCCACCGTCTGCAAGCTCAACCTTGCCATCGATTTCCGGCGCATCCGCTTTGGTCCGACCAATCGCGACATCACGGTCTTCATCGACTTCATCGACGATGACGTCGACAATCTTGCCCAACTGAGCCTGTCCACGCTCAGCAGAGATCTCCGCCTGCACTTCCATGAAGCGGTGCCAGCGTTCTTCTTTCACCTCTTCCGGTACATGGCCGTCTAAAGCGCGACTATCGGCGTGTTCAACATCTTCGTATTTGAAACAGCCTGCACGGTCGATCTTCGCCGCGCGCATCCAGTCGAGCAGCGTCTCGAACTGCTCTTCCGTCTCACCCGGGAAGCCAACAATGAAGGTCGAACGGATCGTCAGGTCCGGTACATCGGCGCGCCACTTCAGAATGCGCTCCAGCATTTTATCGCCGCCCTGCCCCGGACGGCGCATACGCTTCAGTACCTCAGGATGTGCATGCTGAAACGGAATATCGAGGTAGGGCAGAACCGCACCTTCGGCCATTAGTGGTAGAACCTTGTCCACATGCGGATAAGGATACACATAATGGAGACGCACCCACGCCTCGAGCTCACCAAGCCCACGGCAGAGATCGAGGAAGCGCGTTTCATACTCCTCGCCCTTCCATGTGCGCGGCGCGTATTTCACATCGAGCCCATAGGCCGACGTATCCTGGCTGATCACCATGATTTCCTGCACACCGGCATTCACGAGCTGCTCGGCTTCGCGCAACACATGATCGATCGGACGCGAAACCAGATCACCCCTAAGTTTTGGAATGATGCAGAAACTGCACTTGTTGTGGCAGCCTTCGGAAATCTTCAGATAGGCATAATGGCGCGGCGTCAGGCGCAGCCCGCTTTCCGGCACAAGATCGAGGAATTTGTCAGGCGGCGGCGCGACGTGCTCATGCACCGCGCTCATCACCTGCTCATATTGATGTGGCCCGGTGATGGCGAGAACTTTTGGATGACGTTCCCGGATCACATCCGGCTCTGCGCCCAGGCACCCGGTGACGATCACTCGGCCATTTTCGGTGATCGCTTCGCCAATGGCATCCAGGCTCTCATCGCGCGCAGAATCGAGGAAGCCACATGTATTCACCAGAACAAGGTCAGCGCCCTTATAATCCGGCGCAATGGCATAGCCTTCAGCGCGCAGGCGCGTGACGATCCGTTCGGAATCGACCAGCGCCTTAGGGCAACCGAGCGAAACAATACCGACTTTGGGCTGATGAGTTGAGGTCGTGCCAGTCATAAATGCGTCCATTCAGGGAAGCGCGCGGCTTTACCTGAAAAACGCGCGGCTGAAAACCTTATGCGTCAGCAAGGACGCCTTTTTCCGCGAGGTACTCTTTGAGTTCACCTTGCTCGAACATTTCTTTGATGATGTCACATCCGCCAACAAACTCGCCTTTGACGTAAAGCTGCGGAATGGTTGGCCAGTTCGAGAACTGCTTGATGCCTTCGCGAATTTCCATGTCTTCGAGCACGTTTACGGATTCATAGTCGACCTGCAGATAGTTCAGAATCTGAGACACAACAGACGAAAAGCCGCACTGAGGAAAGGTTGGTGTGCCTTTCATATAAAGCAGAACGTTATTTTGCTCGACCTGTGTTTTGATTGTGTCCTGAACACTCATAGTGCGACTCCTTAAACCTTAGCCGAGAAGTGAGGTATTAATGGGCAAATTTCAAGCGCACATGCTTATTTCGCCATTCCGGCCCGGACATCCTCGATAACTTTGTTGATCCCGTCCTCAAGGCTCACTCGTGGTGCCCAGTCGACAAATGGGGGCCAGGTCGGAAGACGGTCGACCTGACTGCGCTGAATAATCTCACTGGTTACTGGCCCAACCTTACCGAACAGCCCGACCATGGTTTTCATCACTCCGATCGGAGCAGAAATGATCCGAGCCTTCCCCCCCGTACACGCCACGATCTTTTTGTTGAGGTCGGCCGTCGAGATGGCTTCGCCGCCTGCCGCCCCAACGCGGATCTGAGGCAAATCGCGCCTCAAAGTCAGAATGACAGCCAGATCGGTGAGATCGTCATAGTGAATCGGCTGCAGCTTGGCTTCGCCCTTGCCAATCATCGGCACCACACCTTTTTTGATCGCATATTGCACAAGCAACCCAATGGTACCGTCATTCGGCGAGCCATAAGCCATCGTCGGACGCACAATGGCCCATTCACCGTTCATCGCGACAATATCGGCCTCAGCGGATCGAAGCCGCGCATACACCGGGGAATCAAAATCGATCGCCACATTGTTCGATGAAAAGAACACAAACTTGGCATCGCTGCCGGCCTGTCTGAGCGCCATGGCGACAGGCACACTCAGAGTCAGAGTGTGACAGAACACAATCCGCTCATAATCCTTCAGCTTCTCAACAGCATCGGGAATGTTCTCAGGATCCACCTCCAAGATTCCAGGCGGCTCGTCATGTTCAAGAAACTCGCTCAGTCGGCTCGCCTCTCGTGTTGCTCCTGAAACTTCCACCCACTCCACGTCGTACAGGCGTCTCAGAATGCGACGCCCAAGATCAGTGGCTGCGCCGACGACTACGATTCTCATCTGCAGTTACTCCCCCTCAGGACGGCGCGCGGGTTTTCAGCTGAAGCGCGTGGAGCTCGTTACCCATTCGCCCTTGCAAGGCAGCATATACCTTCTGATGCTGTGCGACGCGAGTCATGCCGCGAAAAGCGTCATCTACAATCTCTGCGCTCCAGTGATCATCATCACCAGCAAGGTCGGTGAGGGAAATTTCAGCAGCAGGAAACGCGTCTCTCAGCAATGCTTCCAGTGTCGCTCGGTCTACAGCCAATGCATGCTCTCCCTCATCCCATAAACGCAAATTCGCGGACGAGGCCAGTCAGTGCCAGATAAGCCCCACGCACTTCAAGAAAAAATGACGGGTCTGCAAATTCTGCGGCCGTCAGCTCATCGCGATAATGCTCTTTTGCCCATTGCTGCAACAGATCAATCTTTTGTTCTGTCAGAAGATACGCCGGATTGACCGCGTCTATCTCAGCCTCCGTCATCACCACTCGCAATCTCAGACAGGCGGGCCCGCCCCCGTTCCGCATGGATTGCCGAACATCCACATATTCCACACGACCGATTGGCCCATTCGACCGTTCAAGCGCGTCACAATAGGCTTTGGTTGTCGGCGTTTCCTTCGTCTCAAGCGGCGCCAGCAGCACAAGTCTGTCTTCGCCTGGCCAGTTCAAAAGCTGAGAGTTGAACAGATAGGACGAAATCGCATCTTCGATCGGAACCGCTGAGTTCGGAACTTCAACGATATTGAGATCGAACAGATCACCCGCCGCTGACCGCAGATCAGCATAGGTTTGTTCGGCATCTTCAAACGCCAGTTCATGCGTAAACAGGGTATTCAGCGAGCCGACACACACTACATCGTTGTGGAACGCACCTGCGCGTATTGCCTGCACGGACTGTCTGGCAAAAACCGTTCGCGCTTGATCAAGTCGATGGCTGGCGGCAATCCGTTCGGATGCAAGACGCGTTTGCCTTGCCGGAAATCCCGCAACCTCCTCCCCTTGATCGCGTCCATAAACGAATAGCTCGACCCCGGGGGCACCATGCGTATCGGACAGGCGAACATGATTTGCGGCGCCTTCATCTGAAAAGTCCGAATGCTGCGGCAACGCAGGATGAACCTCGAAATGTGACGGGTCACGGAAAATAGATTGGAGATTGGCCAGAGTGTCCGGCGCTTCCAGACTGCGATGAAGCATGGTCGACAAATTGGCGACGCTCAGATGCAACTTTTTGTCGGAGGTATCTGCTGATGGTGACACGGTCGCGGCGTTCGCAGCCCACATCGAACTTGCAGAATAACTGGCTTTCAGAAGCGATGGCGCCTGTTTCGCTGCATCGCGAATGATCTCTTCAGCCGTGCCGGAGAAGCCGGCTTGTTGAAGAAATACCAGATTGGGGCGCATCAAGGGCGGAAGAAATCCTTGCTTCAATCCAGCTCGAAGCAAGAGGCGCATTTTTTCAAGCCCCTGAAGCGCCGCCTCTTTGGGATAGGCGACATCTCCGGCATTTTTGGCGCTCGCAAGATTGCCATCAGACAAGCCGCCATAATTGTGGGTTGGACCGATCAGACCATCAAAATTGACTTCAAAGGCGTCCATCAGCTTGGAAACCCCTGAGCTTTCAAGCGCTCTGGCTGAGGCGCAATCTGGCTTGCCTGAGGCCAGGCGCAATAATCGGCAGCGTAGAACGCGCTCGGCCTGTGATTTCCTGATAGCCCGGGGCCGCCAAATGGCAAAGCAGATGACGCGCCCGCTGTCGGACGGTTCAGATTGAGAATACCCGCCCGCAGAGCGAGGTGCGCTTCGGACCAGAGTTCAGGATCATCACTGACCAGTCCGGCAGAGAGCCCAAACCGAGTGGCATTCGCAGCCTCAATGGCTTGATCAAAGGTATCGACGCGCGTCACCTGAATAAACGGGCCGAACAACTCCTCATCTGGCGGTGACACCACCCCGGTCATGTCGATCACGCCGGGCGACACGAACGCTGGAGATTTCCCGAGTATTGCTAATTTTTTCAGCGCCCTACCACCCATTTCCTCAAGTTTTGACTGAAACCCGACAGCGCCAGATGCAGCCTGCGCACTGACAAGCGGCCCCATGAAGACGTTTTCCTCATTCCAGGCGCCAACAACCAGTCGTTCTGCCCGGCTCACAACCGCATCAATGAGCGCGTCGCCTTCGCGTCCGGTCGGCAGAATCAGTCGACGCGCACATGTGCATCGTTGGCCAGAGGTCAGAAAAGCCGATTGCGCAGCGATATCAGCCGCGGCCTCAACTTCACCGTAGGACCAGGCGATCAGCGGGTTATTTCCACCCATTTCGAGCGCCAGCATGATTTCAGGGCGCCCGCCAAACTTTTTATGGATGAAGCTGCCAGTCGCCGCTGATCCGGTGAACAGAACACCATCGAGATCGCCCTCCAAAAGCGCGCCTCCGGTTTCCCGACCGCCCTGGACCAGATTCACCACGCCTGGTGGAATACCCGCTTTCTCGAGCGCCTTCACAAGCAATTCACCGGTCGCAGGCGCGAGCTCGGAGGGTTTGAACACGATGGTATTTCCCGCGAGCAGGGCTGGCACAATATGTCCATTCGGTAGATGACCGGGGAAGTTATACGGCCCCATAACGGCCATAACGCCGTGCGGGCGGTGGATCAGCTCTGAGCTGCCGAAAGCAGTTTCCGAGACAGAGTGTCCGGTCCGCTCACCATAGGAAGAAATCGACAGATCGACCTTCCCTTTCATGGCGCCCAGCTCGGCCTGAGTTTCCCAGAGCACTTTGCCCACTTCACGCGAGATCGTCTGAGGCAGCGTATCAGCGAGTGTGTCCAACACCTCAACATATTTACGGAGCAACGAAATCCGTTCCTCGATTGGTGTTCGCGCCCAGGCAGGAAAAGCCGCGCGCGCGGCAGCGAAGGCAGCGTTGACATCCTCCGGGTTCGCTGCGGCGCCTTCCCAAACAATTTCACCGTTGGCAGGATCAACAGATTGAAGGCGTTCGCCCTGTCCCTGTTGCCAATGTCCCTGGATGAATAGGCTGCTCATTTTGCGTCCTTTACCCATATCCGGCCATTATGGCCGGGTTTTATCTTCAGTGCGTCCATGGTTTCCGGCGACAAGCGCACACGCGGTTTGCCCGCACGCTCAATATGTGCCCAGCACACCCGGAAATCATTCAGCTCATCATTCGACACGAGCGCTAGCGGTCCATCAGGGGTTTCAGGCCCTTCTTCGAAGATGACCTCCTGCGATTCGCGAATAGTTCGAATGTTCGATCGTGCTGTCGAAACCTGGGGGCCGCCATCAAAAATGTCCACCACCCGCTCGAACCGGAAGCCTTCCCATTCGAGAAGTTTCATTGCCCCGATACCTTCCACATGACATCGACCAATGACCTCACGGGCTTCTGGCGAAAGGAGGTCCACATAGATGGGATATTTCGGCATCAGATCCATAATGAACTGACCATCCGTCACGCCGGAATGATAATCAGCGTCTTGAAAGGACATGTTGAAGAACCGACGTCCAACACCTTCCCAAAAAGGCGATATCCCATCTTCGGTTACGACACCGCGCAGCTCCGCCAAGACCATATCACCGAACTCATCCGGTGCTGCAGCCATCAACAGATACCGCGACTGTGCGGCAAGTCGACCAGACCCTCCGCCTCGAAATTCCTTTTTGAGAAAAAGTGTTCCGACTTCGGTATAGCCCATGAATTCGTTGGTCAGCACCAGCGCATCCATGCTGAACCGGCGGTCCACGACCGTCGAGGATTGCAGAATGGTGATGATCCGATAATTGAAGAAGGGCCTCTCCATGCCGATCCCGGATTTGACAGCGCAGCACCCTGCAACGGTCCCGGAATGCACATCCTCCATCATCATCAGGAATTTCCCCTGCTGGGGCGCATCTGGCTGCCGAGAGAAAGCCTTCTGTGACGCTTCGAGCCGTCCCTGAACCAATTCCTCATCGACAGGCAGGCTTGTAAAACCCGGCCCGGACAACTCGGCAAGTTCCATCAGATCGTCAAAATCATCCAGACGAGACGGCCGCATGACGAGTAGCGTCATTCCTCAACTCCCATCAGAGCCTTTATTCCAGCGGCATCAATGCGTTCATCTGCGAGACGACTGAGAATGAGCGCCGACAATGCAGTGCGTTCTTCAAAACTATCGACATCGACGAATTCATTGGTCGAATGAATCCGCCCGCCACGAACGCCCAGCGTGTCGATATTGGGCACCCCCGCAGCGAAGACATTATTACCTTCGCAGACGCCGCCGGTCGAAACCCAATGGAGGTCGAGATCAAGCGCGCGCCCGGTCTCTTTCACGCATTCAAACAATCGCTTTTGCGCTGCATTGAATGGCTTGGGAGGACGATAAAACCCGCCATGGAGATGCGCGTGAATGCCATCAAGATCATTCACCTTCTGAACCAGGCTTTTGATAGTTTTATCCGCCCAATCGGTGGCCTCCGGGTCCGGCACGCGAACATTAAACCGGACGACCGAGATGTCTGGCACCTGATTATTCGGTCCGCCGCCCTCGATTTTGCCGGTATTGAATGTCACGCCATCTCGCGCGCCATTCTTGGCTTCTAAACCGACCACAAATTCAGCCGCAGCGCGTATGGCAGATCGCCCATCTGCGTGAGCTCTGCCCGCATGCGCAGAGATTCCTTTAACGATGAGTGAGAAATTTCCACTTCCCTTGCGGGCGCCAGCAAAGCCACCGGTGTCTAGTGCAGGCTCATACGTCATTCCAATGTGAGCGCCAGTCGCGCCTTCCGTCAGATAAGGTGCACTCACCGGATTACCGATCTCTTCGTCGGGGGTAATTATAATACGATATCCGATCTGGTCGGCTCGCGGGTGTGCTTCGAAGACCTTAAGCGCCTCGGTCATGACCATCAGACCGCCCTTCATATCGGCAAGCCCGGGGCCGTTCAGCCTTCCTTCTCCTAAATCACTCACCGAGTCGAACCCGGCCTCGGGCGGAAACACGGTGTCATAATGACCTGTGAAAACGATCTGTATCGGAGCGTCTGGACGGCAGATATGTTTAAGCACAGGACCTGTCGCATGATGAACCGGTTCACCCTGAGCAGAGATCACTTCAATCGCACCGGCATTAATGGTTTCTGTTTCTCCTGGCAGCTCAGATAACCGTGCGACGAGTTCAGGCACCATGCGCTCCAGGCCGTCAGCGTTCCAGCTTCCTGAGTTGATTTCAGACCATTTGACCGTTCGTTGGCACAGCGCTTCACCCTGTCCTGAGATCCGGCTTAAGAGCAGGCGATCGTGATCGTTCAATTCCTTCAACATGGATGAAGTGTTTCAGTGTTTTCGAAAGACTTGCAAGGCCAGCACAGAAACAAACTTTGATTCATGAGCGCACACAAAAAAACGGCCTGACAATCGCCAGGCCGTTTCTTGTTTCTTGCTTCCGATCCGGATTAACGGACGCGGATGACCACTTCTGAACGACGGTTCAGAGGCTCACGAACACCGTCAGCCGTTGGCTTAGCGTTCTGGGTCTCACCGAAGGCCTCGGTAGAGATCAGATCGCCAGAGATGCCGCGAGCAACCAGAGCGTCACGAACAGTCTGAGCACGACGTGCAGACAGACGGACGTTGTAGGCTGCAGCACCTGAACGGTCAGCGTGGCCGGCAACAGTCACAGAACCGACTGAACAGTCAGAACGAGCGTTGATTGCGCGAACTGCCTGATCGATCACAGCGGCTGCTTGTGATGTCAGATCCGACTCATCCCACTCGAAGTACACAACGAAGTCCTGAGAAATCGTAGAGCACTCAGCAACAACCGGCTTCGGCGGCGGAGGCGGCGGAGGCGGTGGTGGTGGGGGCGGAGGTGGTGGTGGAGGTGG
>CEPO01014656.1_pt1 | contig 49132 bp, 41 predicted proteins | sample 530481 | NCBI WGS metagenome assembly CEPO01 (sample SAMEA2620198, study PRJEB7988) | marine metagenome | biome: marine biome (ENVO:00000447); feature: surface water layer (ENVO:00002042); material: "saline water (ENVO:00002010), including plankton (ENVO:xxxxxxxx)" | depth 5 m
CGACGTAAACCGCATTCGCACCTCGGCGAGCCATATCACTGAGGACATCTGGGCCATTACCGGCGAGAAACAATGGATTTCCTTTGGCGATCAGGACCTCACTGAAAACCTGGGTCATTGCCTGCTTGCTCGCGCCGAAGGCGATAAAGGTCTGAGTCTGTTTTTCGTGCCCCGACTGTGGGAAGGCGAAGACAATCACATCGTCCTGCGCCGCATTGAAGAGAAGCTGGGCCTTCATCTGTCGCCAACCTGTGCGCTTGGCTTTGAAGGCTCAAAGGGCTGGCTATTGGGCAAACGCGAGCGCGGCCTGCCGCAGCTCTTTGTCATGATCGCCAATATGCGTTTGTTCGTTGGCAATCAGGGATTGGGGATTGCCAGCGGCGCAGCGGATGTGGCGCTCAAATATGCCAGCGAACGTTTGCAGGGTGGGCGCGGCGAAACGCCAATGCCAATCATCGAGCACGCAGATGTCCAGCGCCAGCTCATGGAAATCATCGCCGATGTTGAGACCCTCCGCGCTCTCGGTCTGACCCTGGGCTGCCATATCGATATCGCCAACCATGCACCGGATGAAAGTGATCGCAAGAAATCCTCCGCACTGGCGAGCTGGCTGCTTCCATCTTTCAAAACCATTGGCAGCGAAATCGCCTTCGATGCGTCCAGCAAAGCCATTCAGGTGCTGGGCGGAGCCGGGTATACGCGTGAATGGCCGGTCGAGCAGGCCTTGAGAGATGCGCGTGTCTTTACCGTCTTTGAAGGGACCTCGGGCATTCAGGCGCTCGATCTCCTGCACCGACGTCTTCTCGGCGGCGATAAAGGGCAAGGCCTTGAGGTATTCCTCGATCTGGCGGGCAAGGATGCCAATGCGCTTGGCGGCAAGCTCGGCGCACTGGCGCTCGACTGTTATGACACGGTGAAGCTCGCGGCAGCCGAACTGGAGGGCCTCAAGGACACGCCGCGCAGGGCCGAAGCCAGCGCCACAACCTTCCTGTCACTCACCGGCTATGCTGCACGTGTGTGGAGCGCGACCCGGCTGGCGGGACTGGCCGGGGAGGATCCGGCCTCCAAACGCCTGCGAGCTTCTGGGGAATATCTGATCACCGGCGCACCAGGCAAAGCCCGGGGATTTCTTGAGCAAATGCGTGCAGAACAGACTAGTTCTGACGCAATGCAACAGGTAACTGGCTTCAACTGTAGCTAAATAACCACATTATCTCAGCCGATTATGACTGAACATGTAAATGCTGTTGCATATAGCAATTAAACTGCTATACCAAACAGCGTTTCCGTGGCGTCGTCCAAATTTGTCGCGGGATGACTCATAAAATTGAGCGGTAGCTCCACACTTACACAGCTATTCCGTCTGGGAGGAATTCATGACTGCAACCAAGCTCCTCGCGAGCACGATTCTCAGTGCGTCAATTTTCGGCACGACGTTCACATTTACAGCCATCGCTCAGGAAGCGGAGTCTGACCCATCGACCGAGCAGCGGACCATGAACACGGTTCAGGTGACCGCCCGTCGTCGGGAAGAGAGCCTGCAGGACGTTCCTATTTCGGTCAGCGTTGCGAGCGCTGAAGATCTCGACCGTCAGGGCATCTCAGCCACGACAGATCTGACCCTCATCGTCCCCAACCTTCAATTCGCGACCTATGGCACGCTGACAGGCAACAACTCAGCCGCTCAGGTCTTTATTCGTGGTATCGGTCAGACTGATGCGACCCCTGGTGTTGATCCGGGCGTGGGCGTTTATATCGACGAAGTCTATATGGGCCGCTCTGTTGGCGGTGCGATGGACTTTCGCGATATCGCCTCCACACAGGTTCTCCGTGGACCTCAGGGCACGCTGTTCGGCCGCAACACGATTGGTGGCGCCGTTCTTCTGACGACAAACCGTCCAGGTGCCGGCAATACAGTCCGCGTCGGTGTTGGTGAAGACAACCTCATTGAAGGCTTTGTCGCCATGGACCTCATGGAAACCGACACGCTCGGCCTTCGCGGTTCGGTTGGGGCGCGGAGCCGAAATGGCTATGTCGAGCGCGTCGTGGACGGGACCGACCTTGGCGATGAGAACAGCCTCACAGGCCAGCTGACCCTCGAATGGGATCCGGCCTCAAATGTGAATGTCCTGCTCCGTGCTGACTATTCCGAAGAGGACGAAAATGGCTCTCCATTTGTCTTCCTGGACATTAACGAGACCTCTGCCTTCCCGATGATTGCCAGCGCATTTGCCGGCTGCCCGGGCTCGTCTTTCCCGCCACCCGTGCCGGTTCCGAATGTCGATGATGCGCGCTGCGCCAATGACTTCCAATATCTGGGTCCGTTCCAGAATGGCGGCACAAGTCAGGCGTATTCGACCCTCGAAAACTCTGGTCTGTCCGGTGTTGTGACATGGGATCTGAATGATCAGTGGACGCTCAAATCCATTTCATCCGTACGGAACCTCGAATGGACGGGCGCGCGCGACGCGGACAACACGCCTCTGCTCATTCTCGCCACCACTTATGCCTCTGAAAGCGATCAGTTCAGCCAGGAGTTTCAGGCGCAGTATGGCGGTGACCGCCTGAATGGTGTGGTCGGTGTCTATTATTTCGACGAGACCAATAATGACCGCGTGATTGTCGATCTCGGTACGCCCGGCACATCTTATGATACCAACGACATCGAACTCGGCACAGAGGCATTCGCGCTCTTCACCGAGTGGACCTATGATCTCACAGATCAGCTGAGTGTCACCGGAGGCCTTCGCTACACGGAAGAAGAAAAGAACATGCAAGGCACGTGGTTCAACGTGCCGGTGGTGGGCAGTCCAGAACCAGCGGCACCTACGGCGCTCTGCCCGGTTGTTGGTGCACCAACCCCTGGCTGTCTGTTCGTGACCCGTGACGTTCACACTGAGTCCTTCGACTCCGTCACGGGATCAGCCAACATTGCGTATCGTTTCAACGATGCGGTGATGGCGTACGCCTCTGTCTCCCAAGGCTTCAAATCAGGCGGGTTTAACCAGCGCTATAACGCCCTGCTTCAGGCGTCCGGCGATCCTCTGGCTTTCGATGAAGAAACCGCTCAGTCCTATGAGATTGGCTTCAAGGCGAACCCATCCTCCAATCTGCGGGTGAATGGTGCGGTGTTCTCGAACTCGTATGACGACATCCAGCTGACCTATCGTGTGGGCCCGGCTCCGCTCCTGTTCAATGCGGGTGAAGCCACCATCAACGGTGCGGAACTGGAAGTCTATTACATGCCGACCGATGCCATGACGCTCGATTTCAGCATTGGTCTTCTCGATGCGGAAATTGATTCAGTCGCCACGGTTCCAAACCTCGGGGCCCAGACGCCAACAGCAACCACAGCCGTCGGAGACAAGCTGCCACGTGCGCCGGAAAGCGAAGTTCACCTTGGGGCTTCTTATGTGTTCGATTTCAATAACGGGTTTGAACTCACACCGCGTATCGACGTCACCTATCGTGACGCCATCTTCTTTGATGCAGGCAATGATATCGGAGAAGACTCAACCACGCTTGTGAATGGCTCTCTGACCCTGGCCAATATCGACCAGGAATGGCGCCTCTCCCTGCGCGGTGAAAACCTGACCGACGAGCTTTATCTCGTCGCCGGAACCACGTCTGCCTCTACGGCAACGGGGTATTCAGAAGGCATTTATGCACGCCCACGGAATTTCACCCTGGCGTTCAGCAAGGACTTTTAAGACCTTCCTCCTGACCGCAATCCCAAGCGGACAATTGAGCTTTCCGGGCCCTGGCCCGGGAAGCTTTTTTTGCCAGGAGCGCGCCGGTTTAGGCTGTCATCTCGGGAAGCCAGGCAGGTCAAATGCCGGCTAATGCAGCGCGCTGAGAGTCGGGGCCCAGCGCAATTGCCTGTCATCCCTTCATCTGGGCAAATGAAAGTGTCCCTTTGACGACGCAATTGCACTGGGAACATGACTTTTGGGCTGAAAGTCATGGGGTCCCCCACCTCGCAAAGCGAATGCCTTGCCGCCATCAGACATACTTGAGTGAACGCGGAAAACATATGCCCTCAGATAGGGGCGCAAGGGCAGCCCATACTAATTCGGTCCAGCATCAGGCAGCGAAATTATTCCGGTTCGAACCCCCTCAACCACGGCCTGCGCCCGTGAATTCACTGACAGTTTCCGGTAAATCGTCTTAATATACTTTGCCACGGTGTGGTGAGACAGGTCGTATTTTCTGGCGACTTCCTTGTAATTCAGTCCATAAGCCAAGGCTTCCAGAACCTGTCGCTCACGCTGGCTTAGCCGTTTGGCTGGCTCTGCCTCAGGCGTCACATCTTCGTCGCCCTTTACGCGCCGAAGCAAATGTCTTGCGATGGTCGGACTCATGGGCGACTCGCCCCGCAGCACGGAGTTGATGGCATGCGTGAGTTCGCTTCCCGTTGCGTCTTTCTTGATATAGCCGTCGGCGCCCGCCTGGATTGCCGATATCACACTCGATTCATCGCCCAGAATGCTCACGATCAGCACTTTGGTGTCAAAATCATTCACTGCGCGGGAGATGAAATCATAGGCGACCCCATCATCGAGCACGAGGTCGACGAGAGCAAAGTCCGGCTTTTTCTCGAGAAGCGCATAACCGCCTTCAAGCGTTGCGGCACAGCCAACCAACCGCAAGGTCTCAATGCTGTCGACAAGCTCTGAGAGCGAGGCTTGCATGACATCATCATTTTCCAGGATGATCACAGAGTACATTGAAACTTGATCCCGATTTTCTGAAGCTAATCCCAGCCCTAACGAGAAGTCACTCCCCCCAGCTAGGGCCAGTTCTCTGCTTTCGGCAATCGCAGCCGCATCTCAACACCAGAACCCGTATCGTCGAGCAAGAAGTCCGCCTGAATGCGCCTGGCGCGCATGGCCATGTTTTTCAAACCTTTTCCGTTGGGATTTCCAGTGTCAGACAGACCGCGCCCGTCATCTTTCACGGAAATCTCGATCGGATTGTCACCCTCAATTCGCCTCAAGGTGACCCCTACATTTTTCGCCCCGGAATGTCGGATGATATTCGTACAGCATTCTTGCAGGATGCGAAAAATCTGGAGCACGTCAGAGGCAGAATATTTGGCCGATACGGCTTCTTCTTCAATGGTCCAGTCCAGCTCCATGCCTGCGGCATTGAATTGTTGTTGGATCCGTTCGCGAAACGCACCCAAAGCGATTGCGAGGGTGTCTCCTGCACTGTCCAGACTATCGATGATCAGACGCAACTCATCCAGGCTCTCCTGAACAGCACCGGGAATATCCGAATAAGGGAGTTTTTGCGTGCGCGTTTGCAGGACAATCCCAGAGAGACGGGCGCCTAAACCATCATGCATGTCGCTCATAATGCGGCGGCGCTCATCCAGAACCGCGCGGGAGCGTGCCTGGGTTCGGATTTGTTTCTCTCTTTCTGCGAGGCGTTGTTCCAGGACCTCATTCATTTCGAGTGCTGCGCGTCTCGTGCGGGTTGCCTGTGCCGCTATAGAGGCCGTCATGCCAAGCCCTAACAAGGCGCCACATAAGGGCGCGAAGTAGAAGGTCAGATAAAGCGAGTCATGAAAGGGAACATGCAATCCCTGCTGATCGTCGATCGCATCGACCAGCAGCGCAGACGTGCAAACGATGAAGAGCAGAATGTCGATGGTTTCATTTCGTCGCTTGGTCGCGAAGTGCCAGGCAAAAATCAGAATGACGACCGGCGCAAGAATGTTGGTCAGCCAGACATCAATCAACCAGCCTGCATCGGTCAGCTGCCATCGGGTCCAGTGATTGATGACCAGAATAGCGGGCAAGAGCACACAAATGACATAACCGAGCCGAAGGAAACGCCGCCAGCGACGAAGCAATCCCGTCCAGGCCAGCGAAAAATCGAGCAGGGCCAGGGTCAGAGAATAACTGACCGCATGATAAAGCCACCAGCTCAGACGGGGGTGAAGATGGCGGTCAACACCCAGAAGAAGCAAGTCACGCGCGGACCACAAGCATAGGAGAAGGATCAGAGCCGCGATGCGGGGACGGTCCTCTTTCGGCCAGTCGACGACGAAGCAGAGCAAAATCACAAACGCCATCAGCGCGACAGCGACCATTACCAGATCGGTTGCGAAGATCCGCCCCCAGGCCTGCGCCGTCAGTACATTGGCAACATCCCCGACATGATAAACCGGTGCACGCTTGGTGAGATAGCCGGCAGATTCGAGCGTTAGCGTGTTCTCGCCCGGCGTCAGAATGTCTTTTGGAATGATGTATGCCGAGGGTGAAAATCCGCTCGCCAGGCCCCAGGCATCGGCAACCGTATGGGCTTTGATGATTGTATCGTTTACGCGGACTTCGTTGATCTGATAATTATATCCCAGAAACAGACCGAGATCTTCGCTCACATCTGAAACTTGAAACCGGGTTTCGAAAACGCCAATGCGGTCCACTGGTTCTTCGGAATCGCGGGCGACAAAGTCCCTGAATTCATAATGAGGATCACTGACCAGAGGTAGCGTATAGGTTTCAAACGCGGTCTCAAGCAATCCATCTGTCGTAATGTGAAGCTGAATGTCCGGCGATGGCGACATTCCGTCAGGACGGGCAGCGCGTTCTGAAACATACAGTGCCGACCACAATAACAGCTGCCCCACAGCAATAATCATCGCCATGCGCACAATGATCGATGCTGTTTTATGTCCCATCCTGCCCGCCGCCGCCCACTTGCCTGATACCTTACATGATACTCAGGAGTAATGAACACGGAGTGGAGGGTCACTCCCCCCATTTAGGGGCGGCAGTCTGAGGACAAAAAAAAAGACGGGTCAGCGACTTGGGGCGCTGACCCGGTAGAGTGGCGTTTAGTTGATTTTCAAATCGGTCATAATTTTTTTGTAGAGCAGGCATGCGGTCTCATAATCTGAACGTCCGAGAGCCGTCCCTGCATCATTCATGCGTGTCGTGACGCGCTTTACGTCGGTCGCGCTGTCCTGGGCCTGATTGCGCATATCGTTATTGTCTTTGTTCTGCATGACATCCGCGCCGATCCCGCCGAGCGCACCGCCAAACCGTCGGAGACCGCTTTTTGCAGCTGTTCGCTCAGCCGAAGGTCCATCGACCTGACCCGCCTGCGCAACCACTTCAGAATACTGTGAACTCGCCAGGATTTTCTGCATCATCTGCGTGGCATCCTGCTGCGTGCACGTTGCCGACGCCGCACCGCACAAAAAGCCGGATGTCACACTCACTAGAATAAGTTTCTTCACCTGCACCTCCATCAACTGGGGGCAATTTACGGCGCAGTGCGTATGGACGAAATCCCCCCAGATGCGGGGAGCAATAGCATCAGCCATTGAAAGAGGAACCTGAACATCTTTGGTTCGTTCTGGCGGTGAGACAGGGATTCGAACCCTGGAGACGGTTACCCGCCTACACGCGTTCCAGGCGTGCGCCTTCGACCACTCGGCCACCTCACCATCCGGAAGGGGCGGAATATAGTCAGCTTGGGTCCGCACGCAAGCCCGTTTTTCAACAATCGGATATGAATTTTCCCCCCTGTTATCACAGGCCTTAACATCCTATCTTAGCAATAAGAGAAAAAGGTGCCCCATGTTTCTATCCCGACGCCCTTCAACCCTGCCCAAACCGGAAAACGCGCTGCCCGGGCGCGACACTCCGCTGAAAACAGCAGAGACTCATTTTGTCTCTGGTCGCCCGTTAAAAGGCCCCTATCCGGAGGGTATGGAACAGGCCGTGTTTGCGATGGGCTGCTATTGGGGTGTGGAGCGACGTTTCTGGCAGGTTCCGGGCGTGTGGGTCACAGCCGTAGGCAATGCTGGCGGCTCAACACCAAATCCAACCTATGAGGAAGTCTGTAGTGGACAGACGGGACACGCCGAAGCTGTATTAGTGGTCTTCGATCCTGAAATAGTCAGCTATGACGCCCTGCTGAAAGAATTCTGGGAAGGCCATGACCCAACCCAGGGCATGCGCCAGGGCAATGATCAGGGCACGCAATACCGGTCAGCCATCTTCACTCTGTCACCGGACCAGGCCAACGCAGCTAAAGCCTCGAAACGGCGTTATCAGGACGAGCTGAATGAAGCCGGATATGGTCAGATCACGACAAGCATTCTGCCGCTGGAACATGATTTCTATTTTGCTGAAGACTATCACCAGCAATATCTGGCCAAAAATCCAAGCGGATATTGCGGGCTTGGTGGCACAGGCGTGAGCTGCCCGATTGGCCTTGCCGCTCAGGACTGATCAGCGCACTCAGCGTTCAGACATTCCAGCGGATTGAGAACCTGCGGCGATTGGCCAGCATGGTCTCTGCCTGCTGGAGCGCAGCAATACCGGTTTCAGTGAGCCGCATATGCGCATCATTCTTGGTGGAATCGATGCCTTCTCGCAGATGTTTCATCGCATCCTGCAGTTTGATCGGTTCAAACCGGTATTCACATTGATGCATGAGTGCGCGGCCGAGATCGATTTTGGCCTGAGCCCAGCGCAGCGGCTGTTCGCCCTGCTGCAGGCTTTCGAGCGAGCGTTGGCGGAAGTCGACGGACTTTTCCAGCCATTCGATGTCTTTCAGCTGTTCCCCGATGTGCAAAGCGCCAGCTGCAAAATCATCTTCCAGCTCGGTTTTGGATCGTCCTGTCAGCACGCTTTCGCTCTCCAGCAATTTTTCCATGGAGCGGACGATGGGCTGCAGTCGCTCCGCACGGAAATCTGCCGGCTTGCCAAGGGACGGCCTCAGGCGACGACCCGCCACATAGGCGAGCGCCCGATAGTCTTTCTCACCCCAGCTCGACGCCGAACCTTTGAAGGTGACCGGAAAAAACTCAATGCCTTTTGTTTTGTCTGACGGGCGCGGTGTCGCAAAACACAGGGTTGTTTCGTCTACGCGTCCGCGCGCCTCACCCCAGACGATCAAATCGGCATTGCTCTTTTTGAAGATGTCCTGAAGCCGGTGAATTTCTGCGCCGGAAAGGGCGATGTCGGAGACCTCAAACTTCACCGGAAAGGACCCAAGATAGAAGGGCGCACCGAAATTGAATTCCGGCAGAAAATGCTCAAGCGCGTGCAGCACATTCTTGCGAAGCGACATGCCTTGCGTCCCATCCATTCGGGCGACCATGATCTTCAGACCCGGCGTATCATCAATCCGCATAGCGCGAAGGCTCGCAAGCTGGTGCCAGGAATGCGAAATCTTGAACGCAAATCTGATGGCAAGAAAGAGGAGCAGGGCAGACAGCACGACGAGCGAAAACAATCCCAGCGCCGCAAACAAATCGGCTTGAGGCAAGCTCGCAGAAAATTCTGAGATCGCCGCAAGGGATCTGGAAACAAAACTCAACTCTGATTGCGGCATAGACAGGTCCACCGTCGCTTTTTTCTTAAGCTGTAAATGTAAGTGACCAGATTTGGACTGTAACGAGGATGCTTGCAAGAGTCCTATGCGGTCAGGCAGCGTGTTTCAGCATGTATCTGGCGAGAGTCAAACCAAATCTCATCATCCGGTCAAAAGGAAGCACAAGACATGAGCGTTTTTCCATCCCTGCCCTCTCGCGCCAATCTTGTCGATTTGTTCAAAGCCCATCCGCGCGGGGCAGCTCCTCTAATGGCGCTTCATGATGCTCTGTTGCGGGGAGACACGGAACTGACCCAGGGGCAGGGAGAGTTGATTGCGTCATATGTGTCCGCGCTCAATACGTGTTCCTATTGTTTTGGCGCACACAAGGTCCTTGCGCAGGCCTTTGGCATTGATCCCGACCTGATCGATGCAGTGATCCGCGATCCCGCGACAGCGGACATCTCCGACCTCATGAAAGCGCTTTTGTCCTATGCCGCCAAAGTGACAGAAAAAGCCTCAATCCTTCCGTCTGATACGCGTGCCATTCTCGAGGCGGGTGGTACCGAGACCATGATCCATGAAACTTTGATGATTACCTGCCTTTATAACTTCATGAACAGGCTGGTGGATGGCGCAGGCCTGTCCCCGGCAAAATCCTACGGCGCCCCTAGCGAAGATGAGCTCACACAGAAGCGTCAAAACACCTATCAGGGCTGGGGAAAAATCGAAGGTTTTCTAACTTATAATGTTAATGAAGTTTTCCCGAAATGTTAGCTCTCACGGGTCTTTTCAAATGAAGTACACGTGTTAGTGTACCTGCAATGGCGCTCGCAGAAGCGCATCGGGTGAAAGTGGTGTAACGTGTATAATTCTGAAGAAAATGATGCAGTCGCGTCGGCTGAATTGGGCAATTCAACCTTCAAGGAACGGATCGTACTGGCTGCAAAAGGCGGCTTCCTTGTACTGACGGCGATCCTCGCAATCCAGATTTTCATGAAAGCTGTCTATTTCGCACACCTTTAACGGTGTGACGATCAACCGTGCTTGCGCAGATGAGAAGTGATCAGATCACTGATCACTCAGAATGGCTGCGCACAGAATTTCGAGCTTTTGCTGACCACGACCGTCCAACAGGCTGTGATGGCGTTCAAGGCAATCAAGCACGTCAGACTTGGTCGTGAACTCACTGATCGCCGCAGCATAAGCTGACTTCATACCCACACGCTCACCGATCAGCAGATGCGGCGTAATCGTGCCATTTGTGACTGGAATATCCACGTCGCTGGACGCAATCTGGCGGCTCTCCAACGCCTTTTCCAGATCATGAGACATGGCGCGCGTATCGGCCAAAAGGTCACCGAACACGTCTCTTTCGACGCGATGACCAGAATGTTGGACTTTAGCCAGATCAGCTTCGTGTTGCTTGACCAGACCGTAAACCCGTTCCAGCGAGCTATTTGGCGCGACAGTCATGATTAATCTCCATCGAATCACTTATTAGTCTTGTGATTGAAACAGGCCTGTCGATAAATCGTTCCTTACATCGCTGCGGAACACCAATTTGAACGGGCGTTTTGAACAAAAACACGCCAATTGATAATGAATCGGGCAGTGAATTCGCGGAAAAACCGGTCAACGACCGACAAATCCAGTTGGATGGCGCATAGGAGAAGCGAGCTTTGGGAATAGACTTCCGCCGCATTTTCTGATCCAGATCGCGCATGGAACGCACTGTGTTCCGGTGAGCCCCATTCAAGCATTTGACCCGCATCGATCCTCCAGACACAGCTTCGCCAGAACCAGACGATACCAGCCCGCGACAGATTTCAGATGTCGGCCTGTTTTTGTTTGCCCTCGCCAGCAGTGCAGTGGTCGCAAACGCCTATTACATCCACCCGATTGTCTCGACGATTGCCCGACATTTCGGAATTTCTGATGCGATGATCGGCATTGTGCCATCACTCAACCAGATCTTCCTGGCGCTTGGCGTGTTCTTTCTGTTGCCGCTGGGCGATCGGTTCAGCAATCGCAGCCTGGTCATCCTGTTCTCCATCGGGCAGTTTCTGATGCTCTTGATGATGGCAATATCCGAAGCCTTCTGGATGTTTGTTGCCGCCTCCACCGTGATGGGCTTTTTCACGATCGCGCCTTACCTTCTGCCCGCTTACGTCTCCAAGCGCACACCAAGCTCTAAGCTCGGCCATTCAACAGCCATTCTGACGGTGGGTGTGATGTTCGGTGTTTTGGTCGCCCGAGCGGGCGCTGGCGTCATTTCGGAATATCTGGGATGGCGATGGGTTTATTTTCTGGCGGCCGGTTTCATGGCGGCGGTCTCAGTCCTGCTTTTCTTCATTATGGAAGGGCGGGATAAATCACTCTCAAAAACACCCGGCCAATCGTATTTCGCCCTGCTCGGCTCTATTTTTCCAACGGTGAAAGCCCATCCCGAAGTGTTATTGTCCGGCGCGATTCAGGGATTGGGTTTTGGAACGTTCCTCGCCATATGGATGGGGATTGGCCTCCATCTTACTTCACCTGAAATGGGATATGGCACCGATGTCGTGGGCTATCTGGCCGTCCTCACGCTGATCAATTTTCTGATGACCCCCATTATCGGCCGATGGGCAGATCGCACGGGCGCTCGCCGTGCGCGATTTCTGCTGTCCTGTATTTATGTGGTCGGGGTATTTTTGTTCTGCTTTGTCGGGCACAGCCTCTGGCTGCTGCTCATCCCGATCTGCCTCACGAATATGGTAGGGCCGACAATCGATGTGACCAATCGCATGACCTTCCTCAGCCAGGCCCCTGAAGTCCGGACCCGTCTGATGACGGTGTATATTGTCTGTATGTTTATCGGCGGCGGTGTAGCCAGTTGGGCCGGAACAATCGCTTATGATCTTGGTGGGTGGCTTGGCAGCTCACTTCAATCCTTTGCGACAGCGGTGATCCTGTTTGCGCTCTGCTGGATTGGATACCGCTGGAAAGGGCGCTGAGACGGCCAATATCGCGCTTCGAAACCAGGCGATCAGCCTGCAGCACTATCCAGGCTGCGGTAAATCTGGCGGAACTGGCCTTCGGTTTTGCCCGGGATCCGGCGTTCCGTTCGAACAAAGGTCACGCCGCGATCTGTCAGCAGTTTCGCATCCCGAGAGGCCTTTTTCTCAATGGTCTTTGCATCAAAAGCACGAAAAATTACCCGACTCATTCATCCCTCCATCTCACCTGAGGCTGACTTAATAAGCTGCCTCACATCCTCCATATGCGCATAATGCATAACATGTGTAACTTTGTCAAATATTATGATTAATGCGTGAGAACCAAGCCATTGAGTGCGCCCTCTCCAGTGTTCACGGAATCGTCTCTTGCGCCTGGCGCGTAAATTCTCAAAGTTCGCAGCCAACCGAAAAACGGTCAGAACAGCCCGGAAATACGCTTGGGAGGAAAACATGCAGCACACATTGAAACCCATGGCGGCATCCGTCAGCCTTGTGGCGCTCGCCGCGTGCGAAACCACAGGCGCAGGCTCGACAGCGATCACAGAAACCGTCCAGACAAGCCTCGGTACGGTTCGTGGTGAAATCGTCACCGAAGGCGACGTCAGTGCTTATATTTACAAAGGCATTCCTTATGCCGCGCCACCTATTGGAAGCTTGCGCTGGAAAGCGCCACAGCCGCCAGCCGCCTGGGCGGGCACACGCGACGCGACGGAATGGCCCAATCGCTGCCCGCAAGGCGAGAGCAGCATGGGCGCAGGCGGACCAATCAGTGAAGACTGCCTTTATGTGAATGTTGTGACAACGGCCGAAACCGCCGATGCGGGCCAGCCTGTCATGGTGTTCTTCCATGGCGGCGGACTGACAAGCGGAACAGGCAATTCAACCACATACAATCACCCGAAACTGCCAAGCCAGGGCGTTGTAACTGTTTCGGTCAACAGCCGCCTCGGACCAATCGGCTATCTCGCACACCCCGAGCTGACCGCAGAAGGCCCGGGCTCCGGCAATTTCGGCACGATGGACCTCACCGCCTCGCTCGAATGGGTGAAGAACAACATCTCTGCCTTTGGCGGAGATCCGGACAATGTAACGATTTTCGGCGAGTCTGGCGGCGGGTATAAAGTGATCTCGCAAATGTCGACACCAGCCGCGAGCGACCTGTTTGACAAGGCGATCGTGCAGTCAGGATCCGCACTTGTGAGCTCAGATATGGCGCGGGCAGAAGCGGGCGGGAAATCGCTTCAGGCGTCGCTCGGCGCGTCAAACCTTGCGGAGATGCGTGCAGCGAGCTGGCAGGATGTGATCGCAGCCACTGAAGGCGCGGAATTCCGCCCGAGCATTGTGGTGGATGGTTCGGTCATACCGGCCCCGGTTCGCGAGCAGTTTGAAACCGGCACGCACAACAAAGTGCCGCTGATCGTTGGCGCGAATGCCGGCGAGAGCATGCTGCAGACCTCGGTTCCGGATATGGCGAATGTTCATGCGACCTCTGGCGGCGACACCTGGACCTATAATTTCACCCATTTGCCGATTGGATGGAAAGAAGAAGAGGGCTGCGTGGCTTTTCACGGTCTGGAGCTGACTTATGTGTTCGGCGCAGTGCCAAACGGGCTTGAATCGCGGACGACGCAATTCCTCGCACGGGGTGGAGGCTGTTCCATCGGCGTGCCGGAACATGATGAGGTGGACTTCAAGGTCGCCGACGAAGCCTCAAAAATCTGGGCCAGCTTTGCCGAGAATGGCGATCCAAGCGTTCCGGGCCTCGTTGACTGGCCGCAATATTCGGAGAGCAATGATGTCTATCTCGACATTGGCGACCCGATGACTGTGAAGTCAGGCATTGCAGCCTCTTACACCGCTCCACCAGAACGGGATTAAAGACTGCGCCTTATCTGACCGTCATCCCGGTGTGAACCCGGGATGACATTTCGGGGCACCTTTATTCGAGTGTCACACTGACTGTCCGGCCGGCGGAGAGCGAAACATCTCTCACATCAGTTCCGTCCGGTCCTTGCGCCTCCAGCTGATACTGCCCGGCACTCACGAGAAACCGGGTGGACGCCCGGACTTCACTCGCTGCGCGGGCTCGGGTGCCATCCTCATCCAGCCGGTAAAGCACCCAACTGGTGCCGCGCACGCCATTCGCCTCAATCCATCCGGCATTGAGCACCATTTCAGTCTCAAGGGTCTCATCTGCAACGATTGTGACCTCCTGATCGACCGTTAGATCCTCAGACGAGAAGCGTAGCCGGTAAGTGCCAACCGGCAACGTAAACCGGCCATTTCGACCGGCATCCCGCGCGACCTGCGCGCCGTCCGTTTCTCCTGAGGCATCATACATCACCCATGTGAAGATACCGCTCAAAGGTTCACCGCCGGGCACAAGAACAGGCACAGCGCGCACAGACCCATCGGCAAACACAAATGTAACTGTCTGAGTTGCCTCGTCCGTCACCTCTACACTTTGCGTGACGCGAATATCCTCGCCGTGTTGCCCGGTGATGGAATAGAGCCCGGGTGCGAGCCGTGCATCATACAAGCTGCCCGCGGCGGCAGATCCGGCGGGCGCGTCCTCGCCGTCTTTCTGAATGCTCCACAGAACGCCCGGCTCATTCGGCAAGAGCGTGCCATTGGCATCTTCTGCGCGCAGCGTGACAACCTGCAGAAGTCCCAGGGGTTCCTGGCTCGCCTGCTCTCCTGCGGTTTGCAATGCATCCTGCAGATCATCTGCGTCGTCTGCATCGGTATAGCTTCCCCCGGTTTCGGCCGCGAGGCATTTGAGCGCCGAGGTATCCTCTCCGCCGAGGCCAAACCCGATAATATGCGTACGAAGGCCGATATCGCGTTCTGCCAGCTCCCGCCCCAGCGCACAGGGATCACCGCTGCAGGTTTCAAGACCATCTGTGACCAGAATAATACTTCCGCCCGCCTCATCTTCAGCGAGAGCCTCCGCAGATTGCCGGACAGCATCCGTCAGCGATGTTTTACCGAGCGGTCGGATTGTGCTCATCGCCTGGCGGACGCCTTCGGCATCGAACGGCCCCAGGGGCACAAGTCGTTCAATGTCCTGACAATCCCCTTCGGAACGATGCCCATAAACGGTCATGCCGAGTTGGGACGTCTCGGGCCAGGTTTCGAGCAATTCGGAAATGACGCGCCGCGCAATGGTGATCTTCGCCTCACCATCAATCTGTCCCCACATGCTCCCGGATGCATCCAGAATAAGTTCGGTGCGCGAGGGATCGCTGCCTTCGCTCTCACCCTCTTCGCTCCATCCATGAGCCGTGAGCGCTAACGCAGCCAGCCCTGCAAGTGTCCAGTATTTCATAGATTCCTCCACCCTATGTCAGCGGAGTATGCGCCAGCGGGCCTTTTGATCCAAGTCCAGGGTACAGTTGGGGCGGCGGAGAGGGTAGTAGTTTGAATCGAAACTTGCCGGACGGTGTCGAACCCAAAACGGTTTCAATTGGTGAGGAAAATCTCTCAACACCGCAGACACCAGCGCAGGCTGGTGCCCATGCCTGAGCGCCAGAGACCTGCACTTTGCCAGCTCTCAGGCTTGGATCCCAACCTGCGTTGGGATCGGCGGACAGGTCAGAACCTACATATTCAGATACTGGTAAAGGTCATTCCAATGAGGGTTGTTTTCCTCAATCAACCTGATCTTCCAATCGCGCTTCCATGCCTTGATCTGATATTCGCGCGTTTTGGCGGCCTCTCGCGTGTCGTGCACTTCATACCAGACAAGCCGCTTCACATTGTATTTTCGGGTGAAAGCCGCGCCCCGACCCTCTTTGTGATTCCAGACACGGTAGGCGATGTCATCAGTATGCCCGCAATAAAGCGTGCCGCTCTTCTTGCTGGCGAGAAGATAGACATAAAAAGCCATTCCAAGAGACTAGCTTTGTCTTCTACGCCTCACAACGATGTCAGATTTTAAGGGCGATCCAACAACACCGCAGGTTCCAGCGAAGGCTGGAACCCATGCCAGAGCGTCAGAGACGTGCACTTTGCCGATACTCAGGCATGGATACCAACCTGCGTTGGGATCGGCGGATGGGGTGATGCAGAGATGTGAAGATGGTAAGTTCAGAGACTCAATGCCGAAAGTTCAATGAATCGGCGGCTTACCCATGCGGGACTTCAGAATGAGCGCTTCTAGTCCTTTGTCGCCTACTAATTCTTCTACCATATTCACAAAAGTTTCAGACGACCTTGGGTGTAAGTAGATCGTCTCGATCATCTTGTTCAAATCAACTGGAACGCAATATCCTTCTCCACTCTTCCATCGCTTACATTTTCGTGCATTTGAAAATGGAATCACCGCTCTGATCTCTCGCTCATCTTCAAAGAAACGCCGCTTGTGAACAAAGGGCTCCAAGAAGTCTTTGCTTGGGAACAAGTCCTTGTCGAAATCTATGTACTGCACTCTCCCGATATGAGCTTCATGAGGCAGCAACTGACGCAAAATATTGTAACGGGATTTAATACACACCGATTCATTTGTCTTCGTGTACCGGCCCCACATTCCTGCGTTCTCGTCTTGAGCCGAATGCCAACAACTCACGAAAGTTGATTTAACATTCATTCTTCGGACGCTTGGGTTTAAATACTTCGGAACTCTGGAAAATTGTTCTTTGACTTCTACAGGCATCTCGATTGGGTTGCCGTCTTTGTCCTGAAAATTCGGCTCGGCGTGCTCTTCTTCAAACCGCTGGTTTACTGGCATGGAGCCTTCGTATTCGTCGCCCAGTTTGTCTGCTCTAGCAAAATAAAGTCCACCAGTTTCAATCAAGTTCGAAAACTTTTGAAAGTCCATGTATCGCCAAATGGGGACTTCTAAATTCGCTGGCTGTTTAAAAACTGAGTGCTGAGAAGCTGGCATTAATCCCCATCCATTCTCAGAGCAGCAACAAACGCTTCTTGCGGGATTTCGACCTTGCCGAACTGGCGCATGCGCTGTTTACCGGCTTTTTGCTTATCGAGAAGCTTCCGCTTCCGAGTCGCGTCACCGCCATAACATTTCGCCGTCACGTCTTTCCGCAGCGCCGAAATGGTTTCGCGCGCAATCACCTTACCGCCAATGGCCGCCTGAACCGGGATTTTGAACATCTGGCGCGGGATCAGCTCTTTCAGACGCTCACACATCTGACGCCCCCGGCCTTCTGCCCGGTCACGGTGCACCAGCATGGCCAAAGCATCGACCGGCTCGTCATTCACCAGAATATTCATCTTCACGAGGTTTTCGGCGCGGTGGCCGACAATCTCATAGTCAAAGCTCGCATAACCCCGTGAGATAGATTTCAGGCGATCGTAAAAGTCGAACACCACTTCGTTGAGCGGCAATTCGTATTTGATCATCGCCCGGCCGCCCACATAGGTGAGCTCTTTCTGAATGCCGCGACGGTCCTGACAAAGCTTCAGAATGGCGCCCAGATATTCATCCGGCGTGTAGATGGTGGCGTTGATCCAGGGCTCGCGCACCTCTTTGATGCGGACCACATCCGGCATATCGGCCGGGTTGTGCAGCTCGACTTCCGTGTCGTCCGTCATGGTCATCTCATAGACCACGCTTGGCGCGGTCGCGATGAGGTCTAGGTCGAACTCGCGGGAGAGACGCTCCTGAATGATCTCAAGGTGAAGAAGGCCAAGGAAACCACACCGGAAGCCCATACCGAGCGCGGCAGAGGTTTCCATCTCCCAGGTGAAGCTGGCATCATTGAGGCGCAGCTTGCCCATGGCCGCGCGCAGATCGTCGAAATCGCCCGCATCCACCGGGAAGAGACCACAGAACACGACCGGCTGAACGTCTTTATAGCCCGGAAGGGCCTTGTCCGTCGGGTTTTTCTCGAGCGTGATGGTGTCACCAATCGCGCAGTCGGCAACTTCCTTGATCGACGCAATGAGAAAGCCGACCTCGCCCGGGCTGAGTTCGTCAACATAGGTCGCTTTCGGCGCGAACACGCCGACATGGTCAAGTTCATATGTTGCGCCAGTGCGCATCATTTTGACCTTTTGTTTCTTCTTCATCACGCCGTCGATAATGCGGACAATGACCACAACGCCGAGATAAGGGTCGTAATACGCATCAACCAGCGAGGCTTTCAGCGGCTTGTTCGGATCGCCCTCAGGCGGCGCAGGCAGACGGGTAACGATGGCTTCCAGCACATCCTCAATGCCAAGGCCGGTTTTCGCGGAAATTTCCACCGCGTCCGAGGCGTCAATGCCGATCACATCTTCGATCTGCTCTTTCACACGCTCAGGTTCAGCGGCGGGCAAATCGATCTTGTTGAGGACCGGCACAATTTCATGGTCCTGATCAATCGCTTGATAGACATTGGCGAGGGTCTGCGCCTCAACGCCCTGAGACGCATCCACGACGAGGAGCGAACCTTCACAGGCGGCCAGACAGCGCGAGACTTCATAGGCGAAGTCGACATGGCCCGGCGTGTCCATCAGATTAAGGACATAGGTTTTGCCATCCTGCGCGGCATAATTCAGGCGCACAGTCTGGGCTTTGATAGTGATTCCCCGCTCGCGCTCGATATCCATGGAGTCGAGCACTTGCTCTTTCATCTCACGGTCGGTGAGGCCGCCGCATTTCTGAATGAGGCGATCGGCGAGGGTGGACTTGCCATGGTCGATATGGGCGATGATCGAAAAGTTACGGATCAGAGATTTGTCTTGCATTGGAGCGATGTATCACTGGCCTTCGGGGTCGCCAAGCGGATATAACTCTGTTCGATAGAGTGTGATCCGCTTTGCGCACAATAATCCGTGTCAGGCGGAACGGATAATGGAGACACGACCAGAATGATGACAGGCTTCCAGCGCGCCCTTTTTGCCACCGCCTTCTCGATTTCACTGTCCGGGCTGCCGGCTCTGGCAGATACAAGCGAAACGCCTGCGTCGGCTGAACCAGCGAAGACAGAGACGACTCCTGCACCATCTGAAAAGGCTGTTTTCCTGGCCGCGATCGACAGCACGGAAACCCAATTGCGCAACCGCTCGCGGGAAGTCCTAGCCGCCGATGGGGATCGGTCGACCTCCGAAACCCGGAAAGAGCTAGCAATCTGGATGTCAGGTCTGGCGGATCGGCTCGACAAGGGTGTCCCGTCTGCCCAGGCTGCCATGCTCGCCCTCCATCGGGCAGAGCTCGCTGAGGCTCTCGCGGTTGAACGTGTAAAAACATCCCTGAGCGGCACGCTTGAAGAGGCCCTTTCAGAGCTTTCAGATATGAACCTTGCCGAGCTTCCTCAGGATCTACGCGCTTATACCGAGGCGACCCGCAACCAACTGACCGATCTGAAGACACAGGTTGACGAACTTGCCGAGACCAAGCCGGTCCTGATCGAACTGGCCTTCGAAGAGCCTTTGGAAGACGAAATCCGGCTCGAACTGATCGCCCGTTTTGGTCAATTCGGAGAGGCGTCAGGCATCAGCTTCACCAATGATGTTGAAGACATCTCGCAAACTGTCCGGCTGGAGGGCATTGCGCCCGCCACGCTCTCGGCTCAGGATTTGCGCGACGAAATGTCTGCAATCTGGACTGAGGTGGAGATGCTGCCCAGCGAAGAGAATGATGCCGCTGAGGCGCCGCTTGTTCTTCCGGCGCCGCAATTTGTGGGGATCACACTGGGCTAGGCCGGTGCGCCTGAAAGGTCAGCAAACAGAATCCCCAATACGGTCAGGACAATCAGCCCGGCCATGGTGAGGTTGAAGGCGCGAAAGCGGACCGGCGTGGAGAGAAATCGCTGAAGTGCGGCTCCGAATAACGCCCAACCATTCGCACTGGTGACGCCCGCGAGTGCAAACACCAGGGCAACCATCAAGGGCGCGAGCCAGTCCGGCTCTGTCAGGGGCGCCTGCCCGGCCAGACTGATCGCCATCACCCAGGCCTTTGGGTTCACCCATTGAAAGGCCGCACCCGCCAGAAGGCTCCAGGGCTTTTCGCTTCTGGGGCGGTCAGTGGATGCGTGCGACGTGGCGATCTTCCATGCAAGCCAGAGCAAGACAGCCGCGCCAACATAACGCAGGATTTCGCGTACGATCGGGAATTGTTCAAATACCTGACTAAGGCCAATGCCGATGAGAAACATCATCAGGCCAAAGCCCGAGACGACGCCGATCACATGAGGAAGCGTGCGCACATAGCCGAACCGTGCGCCGGAACTGGCCAGAAGCGCGTTATTTGGACCCGGCGTCCATGACAGGCCGAGCGCCAGGACGAACAGGCCCAGCAGATATTCGAAGCTCACGGCGACTCACTTTGTGAAGGATGGATATCAGCCGCATTCCTAGGTGGTCTGCGGCTGCTGGCTCAACGGATCAGGTCTTAATGGTGACGCACATTTTCTAATGCGCACACGCCATAGGCATGACGTCAATCCTCCGGATCGACCCGTGTGACCTGAAGAAGATTGGTCTTGCCCGGCCGTCCGAACGGATAGCCTGCCGTAATGACGATACGATCGTCAGGATCAGCCCCCAGATCCGAGGCAACCTGTTTCCCTGTCTTCACCATATCTTCGTAGGAACCGATATCGGACTGCACGAGCGGGATGACGCCCCAATAGAGCGCCCCGCGACGCGCTGTTGTCACGTATTCGGTCAGCATGACGATCGGGATAAGCGGGCGTGCCCGAGACAGGCGTTTGACGGTCGAGCCCGTGCTGGTGAAGGCAAGGATGGCTTTGCACTTCAGCGTTTCAGCCGCATCTGCGGCCGCATGGCAGATTGCGTCCTGAGTCGTGTTGTCCGGGTCCGCCGTGTATTGCTCAAGCGAGATATGGTAGTCCTCGGCCTGTTCAATCGCGCGAATGATGCGGTCCATAATCGCCACAACAGTCTGCGGGTGACGCCCCACCGCGCTCTCTGCGCTCAGCATCACAGCATCCGCGCCCTGATAAACGGCGGTCGCGACGTCCGAGGTCTCCGCGCGGGTCGGAACCGGCGAATTGATCATGGATTCGAGCATTTGCGTCGCGATCACCACCGGCTTTCCGTATTGCCGGGCAGTGCGAACGATCCGTCTCTGGTGGACGGGCACCTGTTCGGCAGGCATTTCGACGCCCAGATCACCCCGCGCCACCATGACGGCATCTGAGGCTGCGATGATTTCCTCGAGATATTCCAGCGCGCTTGGCTTCTCGATTTTTGACAGGATGCGCGCTTCGGGGCCCGCCAGTTCACGCGCTTCCTTGATGTCATCAGGATGCTGAACAAAGCTCAACGCGACGAAGTCGACCCCCGCTTCAATCGCGGTCTGCATATCGAGCTTGTCTTTGTCTGTTACAGCCGAAATCTTAAGGCGTTTGTCCGGAACATTGACGCCTTTCTTATTCGTCAGCGTGCCCGGCATGGTGACCTTCGCCACAGCCCGGTCGGCTGAAACAGACACCAGCTCGACGCCAAGCCGACCATCATCAAACAGAAGTTTGTCGCCCGGCTCACTCACCTCAAAGATTTCCGGGTGCGGAATCGGCACGAATTTCTCGCCCTCTGTCTGCTCCGCGGTACAGACCAGATCGATTTCCTCGCCCCAGACAAATTCAAACGAACCGTCCTGTAAGGTCCCAACGCGGATTTTTGGCCCCTGCAAATCGGCCAGCACGGCAACCGAGCGCCCGATCATGGGCTCCATCTGGCGGATCGCGGCGATGACCTTTTTATGATCCTCGCGCGACCCATGGCTGAAATTGATCCGGAAGACATCAACCCCCGTCCGGGCCAGCAAGGCCAGACCGCTGGGCGAAGAGCTGGACGGACCAACAGTGGCCACAATCTTACAACGACGCAGACGCGCCAGCGAATTCGGCGATTGGCTTACCATTTCAGCCCCCATTTTCGCCGGATCACACTCTCCCGGCGACTCATTCAGTTATGACTCATTTTCGCCCATGGCGGAACGCTTCGCATCCTGTTCCTGACGGCTTTCCTGTCGTTCTCGGATCACATCTGAGAAAGAACTGGCAAAAACACCGGCCGGTAGCGCCACAACACCGATACCGGCGAGCGCAATACATGAGGCTGCGACCCGTCCGGCGGGCGTAATCGGGAAGACATCGCCATAGCCGACCGTCGTCAGCGTGGCGATCGCCCACCATACGGCGCGCGGGATTGAACCAAAGGCGTCAGGCTGAATCTCGCCCTCGATCAGATAAAGCGCGATGGCAGAAACATAAACTAGCGCCAGCGCCAGAAAGAGACTGATCAATAATTGGCTGCCCGCTTTGCGCATGGCGTCGCGCAGGAGATTAAAGGCCGGAATATAACGTGCGAGTTTGAACAACCGGAACAGCCTGAAAGCTTTCAGAATGGCCAGCATTTGCGGGCTGATATGGTCGGCGGCGAACATCATGATCAGGAGTTCGGGCAGAAAGGCCAGAAGGTCGGCAATCGCATAAAAGCTAAAGGCATAGCGGATATGGCCTTTCACACCGCGATATTTCTCATTCTCCCCGGCAGCCCAGAAACGCAAGACGTATTCAACCGCAAACACGGACACCACAACCACATTGAGGGCACGCAGGACATCGTGAGCCTGGTCGCTGATTGTCTGCTCGGTTTCGAGCGCCAGCATGATCAGGCTGAGCAGGACGAGAAAAACCAGCGCACGGTTGATCCAGGAGAGCTTGCTCTCCCCCGAACTGCCCTGCTCCATGGATTGATAAAGCCAAGCTCTCGCTGTCAGAACCGATATCATCAGCCCGAACCTCCCTCGCAAGGAAGGTTAGTGCAGTTTGGTCTGATTTGTCAGGTGAAAAGTGTCAGTCGCGAAGCGTACCGCCAATCTTCTCAACCGCGGCGATCACCTTATTGCCGATGGCATCAATCTCGTCATCCTTCAGCGTCGCCTCGCGGGGCTGAAGCGTGACCTCGATTGCAAGGGATTTATGGCCGTCCGGAATACCCTGCCCGGCATAGACATCGAAGATCTCTGCTCCGACGATCATCATGCGATCCGCGCTCATGGCGGCCTTTGCCAGATCGGCTGCATTGGTATCGGTGCTGACCAGGAAAGCGAAGTCCCGACGAACCGGCATCAGGTCGGTCTTGTCCATGACAGGCTTTGTTTTCAGATCGACGCTGCGCGGGAGTGGGATGCCATCCAGATTGACCTCGAATGCGATCAGTCGGCCATCAATCCCCATATTGCGGAGTATACGGGGGTGGAGTTCTCCGAAATGCGCCAGCGGATTTTTCGGCCCAAGACGTAAGGAGGCCGCTCGACCCGGGTGCCAATGCGGACGAAGCGGGTCCATCACCATGAGCTTTGACGGGTCCTGACCAATGCCCTGCAGAATGGCGAAGACATCAGCCTTGGCCGAGTAAAGGTCATAGGCTGGCGGATTACCAGCCCAATGGCGCAGCGTTTCCGGGCGAACAACACCCGCAATGTGACGGCGCTGGTCTTTCGGGCCATCACCACGATATACCGGACCGGCCTCGAACAGGCGAATATCCCGTTGGCTCTGGTCGGCATTGCGCTGAGCGGCCTTGATTAGATGCGGCAGAATACTCGGACGCATATAGCCGAGTTCTGAGGCCACTGGATTATCGATCTTTGTTTCCGGCTTACCGCCATCAAACATCCCGGCTTCGCTCTCAGAACAGAAGCTCCAGGTGACGGTCTCGAAAAATCCGCGCGCGGCCAGAACGCGACGGGACACACGCACACGGCGCTGGTATTCGGTCAGCACCTGTGTGACCCCGCCTTCAGGAGCAGGCATGGAGGTGAGCGGTAGCGCGTCGTAGCCTTTGATACGGATAATCTCTTCCACAATATCAGCAGACTGTTCGAGATCATGGCGCCAGCCCGGAGGCGTCACATACCAGGCCTCCCCAGAATCCTCGATGCCGCAGCCAAGATCTTTCAATATCTGACGCATTTCGGCCTGCTTGACGTCAACACCGGTGAGGCGTTTCACGTCAGCGAGGTTGAACTGCACCGGTGCCGGGGCGTCTGGCTGAACGCCTGCGACCACCATTTCTGAGGCCTCACCGCCGCAGACATCAAGAATAAGCTGGGTTGCAAGGTCGAGACCTTCCTGACAGCTGGTCGGATCAATTCCGCGCTCATTTCGGTATCGCGCATCAGACAGAATGCCAGTCGAACGACCCGTACGCGCGGTGCGGAGCGGATCGAAATACGCCGACTCGATGAAGACGTCGGTTGTTTCTTCAGAGACGCCCGTGGCTTCGCCCCCCATCACCCCGCCGAAACCGACAACGCCCGACTCATCCGCAATCACGCAGATCTCTTCGGTGGCTTCATAGTCCTTGCCGTCGAGCGCCAGAAATTTTTCGCCGGCCTTACCAAGGCGCGCTGTCAGGCCGCCTTGCAGCTTGGCCACATCATAGACGTGGAGCGGGCGACACCGGTCGAGCGAGATATAATTGGTAACATCCACAAGCATGTTTTTCGGATTAATACCGACGGATTTAAGCCGCGCCTGCATCCATTCCGGCGACGGGCCGTTCTTGAGGCCACGGATCAGGCGTCCGGCAAAAAACGGGCAGGCCTCAGCGTCTTCTGTTTTCACCGTCACGTCAGACTCGAAACTGCCGGACACGGACTTCACCGGAACGGGGTTGAACTTGCCAAGTCCAGCGGCGGCAAGATCGCGCGCAATGCCAAGAACACCAAGCCAGTCCGGGCGGTTGGGCGTGACTTCAAAGTCGATCACCGGGTCATCGAGGTCGAGCGCATCGGCCAGCGGCTCGCCGACTTTGAATTTGCCCTCCAAATCCATAATGCCATCAGACTCTTCGGTAACTTCGAGCTCCTTACCAGAGCAGAGCATACCATGGCTGGCAATGCCGCGAATTTTCCGCGGTTTTTTGTCAAGGGTCAGATCAAGGCCCGGAATGTAAGTCCCGAGCGGCGCATACACGGCCCACATATCGGCATGCACATTCGGCGCACCGCAAACAATGGTCAGCACGCCATCGATGGTGTCGACTTCACAGACATTGAGCTTGTCCGCATCCGGGTGCTTCTCGACCTTCTTCACATGAGCCAGCGTAAAAGGTGCCAGCGCTTCAGCCGGATTCTCGACGCTTTCAACCTCAAGTCCCGCCTTGGTCATGGCGTCCAGAATGTCTTCGAGGCTTGCTTTGGTGTGCAGATGATCCTGAAGCCAGGAGAGTGTGAATTTCATGATGCTGACTCTTCGGTCGGTGGAAGGGGTTCTGTGAGTGGATAGAGGTCGTCGGCCACATCTTTCATCTGGTCGCAGGATTTCACCTCAACCGGTCGGATGCCCTCGGCGCTGGAGGTCGACACCCAGCAATCCTCAAGGATTGAGCAAAAACAGACGAACACCTCTGCTGGAGGTAGGCCGCCATCAACGAAAGACGCAATGCGTGTGAGAAAAGCATCCTGCAAGCCGTCCTGAGCAGACCAGCTGGCTGCGATCGTGCGCATGGAATCGCCCTGACGCAGCACACGACCGCGAAGCGACTGGCTGGAAAATGAGGGCTGCCCATAGGCGTCCGCAAGGTCACTGGTGATGAAATAGTCGACCATGTCTTCAAAAGATTCAGTGTCGCCCTGCCCTGGAATTCGGATGAGATAGTCCTCAATCAGCGCAGGCCCGACGCCCGCATTCTGGACATCAAACTCATACAAAGCCCCACCGGTTGGCGTCGAGGTATTGTGCTGAAGTTGTACGATCGGCCAGACGTCCGCTTTTTCCTGACTGCGCATCACACGCGCCTGATCCCACGCGATATAAACCGCCGCAATCGACGAGATCACCGCACAGACCGCGATCAGCATTTCAGCCTTATTGCCTTTGCCCATAGCTATGCCCCCACGCCAGCTTCAGCGCGCTCAAGTGCCACATGGCGCGGCGCATCTGCGGCGAAGTCCTGGTCGAGAATCTCAACAAGACGAAAGGTTTCAAACACGACGTCCATATCTTCAGAAAACGTGGTCACGCGAGTGAAAAATTTCCGATGCGCCTCCTGCCAGAATTCGAGTGACAAATCGCCTTCGCCTTCAAGAGCCGCTTTCTCGGCTGACATCTCATCGAACTTCATATGCTCAACGGTCTCTATTTCCAGAAGTGCAACAGGGTGCGTGTCCCTTATGACCAGTAGGCCGCGTTCACCCGGCTCTGACCATTCATTGAGGTCCTTCGCGCCGCACCCCGCCGTCTTGACGCCCGCCACGATGAGCGCAGCCAGCCGTTCCTGAAGCTCATGTGAGTCTCCGAAGGGCCAGAGCGGCAAATCTGCATATGCGGCAGGCAGGGTCATGAGGTTAGCTCAGACCACCCGAGAGGCTCGGCAGAAGCCATGGGCGGAAGCCATAATGCGACAGCCAGCGCACATCGCTTTCGAAATAGGGGCGCAAATCCGGCATGCCGTATTTCAGCATGGCGAGACGATCGACACCCATCCCAAAGGCAAAGCCCTGATACTCATCCGGGTCCAGACCGCAATTGCGCAGAACATTCGGATGAACCATGCCGGAGCCGAGCACTTCCAGCCAGTCCTCACCTTCGCCAACTTTCACATTGCCGCCTGAGCGATCACATTGCACGTCCATCTCCGCAGATGGCTCTGTGAACGGAAAGAAGTGCGGACGGAAACGCGTGACCACGCTGTCCACCTCGAAAAAGGCGCGCGCGAAATCAGACAGACAGCCTTTGAGGTGTCCCATATGAGTGGCTTTGTCGATCACCAGTCCTTCGACCTGGTGGAACATCGGCGTGTGGGTCGCATCCCAGTCATTGCGATAGACACGTCCCGGGATGATCACCCGGATGGGTGGCTTCTGCGTCATCATGGTGCGGATCTGAACCGGCGAGGTGTGCGTGCGCAGAACCTTGCGCTCGCCTTCCTTGTCCGGCGCCATGAAGAAGGTGTCGTGATCTTCGCGTGCAGGATGCCCGATCGGGAAATTCAACGCGGTGAAATTGTGGAAATCGTCTTCAATGTCCGGGCCTTCGGCCACGGCAAACCCCATGGCGCCGAAGATCTCTTCAATCTCTTCAAACACCTGCATGACCGGATGGAGCGTGCCTGTCCGCCAATCGCGCGGCGGCAGAGTGAGATCTTCCTTCTCATTCACGAGGCGCGCTTCGAGCTCTGCGTCTTCCAGCGCCGATTTCCGAGCTTCGACCGCATCATTGAGACGGGTCTTCAGCGCGTTCAGCTTTGGCCCCATCTCTTTGCGTTCTTCCGGGTCCATGCCGCCAAGCGTTTTCATCAGGCCAGAGACGCGGCCTTTCTTGCCGAGCTCGGCGACGCGCACGGCGTCAAGCGCGGTCAGATCAGCGGCTGCTTCGATCGAGTTCAGCGCTTCTGTTTCAATGGTTTCAATCTCGGACATGAGGTCTCTCTGACTTCCAGCTCTGGCTGGCCCTTCTTTACCAAGGTCTGGAATGATTTCCAGTGCATACCGCCAAATACAAAAACGACCGCAGCCAGGGGCAACGGTCGCTTGGTTGGAACAGGTAAAAGCGAGGCTTAAGCCGCCAGAGCTTTCTTCGCCTGTTCCACGATGTCTTTAAACGCAGCCGGTTCGTTGATGGCGAGATCAGACAAAACCTTCCGGTCCATTTCGATGCCGGCTTTCGTGATGCCGTCAATGAAACGAGAATAGGTCATTGTATCGTCAAGCTCACGGACAGCAGCGTTGAGGCGCTGGATCCAGAGCGAACGGAATGTGCGCTTTTTCTGCTTACGGCCAACATAGGCGTAAGTGCCAGCCTTCATGACAGCGGCATTCGCCGTGCGGAAGGTGTTTTTGCGACGGCCATAATAGCCTTTTGCCGCTTTGATGACTTTTTTGTGCCGCGCGTGAGCCGGCACCTTGTTACGGGAACGTGACATGGTTGTTTATCCTTCTCAGCTTACGCGTTACTTGGTGCCGTAAGGCAGCCAGCTTTTGATACGAGGCGCATCAACATCTGCGACAACAGTTGTGCCGCGGTTGGTGCGAATGTATTTCGCGTTATGGCTGATCAGGCGGTGGCGCTTGCCCGCAACACCGTGCTTGATTTTACCCGTAGCCGTGATTTTAAACCGCTTTGCAGCGGCTTTCTTGGTTTTCATCTTCGGCATTTTCATCTCCTGCGCTGAGCGCTATTATGTTCATGCTTCGCGAGGCAATGCCTTGCGCCTCTTTGAAGCGAAAGCGCGCTTATACGCAAGAGAGCCGAAATTTCAAGAGGAAATCTGCTCAGAAATCGGAGTTTCCGGCCTTGGAATCAGGCGTTCTGAAACGCGCGCTCATCGGCCGTTCCCTTGAGGAACCGCGTGAAGGCATCGATCGCTTTGATCGAGTCTTCCGGATTGCGACCGCCCACTGATTTCAATTCACGAACAAGATGGCTGGCGGCTTCCCGAACGCGGTCCAGATCAGCGGGTGACATGGTCATTTCCTTCTCAATTGCAGTTTGACGTTTGGTGTGTTCAGTTTCAGAGGTCGGCGGCTGCGTTTCGAGTTCGAACAGCACCGGATCATAAACACCGGTCCGCAGGCGGGTTTGTGCGAGAATGTGCGGCCCGGATTCGATCTCAACCGCGATGGCTTCGCCATTGCCGTCTTCAAATCTTTGCGGCTCGCCCAGCTTTTTCACCGGCCAGACTGCTGCCATGCGATCGAGGAAAACGGTATCCATAAGGCAGGTCAGGGCGGTGAGGCCGCGACTGACGGCAAATTCCATCACGCCACACAACAGGTATTTCTGGGCGTTGGCGATCTCTCCTGCGCCTTTGCGGCGGGCATTGGTCGCAACCATCCAGCGCGTCAGATCCCAGACATCGTCACGACGCGGAGCTTCGCCCGACAGATAGTGCGGTAGTTTATCTCCGAGGAGATAAGGCGTGTTGGTAGGATTAAGCCGGAACGTCGCCAGGATGCGACCATGCCGGTCCAGATTCATCAGATAAACGGCATGCTCATTGTCGAACTCATCCGTCTCGCGACCATTGGATGATGTGAGATCGCTCCATCCACGTTGCTTCACGTAAAATTCGTGGCGCATCCGGAACATTTCATCGAGCTGCCGGCCGTAGAGATGCTGGTTATGTAGGGTAACCACGTGAATGAGCACGGTCTGTCTCCGTTATCCTGAAGGACAACCATCCCGCAATTTGACCAGCCGATCACTAATGGATTTCCACCAATAAATGGTGGGGAAACGCCTACTTATCCCTGAAAAAACACCACTCTAAACACCTTATAGTGTATAATTTTACACGTTTAGGTGAAGTTTAGTCTGTCGGCATGACGCTATTGAGTGCGCTCCGGCCGCCATCCAGCACAATGGTCTGGCCAGTCATATAGCCAGCGGCAGTGGATGAGACGAACAAAGATGCTTCGGCAACTTCCTTGGCCTTGGCATTCCGCCCGAGCGGCGTGCGCGATTTGAGCCAGGGTTCAGCTTCGTTTGGTCGTGGACGGCTTGCAACAATGGCGTTTGAGCGGATGTTCTTCGACGCATACTCCACCGCCAGGGCGCGCATCACCGACAAGAGTGACCCATGCGTTACACTCAAAGCGGCCTCACCCGGATCACCTAATGCAGCCGCCATGGAGACGATCTGTAGAAAGGATTTGGGATGCGGAGGCCGTTCCGTATTCGACGCATGTTCTTCCAGCTCGCGGATCATTTCAGCGCCAAAAATCTGTCCGGCCATCATGGCTGACAAGGTGGACTTCTGAAGCTCTTCTGAAAAGCGCGACATATCCATATCAACAAGGGCTGTCGGTTCCGGATGGGAAGGGACATGCAAGACGGCATCTACACCGTCATATTGTTCCAATGTGCCGGACAGCGCATTTTTCAGACCGAGACGCGTTGTCTGATCTTCATGGAGATAATGGGCTTGTTTACCGAGTTCATTCTCAGCGCGATCGAGCGTCTTGCGATTGCCGTCTACCACCATGACCGACCAGCCCGCATCGGCAAAGCGATGCCCGCAGGCAAGTCCGGTTCCGCGACCGAGACCTAGAATAACGACACTGGGAGGCCGCATGGCATCTGCCTTTCACATTCTCTCTCTGTCAGACCGCCCTAGCCATGAGAGCCTTGTGCGGTCAAGCAGAATAGCTGTGAAGTCAGCTGCAATCCGAGCGAACCCGGACCAATATTAATGATGTAGATTTCCCTGAAGGGACTGAATTTCTTCTTTGAGTTTCAGCTTCTCTCGCTTCATGCGGGTCATCTTGATTGAGTCAGACGACGGTCTTCGCTGTTCTTCCTGGAGCGCTTCATCAATTTTCTTATGACGGGCGGAAAGTTCCTGCAGATGATTTTCTAGACTCATCGCGTCGCTCCTTTTCACATTTGGCCCCACATGGAACCACGAAGTCATCATTTCGTCACGTATTGACTCTGAAATTTTTTCGATTTTCGCGGTCTGCGGCCTCCTGCCCCCCGTTCGCGCCTCTTTTATCCACAGGAAAAATAGGTTAATAGGAGTGCCCGGTTCAATAAAGGCTAAAATAAAATGGACGGCTCAGGTTTCGATTTTGAAGAAGGCATTCGCGAAATGTCTGCTCGGCTGCAAAGCCTTGAAGCAGAACACCGCGACCTTGATCGTTTGATTACAGAAGTTCAGACCAGCGCAGACTTGCTCACACTCCAACGCTTAAAGCGCTCCAAGCTGCGTATGCGCGATGAAATATCGCGGCTGCGTGGGCTTCTTTACCCTGATATTATTGCTTAAAAGCCACGCGACTCCCAAAATCCTGCCTGAATTCAGGGATACGAACCGGAATGGCACACGCAATGGGCGAGTTGCCATATTCTCGTCATGTATAACCGTTTATGCATCAGGCTGTTGTTGTTTGGACTGGCTTTACCGCGCTGGTCGTGCCGAATAGGTTTGGTGAGGTGAGATGAGTACCCAAGACTCCAGTCCGAACAGTTCGCTCGGTTTCCGTAGCGCGATCATTGCGAGTATTATTCTCTCAATCGTGTCGTTTCTCACCACCTGGAGTGGCCTGAGAGCGGCGGACCCGATCCAGCAAAGACTGGCCGAAGGGTCGGATGTTTCCGGCCTGACAATGTTCGACAAGGCGGAAAGCCTTGCGATCACGCTTGGCCTGGCTTTTGGCATTCAGGCCCTGATGCTCGCTTTGGCCTGGATAGCGAGCCGCCTGATCATGCTGGAACAGCGCAAGCGTTGGTGGCTGATTGGCTCGATCTTTCTTGGCTATTTCGCCGCGACAACAATCTCAGTCACCTTTTCCTATGTTGATTTGTTCGACCGGATGTTCAGCGCTCAGAAATCTGACTGGTCCGCGGAAACCATGCGGGAACGCGGCGATGTGATTGTTGAGCAGCTGATCGAAGAACTTCAGGCCGAAGTTCGAGAAGCCCGATCCGATTTCTCAAGCCAACAGGCCGGCTTCCAGTCTCAGCTCAATGTCCTGTCCGAGGCCTCGACCCTGCAGCGTCAGGTCATTCTTTCGCGCCTGGATGAGCGCCGGTCGGAACTCCGCGAATATCGCCGCGAAATGGGCACAGCGCGCGCTGAAGCCCGCAGTGCTGCTGTTGGGCGCGAATCCCGGATTGAGGAACTCGAAGGCCTGGTTGACGAGTTTGAACAACAGGTCCGCACACTCACCTTGCAGCGCGATGAGTGGCTGGCCGAAGTCACCAAGCTTGAGACGCAATCTCAGCGCAAGGAAGATGAAAAACTGCTCGAGGAGCGCGGCGCGCAGGATAGCGGTCAGGTTGGACGGGGTCCGCGCTGGAGGGAACTCGACAGAGAGCACGATATCATCAAGGCCAATCTTGAAGTTGCGACCAATCGGCTGGAAAATGCTGAACGAGAACTCTCCAACGCCAACGAGGCGCTGCTCAACAGTCAGCGGCAATTGGCGATTGTTCGCGGCTCAGGCAGCAATGAGGAGATCGACCAGGCGCTGGATGCCGGATCGGATGTCCGTGTCGACTTCCTGCAGGCCGAGATCGACGCCTTGACCGCGCAGGCGAGCGCCCTGGAAATTCCTCAGATCGACTTTACCTCTGAAAACATCAGTGAAGATGAGATCAATCAGATCCAGTCCGCGTGCACGCAGATCAAGTCCGAGCTGATGTCTGCTCAGGCAACGGACGAAGCAAGTGAAGCCGTATCCAATTTTGATCCGACAAGCATTGACTGCACCTCTGGCGGCGCATTTGAAGCCGCGCGCAGGCTCTCAAATCTTCAGGCGAGCGTAGACGATGTCCGCAGCGAGTGCCGCGCAGATAGCAGCGAAACCTATGCAACGGCGCGCGGTACGGAACTCCTTCAATATATCCGAAATGAGTGCATCACGGCCTCGGCGCTCGCCGCGCGCGACAAGCAGGATTATCTCGAAGATCTGCGCCGTGTGGCCCGGACCCGTGACCCTGACGCCGCGCCAATCGCTTATTCCTTCGTGGCGCTGCAGGACCGGGAACCGCAGGCCATGTTTGCGGCCTTGCTTGCACTGTCCGCTGACCTTCTCATTCTGCTGGTCAGCCTGTTCGGCAATGCAGGGCATCATCACCATGGCCCGGCACCCACCCACGGCGAGACCGTGCCGAGCTCTCGTCGGCTCGAAGGGCCTGAGCCCAATCTGTTCAATGACGACTAAGGCGCTGGGCTAGTTGATGTCAGGAAGAAGCCGTTCGGGAATATCGGTTGGGTCATAGCTGGACGGGCGATTGCGGCTGAGGACTTTGAACAAGGCTGGTAGAAAGACAATGATCAGCGCCAGCTTGATTACCACCGCCCAGATCAGCCCGATCGACACCAGAAAAACCGCCGCGACGGCCAGCATGAGCAGAATCCACGCCGTCAGAATCCAGTTCATGACATAAGAAACCGGCTTGGAACCTGACAGGTAGTTCACCGCCGAATTCTCTGCGTTCAGCCGCTCGTGAAACGCGGTGACGAAATTCCGATAGTCTTCGGCCTGGTCCTCAAAGTCATAAATGCCGCGATAATCAATGCTGGTGATCACCAACTCCACAATGGCATCAATCCGCATGGCAAAGCGCCGTCGCTCGGCCCTTGTCGGCTCATATCGTAGCCGGACAGAGCGGATCTGGGTGAATGGAATGCGCCGCGATCGGCCTTTTTCATCCTCCCAGATGAGCTCCGTTTCGCCCAGCGTCCAGGTTTTTCGCGGCTCAAACTGATGGAGTTTCTGAGAATATTGCATGCCCGCCCCTGATCGATCGTCGTTTTATCGGTCAAGACTTTCGCATTTACGGAATTGGGTAAATACCCGGTTCAAAGGATCGGTCGCCGGGCTGCCGGCCCGCCCCTTCGGAGGCGCCGCGCGCGGTGAGACTGATGAAAAAAGTCGTCAAAGTCCGCCTTCACTGCGTTTCGGCGCGACAGCCTTGTTCGAATATAATCAATAGCGTGATCGTTTCAGGCGCATAGGTTGGCTTGCTGAGCCGAAGCTCTGAAAGAGCGAAGGCTGGTGCGCTAGAGGGCTTCGCACTCAAGCCATATAAAGCTGTATTTGTTTGGAATTTTTTCGAGTGATCTTTTAGATACCCTAAAATATACCCTACTTTTCATTTTTGTATCGTCAATTGAGAACGAATCTGCTGCTGACTCAGCTCAATTGACCAAGGTCGTCCAAAAACTCCGATCCGGGCGAAACACCGCTGACAAACAACCGGTCACGCGCTCTGGTGCATGCGACATAGAACAGGTGACGTTCCGTCTCGAACACATCAGTCAATTCAGCCTCATCCGCAACGCCATCTATGCGGGATTGAAGTGGAAGCACATCATCGTCGCACGCCATCACTGCAACTGCTTTGAACTCCAGCCCTTTAGCCAGATGCATGGTTCCAATTGAAATGCGCCCGTTTGGATCTTCCTGCCGTTCGGACAACTCCATGGCGGTGTTATTCGACTGCTGGACGGCCTTTCTCGCGCGATTAAAATCAGACAATGAACGAACGAACACGCCAATTTCTGAGGGCTCTATTCCGTCCTCAATGGTCCGCTGTATCCACGTTGAAACGGCTTCGACCTCCTCGGTCTCGTTAGCAAAGGTTTTAAGGGTAGGTTCTGGACCATTGAAAACGGACACAGTGCCAGTTCGGTCCTGTTCTTCGCCGTCAACGTCTCGCACTTTTGGCGGCAGCAGCTGATCGGCAGATTGTCGGATCTGGTGCGATGTTCGGTAATTCACTTTCAGCGTACCGGATCGCCCTCGAATATCTACACCGAGTTGAAGCCACGAAAACGGCTCCTGGAAAATGCGCTGCCCTAAATCTCCAGCGAAAAACATCGCGTCAGGTGTCGGTGAAACAATCGCCGCAAGCATGCGAAGTTCCGGTACACTCAGGTCCTGCGCCTCATCAACAACCACATGCGTATAAGGTTTGTGGTCGCGCGCGTTGAAATGTTCGGTTACGCGCTTATAGATTTCGGGCCAGGTCTGGATGCCTTGCGTTTCGAGGATAGATCGCGCTTTTTCAAATATTGGCCAAAGCGTCTCGCGCTGTTTTGACCCAAGACGGTTTTTACGTCCAAGCCTGGGCACATTCCGATAGTCATCCAGAGATGAGACCTGCCAGGCATCGACGACCTTGGTCCATTCCGACATCAAAAAGTTCACTGAGTAGGTGGTGACATCAAGTTTATCTGCAGCGGCCTTCAAAACTGACTTCACCTGTTCGTCTTTGGCGGGTCGAGGATCGTGACCAAAGGCGAGCGTAAACAGCTCTTTTGCAACGCCCTTGAATGGCAAGATCGAAACGCGATGCACGATCTCTGGTGTATCGCCGGTTAGAATTTGCAGCTTCTTTTCGAGCGCATTCGCCAAAGGCGGCGAGAATGTCGTCAGAAGCACTTTGGCATCTGGCTCACGTTTGATCGTTTCCCAGGTTCGATGCAATGCAACAACGGTCTTACCCGTGCCAGCAGAACCGGAGACGCGAGCAGGACCATTGAATACGCGCTCGACAGTGTCGCGTTGCGACGGATGCAAAAAGACTGTCCATTGATCCCAAGGGTAGTCGAGTGCACGGCGCAGCTCTTCTTCGTTCTCGAGAACACGAAAACGGCGTTGAGCGTCCGGGTGATAGAAGGCATCCGCTGCTGCTGCGACTGGCGTCGCGCGAACTTTTGGTTTTTCCCCCACAGCGATGTCGAGGAGAGCCTCGGCTGCCTCGGCGGGCAGATGCTCTGCCAACTCAAAAAGCGTGTCTTCAGTGGCTTCAAGGACGCTTTCCAGCCAATCTTCCGGTACACCATAATCCAGCAAGTCGTCAGTGCTGAGATGGGCAAACAGAGGCGGCTTATGAGGCGCAGGTGTAGCGTCAGCTTCGACCGGCACATGCACCAGAATTTCTTCGACGCGCTCGCGTACCTCGACGATTTGCGCAGCACCGGTTCTGGGATGAGTGTCGATGCGCCGACGCTCAGCCCATTTATAGGCGTCGTCATGGTGGTCGACATAGCAGACGAGAATGCTGTCGGCGGTCTTGTGAATGATCAGTCGAATGTCGCGGCTTGCGCGGATCGACCAAAAGTTCTGGTCCTTTGATTTGTCGATGCGATGGAAGCTCAACGCTGGATGTGCCGGGTCCATCTGTAGGTCGAAAACAGTGGTTTTGACTGCCTTCTGTTCCTGGGCGGTCAGTTTCCGGAGCGCGGCCGGGAAGGTATCGGCGATGAGAAAGTTCAAGACATAATCCTAACCACCGAGGTTTCTTCAGACAATTGAAGTTCGCCTGAAGCGATTTGCGCAATCGGGTTCCTTAAGATTCTAAATTTCGGCACCTCGAATACGTTTGAAACACATACGATGGAGTATTTATCGTTATATTTCGATGCAGTTTTGTATTCATTTGCCGTGAAGTAAAATTTATTCAATTTATTTACAGAAGTTTTGACTTCAATTAATTCCAATTTGCCTTTTTGATTGAAGCTACTTATATCGTAACCGACGAATGGAGTTTTCTGACTCGTCCATTCGACCATCTGGGCATACTTTTTAAGCCCAAGTTTTTTCAATTTCTTCTTCTCCCTTCTGAAGACTAGTTCCTCTCCAGCCCGACCAATCTGCATTTTCTTAAGTGCTAACAATACCTGCTGATCATAACTTAACTCTGTGTTTGAACCGGTGGCCAAATAATGGTCTATGCTATCGATATCTTGGTCATGAATTTTGGCGGACTTTCCGATGAAAAGCCCAGTTGAATGCAATGTGTCCTGTTGCAGCAGGTAATTAATCAAAAAGTCCGGTTTGAAATATAGCTGATACTCTTGGTCAAAAAGTTGAGTTTTAACTTCGTGCGAAAACCACCCTGTTGTAGAAATTTTCGCAAAAGAAGGGCGGTAAACGAAAGTTGATGCATTGTGAGTGCTGCCACCGTGATGCAATCGCCGAGGGTCGATACCAACAAGCAGACGCTTTTCACGTTCGACACCCAACACAACATCTGCACTACCGCCTAATGGCTCCAAGTTGCCTTCATAGGTGGAAGTGATTTCAACACGGCGTTCATGAGGGTTTGTTCGGTATGCTTTGCCTACAGCGAATAGTAATATCCGAAAACGTAACGAGTGCTTTCCTGCCTTGATCGTGATCAATATCCGATTAGCCGCGGTTTTCTCGCAATTCGAAATACTTGATTGGTCAGAGAGACTATTAATTTCTTGTATCAGCCAATCAGCATATTGTGAGGTTTTAAGCATGCTAAACCCCAAAGACCTTCATCACTTCGTCGCCGAAATGGTTGATCACCTTCACGGCAAAGCGTCCGGTGGACGGGCGCGGGAAGGGCCGGGAGGTGTCGCGATAGAGCGTTTCCCAAGCTTCCTCGTGGATCTCGGCGCGAAGTGAGGTTTTCAGCTGTTTGTACGGATCGTTCGCGCCAAGAAAGTAAGCGTGGCGGACAAAGAAGCTTTCCTCGTCATAATCTGTATCGATGAACCAGGCGGCAATGTCATCCTTGCCGGAGGCGCGCACTTCGCCAGTTTTCGGGTCGAAGACATCTACGCCCAGAACCTCGACTTCGATCTGACCGTCGTCAAGGAACTTCCATTCAATGTCTGGCTCACCAAAGACGACGAACAGATTGCCGGAGCCGGTATTTTTCAGCTCGTCAGACATATGAAGTTCAGGGTTCATCTTGGCCTTGAGGATAGGCAACGGGCCAAGCTTGTTGAGCTCTGAGGTGTGCGCCTCGAAATTGAAGCCGCAGGCAATCAATACGTCAAAACGGGCATCCAAGGCTTCACGCGCAGCGGCGGTGAGGTCAGCGCGTGCCACGGTGCCAAACTCCGGGCCGATGAAAATGGCGGCGCGTTTCTCCGTGCTGCCCTCGGTGAATGTGCCTGTTGCGGCGATATAGTCACCCGGCCAGCCTTCAATGGCCGTAAAGCTGATCCGGTCTTCCTTGGCGGATTGCTGCACGCCGGAAGATTTCAAATGCTCCAGGATCATTTTGGCGAATTCGTCGGGCGGGGTTTCCTTCGCCGTGCGCTTGCCTTCGGCCGCATCCATCTCGTCGATCAGTTCGTAATCATCGGCCGGGATGACACGATGGGGTGATAGCGTCTCGACGGTGAACGGGCCCGCCACGCGGACGCGGGAAGTGTCGGCATAAGGGCGGTCATAGAGGAGTTCGACGTCTGCCTTCTGGGCGATTGAAGCATCGATTTTTTGTTGGCGCTCAATGCGAAGTTTCCACCATTCTTTGTGCAGCCCGATGACGTTACTGGACCATCCTGCTTCAGGCTCTCTCGGGATTTCCCACTCCTCCCAGCTGTTTCCAGACGCGTCGTTGAGTTTTCTACTAAGCGGTTCCAACTGCTTCTGATATTCCTCCCAAATCACGTCGATTTCGGTATTGTTGGCGATGGATTTGAGTGTCACGCGCGGCGCCCGTTCGTAGACAAAGCCCAACGAAACATCATTGCGAACCGGTGCATCGGATGGCGGCTTGCCAGTCAGCGCGCCTTCTTTCTGACGACCTTCATGAGAGTCAGCGAGCAGGTAGTATGGATAGCGCGTGGTCATCATGCGCGTTCTTGCTAGGGCCAATGCTACACGGGAGGTGTCAATTGTGATCCATCGACGGCCCCATTGTTCGGCCACTACCGCAGAAGTTCCAGAACCACAGGTGGGATCTAAAACTATATCCCCAGGGTCTGAGGCCATTAAGATGCATCTTTGTGCTATCTGCGTATTTGTTTGAACAACATACACCGGTGCATATTGACCCAAAAAGCCATCCCAGACGTTACCGATTGCGGTGAGGCCGGATTCATCGAGATATCGAAGGTGTCGGAGTGAGTTCCCCACTCTAATTATTTTTCCTGACCGTAGAGCGCGCTCCAGTTGGGGCTTGGGCGTTCCCCACCACCGGTTGCCCGACTCGAAAGTTTTACCCTGGTATACAATCGAATACTTGGCTCCAGGCCCAGGTTTTGTCAGGGACACATCTTGAGCTAGCCTTCCGTTTTTGAGCTCTTCAGCGCTGGCTTGGGATTTTCTCACAAGTCCACGACTAGGCGTATCCAACCAAGAGAAGTTTGGATCATTCTCGGCGTCTTTGAGCTCATAGAGCGGCCTGTATTTGTAGCTCTGGGACTTGGAGTACCATAATATGTAGTCCAACCGTGCCGCTATTCGTCCGGTTGCTCCAAGGCCCGCTGCACCCTTTGAAAATGCGATTTGGGAGACAAAACTTTCTTCCCCAAAAACTTCATCCATCAGCGCGCGAACGCGGTGCACATTTTCATCGCCGATCTGAACGAATATGCTGCCGCTTTCCGTCAGCAAATCCCGCATGGCGGTGAGGCGGTCGCGCAGATAGGTGAGGTAGGAATGAATGCCATCCTTCCAGGTGTCGCGGAAAGCACGGACCTGTTCCGGCTCGCGCGTGATCTGGTCGAGCTTGCCATCCTTCACATCACGTGAGCGGGTGGACACCTGCCAGTTCGAATTAAACTTGATGCCATAGGGCGGGTCGAAATAAATGCATTGCACCTTGCCGCGCAGGGCTTCGCGTTCGGCAAGGCTCGCCATGACCTGCAGGCTGTCGCCTAAGATCATCCGGTTCGACCAGTTCTGATCATGGGCATAGAATTCGGTTTTGGCCTCAGGGTCGACACCGTTGAAGTCGTGAAACAGGTTCGGGATATCGCTTTCCACTTCGCGCGCGTCTTTCGTATGGCGCACCAGATCGTCAATGATCGCCTTGGGGTGGACTTTTTCCTGAATGTAGAGCGGCGGCGCGGCGACCAGGAGATCTGACCAGTCCTGAGTATCCTTGCCACGCCAGACAAGCTGGGCTTCGCCGATATCAATCTCGCCGGTTTCGGCCAGTTGTTCGATCTGTTCCGGTGTCAGGCGGATCTTCGCGCCTTTCCAGATGATTTGCGGGTCAAGATCCCCATCACGCTCTCGCACCTCGCCGCTCGCCAGCGGGAAGCGTCGCTCATAGGTGACGGGTTTGACCGGCTGCATTTCCTCGGCGCGCTGGGCGGCCGATTGCAGCTCTGCCGTCGGGATGTTCTTGCGCGTTGCGCCCGTATGCTTGAGGGCGTCGACCTTTTTCGATGACGGGTTAGAGGGCATGATCAATCAGTTTTCTTTGTTTTGGATTTTGGGGCTGGCAGCAAAGCAGGGGTCGGAGTTTCAAGGCTTTCGAGCACACGGACGAATTCTACGGGTTCAAGTTCTTTGCTCAGCTCGATCATGTTGCGGATGATGCCAATTTTCTTCTCGATGACATCCATATCAATTATGGTGGCCTCGGAGTTTGTTTTTCGAGCTTCGGCGAGTAGCTTTTCAGTCTCAGCGAGGACAAGGCTTGTGTCGGCTTCAAGCTTTGCATTCTTGAGCCCCTGTTCTTTCAGCCTGTCCTGAACGTTCTGAAATGCAAGAGAGCCTATTTTCTGACTCACATCTCGCAGTGTTTGTTCTGATGTTGGATCAACGACCGTATCCAGTAATCCGTTCAACGCCTTGAAAAGATTTCTTCTAAATTTCTTCATCGCTTTGACGTCATCGTCATCAGTTTCGAAGTTCGACGGATTTCGGATTGCGATTTCGGTCGCACCATTGGCAAGCTGCTCGTAGACCTGCACAAATGTGTCGATGATCATGTCCGTCGCACGGAGCGCCTGATCCGTGTCCAGAATGGTTGCGAGGCGGGCGACCCCTTTCATCGTATAAACGTGGGGTGCGTATCGAGCGCCGCCTCGTTTGCTTTTTGAGGTCGCGCTCTGCGACCTCAAACTTTCCCATTCGGGACCATTTAGTTTGAAAACGTGGGTATCGTTGAACTTGGCCGGGTTGCGCGAAACCGCTTCGTTTATACGCTTGGTTTCTGTTCCAAAAGCTTCTGCAACTTCTGAATCGAGCATGACCCGCTCGCCCCGGACTTCCAACACACTGTCTGAGACGAGCGTGACAAGCTGGTTCGCACGGTTAGCCATTCGACAGCTCCTTTGAGGTCGCGGTGTGCGACCTCAAAATCTCGTTGAGGCGTTCTTCCATAAGCGCCTCAAACTGATCTGACATTTCCCAGACATCGCCGAACTCCTCAAACGCCCAGCGGCCGAACTTGCCGAGCGCGTTGACGCCCGGCACCCATTTGTTGCGAATGGTGTCGTGCTTGGAGCGGGTGGTTTCGTCGCGGCGACCTTTCACCTCGATGATGAGGTTCAGCGGGTCGTCTTCGCCCTTGCCGTCATCCACCTGCACGATGAAGTCCGGGATGTATTTATGCGGGATTGCGCCGTGCTTGTAAGGCACTTCAAAGCCAAGCCCCTGGTTTTTCACGAAGGAAATGACCTTTGGGTGGTTTTCCAGCGTCATTGCCATGACGGCTTCCCAGTCTGAATCGCAGACGACCGCATTGATGTGAGATTTGTCGCGGATCTCGTAAATGTCCTTGCTCGTCTGGAAGCCAACAAATCGGGTGGAGCCTTTGGGGTTATAAGCATCCAGAACGGCTGTGATGCGGTCCTGATCGCCCACGGCTTTTGTTATGGAGCTGTAGAGGCGCTCTGATGCGAGGTTGGCGATGGTCTTGATCCCGAGCATCCAGGGGCCGGTGCCGCCTTTGCATTCTAGATAACCTTCGTCGATCCAGCGACGGACAATGCGCTTTAGCTGACCGAAGAGATGGAGCTTTGGCTCACCGTTTCCGTCTTCGTCTTTGAAATAAGAATAGAGCAGATGCTTGGCGAGTTCGAAGGAAATGGTGCTGGGGCGCATATCCTTCATTTCGGCGACGGTCAGTTTATGTCCTTCGCCGACAATGCCTTCAACCACAGTTTCGCCTGGGCCGACCATTGTCGGGTCGAGTACGAGGCGAGAATCATCGTCGAAGCGGGCTTCCAATCGCTCTTCAGGCAGTTCGACGCGATAGCCAGTGACGCGAGGAAACTGGATTTCCAACGCTTCGCGTTCCTTCATGGCATGGATGCGCTTCATCGGCTTTGGCGCTGTTGGCGGAGACACGACAGGCTTGGCGGTGAAGTTGAACGGAATACCGAGAATATCGGCATACTCGACATCGAACAGGTCCTCGTCGTTCAGCTGGTAGGAATAGCGGCGAAGACCTCGGCCAACTACCTGTTCACAGAGCAGTTGAGTGCCAAAGGCGCGTACGCCGAGGATGTGGGTAACTGTATTCGTGTCCCAGCCCTCTGTTAGCATTGAGACAGAGACCACGCAGCGGACCTGCTCGCCGAGTTTGCCCTTGCGGCCGACAGTGTTCATCACTTCTCGAAGGATTGCTTCGTCAGAGATTTCATTCGCAGATGCTGCGCCATCGCGCTGCGCGATCTCGCGTTTGAACTGTTCAATTTCTCGAGATGCCGCCTGCCTGAAATTTTTATCCAGTGCCTCGCCGGACTCAAGTTGCGCACTATCGACCAGAAGGGTGTTTGGTCGCGGAAGCGGATTTCCGTGTTCATCGAAGTTTGAAAACTGTTTTAAGTACCCGGTCCGAACAGTGAAGAGTTCTTCGGGGTCTTCGGGAAGCGGTCGTTGCCATCCAGATATCCACTCAGCAACAAGTTTTGAAGTTGAAGTGTTGTTACAGACGACGATGAAAACCGGGGGCACTTCGATGCCTGCAAGTTTCCATTGTTCAGCTGTTTGCTCATAATGATTGTATAGTGCGACGAGCGCGGTTTGTAGCGGAGCAGGCAGGTCATCAGGGTCGAGATCGGTCTGACCTCGGCCCTTCTTCGGGAGGTCTTTGCTTATGTGGGGCCAGAGGTCTCTGAAAATCGGTACTTCGGCGTCCGGAATATTGTCGGCTACCGGTACGCGCGGCAGCTTCACGATCCCGCATTCGATGGCATCGATCAGTGAAAAGTCAGACACCACCCATGGAAACAGCGTGCCCTCAACATATCCTGAGCCTTTCAGGAAGAATGGTGTTGCCGAGAGGTCATACACCGCGCGAACACCAAGTTTCCGCTTGAAGGCTTCAATGCCGCTGATCCAGAGACGAGCGGCTTCATTTTCTTTTTGCGCCTCTTTCTTTTCATCACCCTTAAGTTCGTAGAGATCATTGTCGCGCCTGTCGCGGTAACAATGGTGGGCCTCGTCATTGATCACGACGATATTCTTGATGCCCATCAGCTCATCGGCGACCCGGCGCACCATTTCGCCTTCTGCTTCTTTGCTCTGGATTTCCTCGCCGCGGCCTTGAAGCAGGGAACGTCCAACCTTGTTGATGTCCAGCTTCTCTTTCAGTTGAAAGGCATGATAATTCGTGATGACGATCTTGGCTTTGCCGATATCGGTCAACATGTCCGCCGGGACGAGCTCACGATCTTTGTAATAGCTCTCTGTATCAGACGGCAGAAGCACGCGCAGGCGGTCGCGGATTGTGATGCCTGGCGCAATCAAAAGAAATCCACGCGTGAACTGATTGCTGGTTGGAGACCTAACGGCATTCGCCGTTTGCCACGCTATCAGCATTGCCATGACTGTCGTCTTCCCGGCACCCGTCGCCATCTTCATGGCAAGGCGCAAGAGTTCCGGATTGGCTTCGGCGTTTGCACTTTCGATGTGATCCCAGATGCGGCGCTCAGCGTTTTTGTTCGCAGCATTGTGCGCGCTTCTGTTTTTGCGTGCGACTTCAGTCAGCCAGATGATCGTTTCGACCGCTTCCACCTGACAGAAGAAAGGGCGAATGCCCTGAAACTCGTGGCTGCGCCAATACTGCAGTAGGCGTTGGGTTGTGGGTGTAACGCCCCAGTCATTCGTATTTGGAATTCGTCGCCAGGTCGCGACCTTGTCTCTAATCTCATTGATGATCGGAGTGGGGTCGTAGGCTTGCTCCTCGCTCGAAATGCCATCGGCATCTCGGAACATCAGACTGCCCTGGTCGTCCCCGGATGATTTCTTTTTCTTACGAGCCTTTGGTACCGCCACTATATATTTCGACGGTCGACGCCCCGGTCGAGGGGCTTCGTTTAATGGTTGCCCATCATCAGTGAGTGCATGGTGCTGGCCCGGCGCATCGTAAGGCGAGTTCAGAATTGGATGCGAATAAAATGGTGGTGTTTCGTTGTCCAATTCATTCTCCCCCAGCAGTCTTGGTATCGCGCATTCTCAACCGGACTATATCGAACCAAATTCTCGAGTCTCGCAAATTCTTGGATCACGCTTCGCCGACGACCATCTGAGGATCCTCAGAACAGACAAGAGCAGCGTTATCCTGTGTCGGTTCAATCGGGGAACTTGACTTCAAAATCGCCTGATTTTGTGGCCCCATAGGCGTACGTAAAAACTCTTAGAATGATGCGTGCTCAGCGCACGTAAAAATTCGACGTGCTGTCGAAATACCTGGAGCGAATTTTAGATTTTAAAATCCACCTCTAGCGTCCTTCGCCATCCAACCTTTGAGCTCATTAATCCACTCATCATGCGTTTTTCGACCATGAGGTTGATTCTTAATTCTGTCCCAAAACTCCCAGAACGCATAGCCGATGTCTTCAGCCCACGAGTCACTGATTTCGAGTTTCTCACGCGAAAAGCGAATGATTTCGGGATGAAGTTTGTAGTTCTCTTCTGGACCGTCTTTAGAACAATTTAAAAACTGAGATACCGTCAGGAGTCTGCGTCCGCTTGCGGACGTGCTGGCATCATGTGCGATGTTTGAATTGGTTTTGATCTGGTTTCTATTTGGTATCGGTTCAGCGGAATCGTTGTCAGCATTTATAAGCTGGCGAGATTCCATATCTGAATTTTCAGAAATGGAATTTTCCCGATTTTCATGAAAAGTAACGGAATAAGCCGGTCCGAACGCGTACCAATTGGTCCTGTCATACGAATGACGATTGAAATTGCCGACAATCAAGAACTCTGCCTTGATGAGTTTGTTGATGCAGGACCAGATTTGGTTTTCTGAAAAGTACGGCATCCGTTCGCGGAACTTACTCACTGGATCGTACATCCAGTGCTTTCCTTCATGGAGGTTTCGACTGTGTTTTTCGTTTTCAAGAATCCAGAATGAAATGTGATTGAAAACGACGGCTGCGGGAACTCCCAAAAGACACGCAACTTTCACGCTGAAGAAATGCCTGTCTCCGTTTGGTGTGCTCTCCATCTGACGGCCAACTACTCTGAATACAGCTTGCGGATATCTTCAGCCCGCCAGACGGTCGTCTTGGTTCCGAGCTTGGTCGGTTGTGGGAAGCGGCCGTCTTTTACGCCAGCCCACCACGATGACGCTGAAACCGGAATTGGTCCGTTCGGCGCCAGAATATCTTTTATGCGGACGAGTCCCGTTTCGGGGAATTTAGAATTGATTGACACTGATTTGCTCCACTTTGATTCAAGTGAGCCAGTTCAATCAGGATCAATCCAGTTTGTGTGGGAACTTACGAAAATTCCCATGGGAATTATTTTCGCTGCAGGACATCCCGCGCCTCTCGAAGCCATTTCCTTACCGTTTTCAAATCAACCGGGGTTCCATTGAGCCGCGCATCAGATTCTATACGACTGAATGCCGATGTCTTTTCGTCGTTTACATTCCAGTCGTATTTGTTCACCGCCATAGCGACCAACAATGACGCCACTGGTCGTGATAGTTTAGGTTCAGATCTGTCGGAGTTTCCTGACTTTCCCGATAACTTCGTTAAGTCTTCAGCTCGCACCAAGATGTCGGAAAGTGAGAAGCTACTATTGGCGAGAATAACGCGCAACTGAATGCCCGATTGGCGATCATGCAGAAGAGAAACCGCCCAGCAGTTCTCAGGCACCTTTTCGATATGAACAGGCCCTTTTCCCAAACCAAGGCCGTCATCATGTGGCCAATTAACATTCTCTACGAACGAGATCCAATTTTCTTCCAACATCCCTGCAATGGTGCTGGCTTGAGGAATTTCTCCGGACAACTGTAAAAGTGCTGCACAGGCTCGGATCTTTCCAGAGTGCAACATCGATACCAATTCTTGAACAGGATTGATGGTGAATTCCGCTTTTAGCTCTTCAAGAGTAGGCAGATCGTCTCTGACGATTGCTTCCTCCATACTGTAGAATCTCGAACCGTCGGCTATAAAGCGCACAGCGTGACAAAACGGAGTCCACGCCTTATCGGCAAAGTTTTCGGACGCATCAGTCATTGCGGCTGACTCTGCTCAGACAATCCATCACATAATCCCCCCACCAATCAGCCATTCGGACACGCTCATCCCAATAGCGCGCCCGGTGATAGGCGCGACGGACCTGATCTGTGCCGACGTGAGCCAGCTCTGCTTCTATTGCGTCAGCATCCCACAGACCGCTTTCATTCAGCAGCGTGGACGCGCTAGCTCTAAATCCGTGGCTCGTGGCTTCATCTTTGGAAAAGCTCATTCTCCGGAGAGCCTGATTGAGCGTATTCTCAGAAATTGGCTTCAGGGTTGTCACCGGCGACGGAAACACAAACGAACCATTACCGGTCAGCGGGCGCAATTTTTCCAATATCTTCACTACATGTGCGCTGAGTGGCTTCTTATGCTCCCTTCGCATTTTGGCGCGCTCGCCCGGTATCGTCCAAACCCGTGCTTTGAGATCAAATTCGTCCCAGGTTGCAAAACGCAGTTCACCGGGACGCGGGTATAGGAGAGCCATGAGCTGAAGCGCAGCCTTTGTCGCGGGTGCCCCGTTGTCATATTGCCAGATTGCACGAATTAACTGGCCAAAGGTATCAGCATCTGTCGCTGCCGCCATGTGGCTCACCTTGTGAGCGACCAACGCACCGCGCAAAGCGAACGTCGGATCATTCTCCGCCCGTGCCGTGGCGATGGCGTATCGAAAGACCTCACCGATAACGCCACGCAAGCGCTTCGCTGTTTCGAAGTTGCCCGCTGCTTCCTGCTTTCTGAGAGTCACGAGCACTGTCGGGGCATTGATCTCTGTAATCGCTTTGTCGCCGAAGTCTTCAAACGCGAAACTCAGAAGCCAGGATTTTTTGTTGAGAGTAGACTTCGCCAACCCTTCGCGTCGTTTCTTGTCCAGCAGCTCGAGCGCAATTTTCTGAAAGGTATGTTTTGTGAGCGCCTCGGCAGCTTGTTTCTGTTTTCGAGCGTGTTCCATCGGGTCCACGCCTTCCGCGAGCAAAGTCTTGGCTTCAAGGCAAAGGCTTCTGGCGCGAGCAAGGCTCACCACCGGATATACGCCGAAAGACATCAACTTTTCTTTGCCACCAAATTTGTAGGCGAGACGCCAGCGCTTCGACCCTTTCGCCGGCACATAGATGTGCAAGCCGCCACCGTCGGCCTTTTTGTAAGGCTTATCGGCAGGTTTCAGATTTCTGATCTGAATGTCAGAAAGCGGCATAGCAGGGTACTTTTTGAGAGGTGGATCATTCCGACCTGAAAAGTACCCTACAAAGTACCCCAAAAAATGCTAGATGAGATCGCATAAAACTGCACGAACGCAGACAAACTATCCGCGAATTCTACCCAATATGGCTGTTTTTTCTGAATAATTTGGACAAACCGAGAGGAATGGAACTATCGGTTTGGTGCGGCTAGAGGGACTCGAACCCCCACGGTCTCCCGCCAGAACCTAAATCTGGTGCGTCTACCAATTTCGCCATAGCCGCGCACTGGAAGGAGCGGAATAGTTTCTATTATCGCGTCCGTCAATCATCAGGCCTGCATCTGCGGCAAGATTTGTGCTTGCCTCACATGATATTACTGCCCGGCCTGAGCCGCCGCGCGGCGCGAGGTAAGGAAACACAATTTTACCTGAAATCGATTCACTGGATCGATTTCCAATTTTTCCTGAAAAATTGACGGTAAAATGGAGCGGGCGATGAGATTCGAACTCACGACATCAACCTTGGCAAGGTTGCGCTCTACCCCTGAGCTACGCCCGCTCACAAGGGGTACCCGGCAGCGCCGGAAGCGGTGATAAAGCGCATCTGCGGCCCGGATGCAAGAGGAAAAATCACTCGGTTTGGATTCTCTTTGAAACTAACGGCTCGCAGCGGCTGCGGTGGCGACATCCAGCAAGAGCCGACGAACCAGCGCATCCTGCGGACTGCCCGCCTGCCGGCAGGCGACATCGACTTCCTCGACCCGATTGAGCAGTGCAAACAAACGATCCGGCGCCCATTTCGACAAGCGGCGCTCAAAAGCCGGCCATTGCCGCTCATAAATGCGCGGCGTGAGTTTTTCGCCAATCGCCTTGCCCTGAACCCCCGAAGCCGACAGTTCATGCGCCTTGACCAGACGCTTGAGATTGTTGACGAGCCCGATCAGCACCGGGATGGCCGCAGAGTCGTCGTGGACCTGATCCTGCAAAAGACGGGCGAGCGGCGCTCGCTGGCCGTCGAGCGCCAGGTCGATCAGATCGAACCCGGAGGACTGGTCTTCGAGTACGATGAGCGAGCGGATATCCTCGATCGTGACGGACCGCCCGAGATCATCTGCATAAATCGAGAGCTTTTCGATTTCGGCCTGAGCGAGCGACTGATCCTGGAGCAAAGTCTGGATGAGGAGCGATTCCGCATCGGCCTCGATCAGGAGTTTCGCTTTTGCAAGTGCGTCCTTCACCCAGCGCTCGAAATCGCGGTCAGTGCGCTCAAACAGCTGAAGAGAAACGGCTTTTGACAGGCCCTCTACCGTTTTGCGCAAGGTTGACCGCGGGCCGAGATCGCCTGCAATGATCAAAAGGCGACCGGCAGGCGGTTCTGACATCTCTTCAAGCTCAGCCAGCAGATTGAGAAACGGCCGCGCCTCTGTTTCCCGCGAGATTGTTGCCTGGATAAGCGATGCACCCCCGAACAGCGAGGGGGAGAACAATCCTTCCGCCACGGCATCCGGATCGTTCTTCGCATCTTCAGGAGGGACGCGCACGAGGTCCAGCGGTTGAGCGGAGGCTGAGATCCAGCTTCTGGCGAGCTGTTCTGCAAATTCAGAAACCGGCGCACCCGGCTTTCCGAAAATCAGCGCAGCGTTGATCGACGCATCTGGTTGTGAGCAGAACGCTTCTGCCTGTCGACCTTGTCGCTTCACCGGAAAAACACACTCAGCATGGTGTCACTCGTCCTCGACGAATTTGCCCGCTTTCACATTCAGTTCGTCCACCACGCGCTGAGCAACAGAAATCGCTGCCTTGGCCGATGCTTCGCGGCGTGCAGAGATGTCTGCATAAGGAAGATTTGACGGCGCAAGATTGGCGCTGCTTCTTACGGTACCGCTAAGACTTCCTTCGGGGGTTCTCAGTCGATATTTGGCCGTCCCCGTTATGCGCGTCCGCGACGTAAGCCCTGAGGGGCGAAGCTGAAAGTCCTGAGTATCTTCATCATATTCGATCTCAAGCGTGCCGCTTTCAACGCCGGGTACGCCGGGCC
>CEPO01015292.1_pt1 | contig 47987 bp, 50 predicted proteins | sample 530481 | NCBI WGS metagenome assembly CEPO01 (sample SAMEA2620198, study PRJEB7988) | marine metagenome | biome: marine biome (ENVO:00000447); feature: surface water layer (ENVO:00002042); material: "saline water (ENVO:00002010), including plankton (ENVO:xxxxxxxx)" | depth 5 m
CCAGTAGACATCGCCAGCCCGGGCCAGATCCTGCTTCGTACCGAAATGGCGATACAGCGTTTGAACGTGCAGCCCTGCAGCATGGGCGATTTCTTCCAGCGTGGTGTTGTCATAACCTTGAGAGATGAAAAGCTGACGCGCCGCCCGGACCAGCTTATGGCGGGTCTCAAGTTTACGTTTAGTCCGCAGAGGAAACTTAGATTCCCGACTCATTCCGACTACCAAACCATTGTGGGCGGCGTCGTGACTTCATAGGTAGAGCGCCGCACAAAATATACTTTACTATATACAACACAATACCGAATTGAGACGCAACGCCTAAAGCTGTTCAGTTTTGGATGTTCTGCATTCGGAAGAAAAAATGGCGGTCGGTGGCCCGACCGCCATAAGGTCTTCTGGGAAAGAAAAGACAGACCCCTGAAATCCGAACGGATTGCCAGCGGCTGGCTTCGTATTCAGCAACCGGCTGAATACAACAGGGACAATCCATGACAGTTTGGCCCTGTATACTTGCGGTGAGCAGGAATATGAGGGGAGGCTCCCACCCACCGCTTAAGTAACCAATCTCGAATTAACGATATGTCGGATCTATGAGGGATAACAATTGGTACGCGCATTTGGGCGGCATTTAGCGCCTGCCTGCCTTTCTCTGCAGCAGGTGGCGGTTAATTCGAAGGATTTTGCTTAAAATCCGTGCGGGTCAGGACGATTAGGTCAGGCGCGAGACTTCTGACGGCGGGTTTTTTCCACAAACATGGCTTCGTCCGCACGCTCGATCAGATGCTCAGGTGATTCACTGGAACGCCATTGAATTGTCCCGCAGGAGACATCCAGTTGCAGGGGCTTGGCGCGATCGCCAAATTTCAGAGCGCGGACATCGGCACGTAATTCCTCGCCCTTGCGTTCACCAATTTCGACGCTCGCATTCAGGAGGAGAATGGCAAATTCATCCCCACCGAGCCGTCCGATCAGGTCAGACTGGCGCGTGTGGCGTTTCAGCACTTTGGCGAATTCAAGAAGGGCCTGATCGCCAGACGCATGACCGAGCGTGTCATTTAGTACCTTGAAGTGATCGAGATCCATATAAATCAGCGTCGCGGGCACATCATGGCGTTCACAGAACGACAATTGTCGCCCCAGTTCACGCACAAAAGCGCGCCGGTTATAGAGCGGCAGCAAGGCGTCCTGATCGGCGACATCCCGCGCGGAATTCAATTCATCGCTGAGATCGCGAATGGTTTCGAGCAATTTCTGGCGTTCTGTCATCAGGCCTGCCAGAAGCCTTATTTGTTCGGTCGTCAGGTCACCGGCCGACCAGCCGGCTGCTGACAGAAACGCCATCAGAGTTTCACGCGCCGTCCGCGCGCCGCCCAGCGCCGAGGCCGAACTGCCCGGATAAAGTTCCAGAATTTTGCCGGACGACCGGATATCCGAGTGCGCGGGAGGTCCGCTCATTTCACCAATTCCTGAAAATTTTGCTCAGCATGTCAGGGCCATCTTAGCGATGTGTTAAAATTAACGGGCTTTTTGATAATTTGTTAAGCACGTTTGAATGCGCAAATCGGCACTTGTCTGCGAAACCGAAATCAATAAGGTGTCCCTTTGCCGGAGCTCTTCAGACATGAATTCTGCGCCCAAAATTGGCATCATAATGGGCAGCCAATCCGACTGGCCCGTTCTTTCAGCCGCTCATGACCTGCTCGAAGAGCTGGAAGTCCCGCATGAGAGCAAGATTGTGTCGGCGCACCGCACGCCGGATCGCATGTATTCCTATGCCCGCCATGCCGACTCGCGCGGCATTCAGGTTATCATTGCCGGTGCGGGTGGGGCGGCACATTTGCCGGGTATGGTTGCCGCACTCACTCACCTTCCGGTGTTTGGCGTGCCGATGGAGAGCAAGGCGCTGAAGGGTATGGACAGCCTTCTGTCGATTGTTCAGATGCCGAAAGGCGTACCGGTTGGCACACTCGCCATTGGCGCCGCGGGCGCCGTCAACGCTGCTTTGCTGGCTGCCTCGGTGATCGGTCTGCAGGATGAGGGCGTCGCAACACGCCTGAAAGCCTGGCGCGCGGCGCAGACCGCTGCGGTTGCGGAACACCCCTCAGACTGATGTCGGTACTGCCTCAGGGATCCACGATCGGTATACTCGGCGACGGCCAACTTGGCCGGATGCTGGCGCTGGCCGCTGCCAATCTCGGCTTTGACGTTGTTGTGCTGGGGCCGAATGATGACAGTCCGGCAGGGCGCGTTGCGGCGCACAATATGGTCGCCGATTATCTCGATAAGGACGCCCTGGCCGAGTTTTCCGTCCGTTGCGATCGGGCTACGCTCGAGTTTGAAAACGTGCCTGTTCATTCGCTGGAATTGCTTCAGGATATGGGCTCCACAGTTTATCCCGGGCCGAGATCGCTTGAAATCTGTCAGGACCGGCATCTCGAAAAGCGTTTTGCCAGAGAGACGGGGGTTCATACCGCAGACTATTGGGTGGTGTCATCCGAAGGCGACCTTCGTGCCGCAATGACTGAAATCGCTGGAGAGGGCATTCTGAAGACCCGCCGCGACGGTTATGACGGACATGGCCAGCGTCGCGTGAAACGCAGCGCCGAAAGCATGGAAAGCGCTTTTGCAGACCTCAATGGCATGCCGTGCGTGCTTGAGGCGCTTGTCCCATTCTCTGGTGAGATCTCTGTCGTTATTGCACGTAGTGCGTCGGGTGAAATCCGCGCTTATGATCCGGCTGAAAATGTCCATAAGCATGGCATTCTTCACACCTCCCGTGTGCCCGCACGGTTCGGTGACGATGTGCTCAAGGCTGCGCAGGCCGCCGCAACCCAACTTATTACCGCGCTCGAACATGTCGGTGTGCTGGCCTGTGAGTTCTTTGTGCTGGAAGATGGCACACTTCTTCTCAATGAAATGGCGCCGCGTGTCCACAATTCCGGGCACTGGACGCCAGAGGCCTGTCTCACCGGCCAGTTCGAACAGCATATCCGCGCCATAGCAGGCTGGCCGCTCGGCCCGGTTGATCGGGTAATGGATGCCGAAATGGAAAACCTGCTCGGCGATGATGTGCTGAAAGCCTTCGGCCCATCAGGCCCGCATGAGGCCATCACCCTTTACGGCAAACGCGACATGCGCCCCGGCCGCAAAATGGGGCATGTGGTGCGGAAGGTTTAGGGCTCGGCGCACGGGCTTGGTTTGTAGGGTGTCATTAGCCCCGAAAGTGTTGCGGGGCATAATGCACGAGAATACTGTCATTCCAGAATGGTCGAAGGGCATATCTGGAATCCATAAATCACGGGCCCAATCTTCTGGATCCCAAATCAAGTTTGGGATGACAGGTGAGCGTGTTGCTTCACCCCTCGACCGGGTCGGCGCCGGCAAACATCGGGCCCCAGCCTTTTTCCCGGAACCATTTGGTGATGATGTATTTCTCGCCTTTGCGCGGCTTCATGCCATGGTGGAGTGTCCAGGGGTTCACATGACCATCCGGGGTCAGGCTGTTCCAGATGACGGCCATGCCTTCTTTCGGGCGGAAGATTTTATCGAGCCGAGGAAAGCGGGTGGCTCCGCCTTCCGGCGTGGTGTTCAGATAGATCATAAAGGTCCAGGTGCGCTGTCCCAATTCGCCGGTATTGGGCAGGAATTCCGGCATGTTTGGCTCGAAATAATCTGTGTGCGATTTGAACTCTTGCCCAACTTTATATTTCTGGCCCTGATTGGTCTCGGAATAGCTCCAATGAATGCCAAGCCCGGCGGCGATCTTTTCATCAATGTCCATGATGAAATCGTTCTCGAGTTCGCCCAGATCGCAGGTTGATGAGGTTCGAATCCGGGCATCTCCGCCATCATCAGTGACGGTGGACGGGCGCAAATGCTGATCGATCAGACTGATCGTTTTCTGGCATTCTTCGGGCGTCAGGAAATTGTCCCAGGTGAAAACCTGCGCCTTTTTGGTGTGAAGCCTGCGAACGCCCGGCGTTACGCCTGCGCGACGGGTGATGGCGCAATTGGCGATCGCCTCATGATCAATCACATCCGGCTCAGCGTTATAGGCGTCTCCAAACACGATGCGGATCTGATTGTCCGGGATGTTTCGCTTTTCGAGTTCAGGAATGAGTGCCTGCGGTTTGAGCCCGCGATGCAGATTGAGCCGCGCCCAGCGTTTCCATTCGGTGATTTGCTGCAGGTTCAAAATCATCTTGCCGACACCACGAGACTCTATGCGTTCCGGACCAGAAAGCCACGATTTCGGCTACACGTTTCGCGCTTTCCTGTACAGCCAGCCATGTAGCACTGGACAAATGCGCTCAGGCTTGGAAAAAGTCGCCACCGTTTATCGGACAGGCGAAGGTATCATGGCAGGCAAAACGCTTTACGACAAAATCTGGGACGCTCATCTGGTTCACGAGACGCCGGGTGGCGATGCACTGCTGTTCATCGATCTGCACCTGATCCACGAAGTGACCACGCCTCAGGCCTTTGCCGGTTTGAAGGCGAATAATCGCCCCGTACGTCGACCAGATCTGACGCTGGCCGTGGCCGATCATAATACGCCGACCGAAAATCAGGCCGCTGGCATTGAGGGCGTGACCGATCCTGAAGCGAAAAACCAACTCGAAACCCTGTCTCGCAATGTGAAGGACTATGGCATTGAGTTCTTCCCCATGGGCGATGTCCGCAATGGGATTGTGCATGTGGTTGGCCCGGAGCAGGGCCGGACCCAGCCTGGCCTGACGATTGTCTGTGGTGACAGCCATACCTCAACACATGGCGCGTTCGGCGCACTGGCGCATGGTATCGGAACCTCCGAGGTAGAGCATGTTCTGGCGACGCAAACGCTGCGTGCCCGCAAGATGAAGAATATGGCCATCCGTGTGAATGGGCAGGTCCGCGAAGGCGTAACGGCGAAAGATATCGCACTTCATCTGATCGGCGAGATTGGAACCGCAGGCGGCACAGGCTGTGTCATGGAATTCATGGGCGATGCGATTAAAGCGCTCGACATGGAGGGCCGGATGACGCTCTGCAACCTCTCGATTGAAGGCGGCGCTCGTGCCGGGCTGGTCGCGCCTGATGAGACGACATTCGAATATATGAAAGGCCGCCCGGCTGCGCCGAAAGGTGGTGCCTGGGAAATGGCGCTGGCCCATTGGAAAACACTCTATTCCGATGATGATGCTAACTGGGATCATGTGATCGAGATTGACGCCGCCGATATTGAGCCGACCGTGACCTGGGGCACCAGTCCGGAACAGGCTTTGCCCCTGTCGGCCTCTGTGCCCAATCCTGAAGACTTTAATGATCCCGTCAAACGCGAGGCGGCCATTCGCGCCATCGACTATATGGGCCTCGAAATTGGTGAGCCGATTGCGGGGCTGAAGGTGGATCGCGTGTTTATCGGCTCCTGCACAAATTCCCGCATGGCAGATTTGCGTGCGGCAGCAGCCGAAGTTGAAGGCCGCAAGGTTGCCGACGGTGTTCGCGCCATGGTGGTTCCCGGTTCAGGCCTCGTACGGGCCGCTGCCGAGGCAGAAGGCCTCGACCAGATATTCCTCGATGCGGGCTTTGAGTGGCGGGAACCTGGGTGTTCCATGTGTCTGGGGATGAACCCTGATACGCTGGAGCCCGGTGAGCGCTGCGCCTCGACCTCGAACCGCAATTTCGAAGGCCGTCAGGGGCGGGGTGGGCGCACCCATCTGGTTAGCCCCCGTATTGCGGCGCGTGCGGCTCTGTCCGGAACCTTAGGTGGGGAATAGCGCCTGAACAGGGTGAGTTTTCGCTTTCTCTCGGGGCCGAATATGGACATGGTCCGCCCGAAGAGAAGGAGCGCCTTATGTCAGAATCCAAAGATTGGTCACCGTCATATACGGCATGGAAACTCATGGAGACGATCCTCGACAGCAAAGACATAAAGCCCTCGGATCTGGGCAAGGAATTGCTGCTCGACCTGTTTTCAGATTGCGTGAATGCTGTCTCAGGCGAATATGTCTCAGATATTGAAGACCTCGACGATGAAATCGAAGATGACGATTTCGACGAAGATGATGAGGATGACGACTGATCCATCCTGACCACACGGGAATGTGTTGGCCTTGCTATTTTTGTTATTCGATAAATATCTACAAAAGTGATTTGACTTTCGTGTATAAGGGATTCCGCGAATAGAAACTGGGAGCAGGCCATGTCAGCGTCAAAAACAATTCTACTCATTGATGATGACGATGATCTGCGCGGCGCGCTCAAAGAGCAGTTCGAGCTGTATGACGCCTTTTCCATCATGGAAGCGCCAAACGCGACCGATGGCATGAACATCGCCAAAGAAGGGCGCGTCGACTTGATTTTGCTCGATGTTGAATTGCCGGATATGGACGGACGTGATGCCTGCAAGCTGATGCGACGTGATGGTGTCCGTGCACCAATCGTCATGCTGACGGGCCAGACGACCGATGCCGACACGATTCTGGGGCTCGATTCCGGAGCCAATGATTATGTCACCAAACCTTTCAAATTCTCGGTGCTTCTCGCGCGTGTTCGTGCGCATCTGCGGAGCTTTGAGCAGAGCGAAGATGCGATCTTCCAGGTTGGGCCTTATGAGTTCCGACCAAGCACCAAACTTCTGATGGATTCGAATGGCCGGAAAATTCGCCTCACCGAGAAAGAGACGAACATTCTCAAATATCTCTATCGTTCGAGCGGAAAGCCGGTCGGACGCGAAGAGCTCTTGTCTGAAATTTGGGGCTATAATTCCAACGTAACCACCCACACGCTGGAAACTCATGTCTATCGCCTGCGCCAAAAGATTGAGCCGGATCCGGCGAATTCCAAGCTGCTGCTGACCGAAACGGGCGGATATCGCCTCCAGGCATAGCGAAACCCTGATGCCAGGATTTCTGTTCATTCTGTCCGGCCTGCCCGGAGTTGGAAAAACCAGCTTTGCTCGTGCCTTTTGTGAGCGGGTGGGGGCCGCGCATCTGCGCGTGGATACGATTGAGCAGACGCTGCGGGATCAGGGACAAGAAGTGACGACACAAGGCTATAATCTGGCCTTTGCCATCGCGCAGGACATGCTTAAATCGGGAACCATGATTGTCGCAGACAGCGTGAACCCGCTCCACGCGACGCGCGAGGGGTGGCGACGAACCGCCGAAGAAGCGGATGTTGGACGGCTTCAGATCGAGATCGTCTGTAGTGACAAGGCAAAACACCGCGAGCGGGTCGAGAACCGGACATCAGATATTGATGGGCTGACGCTTCCTGTCTGGGAAGATGTCCTGCGTCGCAAATATGAAGCCTGGGCCCAAGGGGAAGCTGTGACGATCGATGCCGCACACCGTTCGGCTACAGATCTTGCGCAAGCCCTGGCAAAAACGCTGAAACTCTGAGGTCAGAGTTTGATTGCACGCCGCGGCTTCCCTAAATCCTATTGATGTTTCGCCGTTTCTTTCAAACAAGCACGTCCATCCTGATCGCCATCAACGTGGTGGTTTCGCTGCTCGCCTTTGGCAATCGCGATCTGTTTGCCATGTTGATGCTTCAGGTTGGCGCGGTTCAGCAGGGTGAATGGCACAGGGTTCTGACGTCCGGTTTTGTGCATGGCGACGAGATGCACCTTCTGTTCAACATGCTGACATTGTTCTTCTTCGGACCTGTCCTTGAAGATCGTCGCATGCTGGGGCGCAATAATTTCCTGATCGTCTATTTCGTCTCGCTGATCTTTGGCTCGCTCTATGCGCTTTATCTCAATTGGGGGAACCCGTATTACGCGGCAGTGGGGGCGTCGGGTGCGATTTCTGGCGTGATGGTTGGGATCAGTATTTTTGCGCCTTTCCTGATGATTTTGATCTTCGGGATCATTCCCATGCCGGCGATCATCTACGCTGTTTTGTTCATTGGCTATTCGGCGTTTGCCATGGGCAATCCGAACACGACCATTGGCCACGAAGCGCACCTTGCCGGCGCGGTTGCGGGCCTTGTTACGGTTGTTCTGATGCGCCCTGATGCGGCGATCACTCTGCCCGGCCGGATTATGGATGCCGTCCGCAACCGGCGTCGCTAGACGGCGCAAACTCTTTCGCTCTGAATGATCCATTGTCTGCGGCGCTTGACCCGCGCTCAATTGGGTAATAAAGTAATTACATGATTACATCGAAAGATATGGACGCGGTCTTTCATGCGCTGGCTCATGATACCCGCCGGGCGATATTGGACCTCGTCCGGGATACGCCGGGCCAGGCAGTGGGCGAACTCGCCAGATCTTTTGATGTGAGCCGCATCGCCATCATGAACCATCTGGCGGTTCTTGAAGGGGCGGGTCTGATAATCAGCGAAAAGGATGGGCGCTCTCGGCGTCTTTATCTGAATGCGGCGCCGATCCGGATGATCCATGATCGCTGGATCAATGATTATACCGGCCATTGGGCCGGTAAACTGACGGGGTTGAAATACGCAGCCGAGGCGGCTGCAAACGCTAAGAGGGATGCAGAATGACAGGGGAAGCAAAGCCGGCCGAGAAACAGGTCTATCGGGTCAAAATCAATGCGCCAATCGAAACGGTCTGGAGCGAACTCGTTAAGCAGGATGAGGCGCTGCCCTTCTTCTTTGGGGCTGTGTGCAAAACGCGCGCGGGCAGTCTTGCTGTGGGAGAGCCCATGGCGATGCAAACACCGAATGGAAAATTTACAAGCGTTGTTGGCAAGGTGCTCGAATTCAGCCCGCCAAATCGTTATGCGCACACGCTGAAATTCACCCAGTATGAAGACGACCCTGTGACGGTAGAATATGACCTGCAGGAGGTTGATGGTGGTGTTGAATTTACACTGACGACTTATGGTGGTGTCGCGGACAGCAAGACCGAGAAAGCGATGGCGCAGGGCAGCCCGATGATCACCAACACGCTGAAAGCCTTGTGTGAAACGGGCAAAGCGCCGCTCGGTACGCGGATCCTGCTTGGCATGTTTGGCCTGATGGCGCCGTTCACGCCAGCGGCCTGCAGGGCTGAAAACTGGCCGTTTGACCGTATCGAAAAATTGTAAGGGAGAGAGACATGGCATCGCCTGAAGAAATGGCAGCAAGCATGATTGCCAATATGCCGGAGAAAACCGGTAAACCCCTGGAAGATTGGCTGAAAGTCGTCAGCGCGTCCGGTCTTCAAAAGCATGGCGAAATCGTCAAAATGCTGAAGACGGATCATGGGATGACGCATGGGTTTGCGAATCTGGTCGCGCATTCCGCGCTGAAGTCAGCCGCTTCGACGACTGATGAAAGCTCTGACGATCTGGTCGCCGCGCAATATGCGGGCGGGAAGGCTGATCTCAAACCGATCTATGACGCGATTATTGCTTATGTCAGCACATTGGGTGGCGATGTGGATATCGCTCCGAAAAAATCGAGCGTCTCCTTGCGCCGGTCAAAGCAATTCGCACTGGTCACGCCCGCAACGAAGACGCGGATTGATCTCGGTATCAACAATAAGGGGCGCGAGCCGGAAGGACGGCTCGAAGCCTCAAAGAACGCTATGTGCTCTCACATGATTAAGCTGACGACTGTTGCTGAGTTCGATGATGAGGTGAAAGCCTGGGTCAAAGAGGCGTATCAAAACGCATGAGCAGGGGTTTCATGCTCAGGTAAAACAGGCGATACACTCGGTCCAAACCGGAGGGTGTTTTGCTGAAAACTTTCGCTTGTTTTTCTCTGTTTCTGGGGATCCTGCCCAGCGCACTGGCCTTCAATGATATCAAGCCGGAAACCGTACTCGCATATCCTGCCGATAATGGGAGTATGGACTGGGCTGCCGCTGCGACTGAGGCGCTGCCTTGTCAAAGCGCAGAGACCTCGGCTGACTGGTCACCAGATGATCGTTATCTGGCCATTATCACTCTGCTTCGGACGGCGCAGAACGAGCCTGCAAAATCCTGTCTTTTGACCTGGTCGGAGCTGGAGGGCGCGGGCGCGTCAGACAGCCGACTTGGAATAATGAAGGCATTTTTTGATATCTACCTTCCCGACGCGACGTCTCCCGCTGACGCTCTCACGCCCGCCATTGTTGCGATTGAGCAAGCGGCCGTTAATGGGGCGCAACTCGATTGGACGCTCGGTACGCTGGTGCAGATTGCGTCAATGAGGACCAGTGATGAACTTGATGGCGAATTAAGCGCCCGTTCGCTTGTTGCGGCGAATGAACTGATTGGCACGCGTCGTGATGCGGCTGTCATAAGTTGGCAGGCATCGCTGGCTGTTCAGCATATTGTCTTGCGGGCATCTCAACTGGATTTCGATGCGTCGCCGGACGTTTTCAAAGCCTTCCAGATTTTAGGAGTCGCCCTCGAAAAATGGCAAACAGGCTGCGATGTTACCAAGTCCTGCGATGTACTGAAGGATTTCTACTACCGGACCATCACGCTATCAGCCCTTACGAGCGCAGAGCTGAGAGCGATGGACTTACCCGCGACTGGTGATCATCAGATTTACCTACCGTACTTGCCGAATTTTCATCCAGATTTTGAGTCACAATGTGAGTTCAATTTTGAAACCGAGCGCTTTTCGTCGGGACGTTACAATTGGCCAAAAACGGCGTCGGCTTATGGTGTCCTGCTTCGGGTGAAAGTGAACCGACGGGGTAAAGCCTCATTTGTCAGTGTGGAGGACAGTATTCCCAGTTGGGTATCTGAGCCAGAACATTCGCGACGGTTCAAGTCCTTCATCAATGACGGTGAGTTCGAACTGAATGACCTCGAGGCCAACGAGGCTTGCAAAGAGGGCGGCGAATTTCTCTACCCGATGTCCTGGCGTCTGGTTTATGAACGCCGCGGCGGCTGATCAGAGTTTTCCGAATGTCATTTCCACGGGTGCGTGATCGGACGGCTTGTAGCCGCCACGCTCCTCCAGATGGATACGGAAACTGCCGGGAATGGCTTTCGGTTCGGCGGCTGGGTTCGCCCAGATATGATCGAGTCGTCGACCGCGATTCGATGCCGCCCAGTCTTTGGAGCGATAGCTCCACCATGTATAGAGCTTCTGGTCTGGGTCATGTTCGCGCCGGGCAAGGTCGTTGAAGCGGCCCGCAGAAATGATCCGAGCCATGGCTTCGGTTTCAATCGGCGTGTGGCTGACAACCTTCAAAAGTTGCTTGTGTGACCAGACATCATGTTCCTGTGGGGCGATGTTGAGGTCACCAACGACTATCAGCGGGCTGTCAGACGGGTAATCGGCATAGAGCTTTTCCATGCGATCAAGAAAGTCGAGTTTGTGCGCGAACTTGTCATTGATTTCCGGGTCGGGCTCGTCGCCACCTGCCGGCAAATAGATATTGTGGATTTCATACCCACCAATGCGCGAGGCGACGATGCGGGCATGACCGTTTCCGCAGAAGTCCGGACAGGGCAGAGGCTCGATCGGCAGTTTCGAAACCGTAGCTACGCCATGAAGGCCTTTCTGGCCAGCAATCTGCTGGTGCGTGTATCCGATCTCATTGAACACACCTGCCGGGAATTGTGCTTCGTGGCATTTGATTTCCTGAAGGCAAAGCACGTCCGGCTGATGCTCTTTCAGGAAATTGGCGACGCGTTCCGCGCGGAGGCGGACGGAGTTGATGTTCCAGGTGACGATTGAGAGGTCAGACATGCGCCTTAAAGGCCACGAGTCTGAATAGATGACAATATCGGAGCGGAATACAAATCACCCGGACCGATGGGGGGATGGTCCGGGTGATTGCCGTCTTGTGACGGTAGCCGGGAGGGGAAATCCGGCTCACGAACAATCAGCGGGGGGACAACGCTATAATCGATCATTCGCTTATGTGACGAATATGACACGGCAAAGCGAAATTGCAAATAAAAATTCGTTTAATATTCCTAGCGTGTTGAAACAGACACGATTTTTTTTTGCTGCTTACAAGTTGAAATTTATGCGTCATAGCAATGGCGCAGTTCCGGCACGCTGTTTGCAGTGCACTCGCCTATGACGCGTATTCTTCCTGCATCCGGTGCCGGTCTGGCACATTACTTTCCGAACCGGGGTGACCGAGGCCATCATGCCCGGACGGAGCAGTCTGGTGCGGCACGCGAGCAGCGCCATTTTGGAAATCGTCGGATGGGTGATCGCCGGGGAGATGCCCGTCGCGGGACAGGCCGTCGTCAGGCCGACAGGCTTGCACGTCAGGCTGGCCCAAACTGGATCTCAACCTCCATAAGTGCGCATCTGATCGGCCAGGCCGAGCCGGTGACGATCTCAGCCCATGAAGTACGCCAGGCGTATACGGCGCAAAACCACAATGGCAAACCTCACGGTGGGGGGCTTGTCTGATGCTATACCCTGAGCCGCTTTTGCTGACAGAACGGGTGGATACCCCTCGCGCAAAGAAATCCCGCTTCAGTCTGACCTGGCTCGCCATTGATCTTCTGGCGTTCGGCGTGATCATTCTGTTCTTTGCATGAAAAAGGGCGCTCAGCGGCGCCCTTCCCGATATTGAAATACAGCGGGCTGATTATCAGCCACTAAATCCTTCACCGACCGCAAAGTCACGGCGTGCCGAAACGATTGTGACGACCACACCTGCGAGAACGTCCAGAAGCGCCATCATGGTCAGGATAAAGAAGACAGACGTCGCAAAGTTTCCAAACAGAAGAAATTCGACCAGGCAGACGATGAACAACACCATAGAGACGGCATGGTTCATAATGGTGGCTGTTCCTGTGCTGGTGGATTTCAGGATTTCCACAAACAGGAAGACAAGGCTGACCAGAATAAGCAGATCGCCAACGGTCATGGTCCAGGTCGCGCCCGACACCATTGGCAGGGTCAACATGGACGATTGAAGACTGGAAACGATTGCTGGCGCGACGGCCTCGCCCGTGGCGGGGTCTATGGTTGCCTTACCGGGAAAGACAAATGCCATCAAATTATAGATCACCACAGGAATGGTGAGTAGCGGAAAAATACCGAAAATAGCCATCATTGATCGTCCCCTTCGCTTTCGATTACTGCCCCTTGCAGCTTCGCGGCGTTTCTTTTCCTCAAGACGGGCCGCGGCCAGTCCGGGCCCCATAATGCCAAACATTTAACGCTCCACGAGCTTATGATTAAGCATACTTATCACATCTCGTCGACGCCGTCAGTCTGCCGACGGCGTTTCATCAGCCAGGTGACGCCGCGCAGGTCAGCAAATGCGGCCATCAGGCGCCCAAAATTATTGTACTTCGAAACGCCGTGCAGGCGTCCGCGATGATTAACATCCACAAACTCGGCCTGATAGCCATCTGCGTTGATCATGGCCGGCATATAGCGGTGGATGTGATCAAAATAAGGAAGCTGTAGAAAAACGTTTCGCCGGATGACCTTAATCCCGCAGCCGGAATCGTCACAGCCATCTTTCAGAAGTTTCTGGCGAATTCGATTTGCGAAGGTCGACCCGAACCGTTTCCAGGCTGTATCTTTGCGGTCGGCCCGTCTGCCCATCACCATGGCAAGTTTTTCAGGCGCATCCGGACGGGTTAGCCGTCGATAAAGTTCTGGCAGGTCGGCTGGATCATTCTGGCCATCTCCATCCAGCGTGCCAACAATCGGCGCCCGCGCGGCCTGAATACCGGTGCGAATGGCGCGGCTCTGGCCTGCATTCTTGCGATGAGACAGAATTCGGAGCTGCGGAATCTGCTGGCGTGCTGACATGAGTTCGTCCAGCGTACCATCGGTTGAGGCATCATTCACAAAGATCAGTTCGAACGCCCGACCTTCGAGCGCTTCGGCAATTTCACGGGCAAGATTAGCGGCATTCCCAGCTTCATTATGAACGGGCACCACCACACTGAGTTCGATTGCTTCTTCCAAGTGAAATGACTCCTGACCAAACACTCATAGTCTCTTAGCGCGACATTCCTCCGGATGCGAGAGGAGACATGAGAAACGAAAGGCGATATGTCAGGGCCTCAAAACGCAGGACCAGTTTGTATGAACCGCTATTCCGTTCTGGATGAGCTCTCCAAAGGGTTTCGGGCCTATATTCTTTTGTTTTTACTGGCGGTTGTGACCGCAGCGCCGGGCGTGTTTACCATGCCTGCGCTCGATCGTGATGAATCCCGGTTTGCGCAGGCATCCAAGCAGATGCTCGAAACCGATGATTATATCATGATCCGGTATCAGGACGGGCTGAGAAACAAGAAACCTGCCGGTATTCACTGGCTTCAGGCGGGCTCCACCGCGATATTCTCATCCGTTGAGGCAAGGCAGATCTGGAGCTATCGACTGCCCTCGCTGATTGGTGTCGGCTTTGCCACGGCCTTTGTGTTTTGGGCAGGTATCCCTCTGATCGGGCGCCGGGCCGCCTTTCTGGGTGCAGCACTGTTTAGCACGGGCCTCCTCCTAACGAGTGAGGCGCATATTTCAAAAACCGATGGTGTGCTGGTCGCCATCACCACGCTGGCCGTGGCGGCCTATGTGCATTTGCGGGCGCGGGATGATCACCCCAAATGGCTTGCCATCCTGTTCTGGTTCGCGATCGGGTTCGGGTTTTTGATCAAAGGGCCTGTCACGCCCATGGTGGTGTTACTGGCGATCGTCTTTGCCGGGCTTGCTGGCCGGGGATGGAAATATCCGGCGCTGTTATGTGCCGGTCTGGTCGTGATTTTTATAGACACCTATTTCTATTTTGGTCCGGCGAACGAGATGATCGGATGGGGGATTAAGGCGATTGGTGTCGCCATGCTTGGGTTAGCCGGTTGGCGCTTTGTGATGGATTACTGGCGCGAAGACTGGCTGCGCACGCTGGTCTGGTGGCCGGGACCTGTCCTGTTTGTGTTCATGGTGCTGCCCTGGTTTATCTCGATCCAGATGGCGACGGATGGTGAGTTTGCGGAAGGCGCGGTTGGCAAGGATTTGAAAGATAAAGTTGTCGGTGCGTCTGAAGGTCATGGCGGCCCGCCGGGCTATCATCTGGTGTTTCTGCTCACGCATTTCTTCCCGGCAACGCTGTTTCTGATCCCGGCAATTGTGATCGCCGTGCGGGAAATCCGCGCCAAAGTCAGCGGGAATGAGAATATTGTGTTTTTGCTGGCGTGGCTGATTCCGACCTGGGTGGTGTTCGAATTTCTGCCGACGAAATTGTCTCATTATTCGCTGCCTGCCTATCCGGCTCTGGCGCTTCTGACGGGTTATGCCGTCTGGCGATTGCTGGAAGGCGCTCGCTATCCGGTCAGCCGGTTTGCCTCGCTGGGTCTGTTTCTTCTGGGGGCCGTGGGACTTCTCGTATTCCTTTCGCCGATCGGTATTGGATCGCAGATGAACCAGGTAGCCGAAGACTTCCGCACAGTTGAAGCTGACACCGTGCTGGCGTCTTGGCAGCAATTTGAACTGATCAGCTGGCCCCTGGTGATCGCGTTATTCGCCATTCTGGCGGTGATCATTGCCAGCCTGATGCGTGCCTATCTGGTCACCATCTGTTTTGCGCTCGTCTGCAGCATGACGCTCGGCCTTCATGCCCGGGTGGATGTATTGCCAAGCCAGAAATGGGTACAGCCGACATGGGCTGCGCGAGATGCGCTGAGAGAGATTTGCGCGCTTCCGGATCAGGAAGGCTGCGAGACTTCTTCGCCAACCCTCGTTCAGGCTGTAGAATATGCCGAACCAAGTTTTGTGTTCACCACTGGAACGGATGTTAAAATCAGCCCCCAGTCGAACTCGAACCTCTTGCCAGCCGAAGACGCGCCGGTGATGGCCTGGGTGATCAATCTTGAGCATGAAGCGGGGCAAGCGGCCCTTTCTGATATTCGTCAGCAGGCGGCGACTCAGGAGCGATGCATTACGGAAAGCGAACCACGTTACGCACTCAATTATTCGAATGGCGATCCGGTTCATTTTGTCGGGGTCAGGGTCGATTCGACGCCGTGCGGTTCTTAGATAGGTTTCATGAGCAGGCGCATAGACATCGTTGAAGTCGGGCCGCGAGATGGATTGCAAAACGATCCCTCTGACCTGACAACCTCACAAAAACTCGAATTCATTGAGCGACTGACGGCGTGCGGTGTTCGCCGTATGGAATCTGGCAGCTTTGTTTCACCGAAAGCCGTTCCCAAAATGGCTGACAGTGCGGAAGTGTTTCGTGGGCTGGATCGGACAAAGCCCGTTCGGCACATCGCGCTGGCATTGAACGAAAAAGGGGTACGTCGCGCCATAGATGCAGCAGCAGACGAAATCAATTTCGTGCTTGTTGCTGGCGAAGGGTTTGGCCGTCGAAACCAGGGCATGACTCCGCAGGAGAGTGCCGAAAAGCTGATGGAATGCGCGCCACTGGTCCATGAGGCCGGTATTCCGTTGTCCGCAACAATCTCTGTTGCATTTGGCGACCCATATGATGGGGATATCGCCGATGGCGTCGTTGGCGGGCTGGCCGCGCAAGCCCAACGTGCCGGTGTCGCAGAAGTCGGGATTGGAGACACAATCGGTGTTGCAGACCCATGGCTGGTTGAGAGGCGCATCGAAGAGGTGCGCATGTATGCACCTGATGTCTATTTGCGGGTTCATTTTCACGACACGCGAAACACAGGTCTGGCGAATGTTGCCGCAGCAGTGAAGGCTGGCGTTGATGTCGTGGATGCCAGTTGCGGCGGTATTGGCGGATGCCCGTTCGCGCCTGCCGCGACGGGCAATGTTGCCACAGAAGACGTGGTCTACATGCTGGAGCGCGCCGGATTTGAAACCGGGCTGGATCTCTCAAAACTGATCGAGACGGCGAACTGGCTGGAAGGTGTGCTTGGCCATCCGATTGCGTCCAGCCTCACGCGCGCAGGACAGTTTCCCGTCTGATTAATCTCCGAGTTCGCGAATGGCCTGACGCGTGTGTTGGACACCGCGAATGGCAAGGGATCGCCCGATTAGAAGTGGCGCGAAGAAGAGTAAGCTCGCTCTCGCAAAGGTTCGCCCGATCAGGCCTTTGGAATTAATTCGGAAATAGCGTGCAAGGCCCTTTGCCTTGTTCCATTCGACAAAGCTTACAGATACTTTGGAAGTGGACCCGTAGTGCATGGCCGAAGCGAGCGGCGTGTAGATCACCTTGCCCCCGGCTTCCGCAACCCGGCGACAAATATCGATGTCCTCGACATGCAGGAAATAACCCTCGTCAAACCCTGAAATCGCGGTGTAATCCGTCGTAGATATGTAGCACAGCGCGCCTGAGATCACAGGCATGGGAACAGGGCTTTCCGGTTCTTCATCATGTTCGCGGTGCAGGTTTCGGAAGTTCGGATACATACTCTCCAGAGTGTATAGGCCGGTGAAGGTCACGAACGCTCGCCACGGAGTGAGCAACTCGCGTCGGGCCCCGCGTTGTTCATCGCCGGATGGATAAATCAGCTTGCCGCCGACAAGACATGGATGAGACGTGCTGGCTGAGAGCGCTTCTTCCAGTTTCCGAACAGAGCCAATTCGCAGAACGGCATCCGGGTTGATGATCAGAAGTCGCTCGCCCATGGCATGCCGGGCGCCGAGATTTACACCGGCGGCAAAGCCGATATTGCCATGACCGCTGACCAGTTCGTACCGGCACCGGTCAGGCGTTTTAAAGTTCCTGAGCCAGTCCAGATCCGCATCGGTTGTACCATTGTTGACCACAATGATCTCGCTGACATCTCCATCCGCCAGCAAGGCGTACAGACATTCCTTCAGCGCCGGTCCGGAGCGAAAGGTTACGACGATTGCCGAAACGGTTGGGAGTGTGGTTTCGGTCACGCAGTTTTTCCGACGGGGGCGGGATTTCGTTTCGAGATGGCCAGAATGATCGACGCGGTGAAGGCGATGCCTGCCCAAAAGGCATCGTTCCACACACTATAAGAGACCATCATCAGAACCAGAGCCCCTGTCCAGAGGCTCAAGCTTGCTGAGACAATTTCGGGTCTGGTGTTGGATGTTTTTGAAAGACGCCGACCCAGCAGAATAATCGCGATAGCGGCAAGAAGAACGCCGACCAATCCGGTCTCAGCCCATAACTCCATCGCGTAATTGTGCGGGTGTCCTGCAACAATCGGAAACTCGACTTCACCAACGCCGGGCACGTTCATCATCCGGGTCTCAGTCCAGCTGGCCGACGCCCGCACGCCCCATCCCAGAAATGGCTTTTCAAAAATTTTGTTGAGCAGGTAGGCATAACCATCAAGCCGCGACTGTGCGGACAAGGAAACACCTGCGGTTTTCGGATCGACGACTTGAAGTAATCCATACAAAAATGCGGGCATCAGCACGGTGAGTGCGGCCGTCGCATAGGCGAACCAGCTGAAGAGTTTGCGCCCAAAAATCTGTGCCAGAACAAGGGTGACAGAGATGGCGGCGAGAGCAAGAAGTGCGGCTTCTGTGTCGATATCCGGCTTGCGTGCCAGGACAAATAATCCGGCAAACAGAAGCGCATAGGCCAGCGCCCTCTGCCAGAGTGATTTCAGCGGCAGCAGCGCGACGAAAGCTGGCGCCATCACGACTGTCAGATTGACGATGCGGATGAGGTTTTGCTGCAAATCCCCCGCCGATGAGGTTTGAGCCTGACCATAATCGAGAAAGGCTTTCCAATACACGATCCAGCCAAACATCAGGAGCATTTGTATGCCCAGACCGAAACGGGCAAACCAGATGGCGCGTCCATAGGCCCGTTCGCTCAAATGGTGCAGAGCCCAATAGCCAAAGGCGATGGGACCAGCCGCAGTGACAAGCCGTAAAGCCGTGGCTTCGATTGAGTAAATATCGTTTTCAAAGTCGATCACGACCCAGTCTGCGGTCGCCTGGATGCTCCAGATACCCGACAGGACACACCAGGCCAGAAAGACGAGAAACAAGAGCGCGTCTGGCGTGAATTTGGGACGGGTCTTCAGAAGGATTGGCAGCGAGAACAACCCAGCAAGAATGAACAGAGGAGAAATGCCCTGTGTTCCCTGGTGTGCAATAAGCCACCAGGCTGCGAGAATGAAGAGCCAGAAACCGTACCCAATAGCCAAAACAAACTCACTTTTTGCCCGGAGCAGGTGTAGCATCCAACCGCTCCGGGCCAACCTATTTTTGGTTTTTATTGCGATTTCCTGAGTAGGTCCGGGGCGAGTGCTTCATTTCCGAGCCGGTTGATTGCGTCGCTAACGGACAGGATTTCCTGCTGTTTGCCGCCGAACTGACGCAAGGCCACAGATTTGTTCTCCGCTTCCTTGTTTCCGACAACCGCAATGTATGGGATTTTCTGATGTGAATGCTCGCGGATCTTGTAATTGATCTTCTCGTTACGAAGATCAATGTCCGCCCGCAAACCCGCCTGGGCGAACTCGGCCTGAACCTCTTTCGCATACTCAGCTGAATCGTCCGAAATGTTCGCGACAACGATCTGAACAGGCGCCAGCCACATTGGAAATGCGCCGGCATAGTTCTCGATCAGAATGCCCATAAACCGCTCAAACGTACCGAACACAGCACGATGCAGCATGACTGGGCGATGCTTCTCACCATCGCTGCCAGTGTATTCGGCATCGAGGCGTTCCGGCAGAACATAGTCAAGCTGGAATGTGCCGCACTGCCAGGTCCGTCCGATCGCGTCGGTCAGGTGGAATTCGAGCTTTGGTCCATAGAAAGCACCTTCGCCTTCCGCGATTTCAAAATCGAGACCTGCCGCTGTGAGCGCGTCAGACAGTGCCGATTCTGCGCGATCCCAGTCTTCATCTGTGCCGCCGCGCAATTCCGGGCGAGTTGCGAGTTTGTAATCGATGTCGGTCAGCCCGAAATCGGCATAGACCCGTTCAAACAGTTTGAGGAATTTCAGCGTTTCATCCGCAATCTGATCTTCGCGGCAGAAAATGTGTGCATCGTCCTGCGTCATCTGACGCACGCGCATCAGGCCGTGAAGTGCGCCGTGCGCCTCGTTCCGGTGGCAACAGCCGAATTCTGACATCCGGATTGGCAGGTCTCGATAAGACCGCTGGCTGTTTTTAAAGATCTGAACATGCGCCGGGCAATTCATCGGTTTCAGCGCCATCAGCTCTGCATCACCGCTGAGGACCGGACCTTCATCTTCCGTAGACGGAACTTCGTCAGGCACGACGAACATGTTCTCGCGGAATTTTGACCAATGGCCTGATTTTTCCCAGAAAACCGAGCTCAGCAGCTGGGGCGTTTTGACTTCCACATAGCCGTCTTCATCTTGCGCGCGGCGGATATAGGCTTCCAGCTGACGCCAGATCATGAAGCCCTTAGGGTGCCAGAAGACAGACCCCTGCGCTTCGGGTTGAAGGTGGAACAGATCCTGCTCACGCCCGATTTTACGATGGTCGCGCTTTTCCGCTTCTTCCAGGCGCGTGAGATAGGCTTTGAGGTCCTTCTCATTGGCCCAGGCGGTGCCGTACATGCGCTGAAGCATCTCATTATTACTATCACCACGCCAATACGCGCCGGCAAGCTTCATCAGTTTGAAGGCTTTTGGCAGTTTACCCGTGGAGCTCAGATGCGGGCCGCGGCAAAGGTCGGACCATTGATCCGCATGCGCATAAAGCGTGATCGGCTCACCTGGTGGGATGATGTCGTCAATAATTTGCGCTTTGTATTTTTCACCAATTTTCTGAAAGTGCGCGATCGCATCTTCTTTCTTCCAGACTTCCCGATTGATCGGCAGATCGCGGTCGACGATTTCCGCCATTCTGGCTTCGATCTTTTCGAAGTCGTCAGTGGAGAACGGCTCTTCGCGGGCAAAGTCGTAATAAAAGCCGTCATCAATGACCGGACCTATTGTGACTTGCGTGCCTGGATACAGCTCCTGAACCGCCTGAGCCAGCACGTGCGCTGCATCATGGCGGATCAGCTCCAGTGCTTCAGGATCGCGTTCGGTGACGATGGCCACCTCAGCATTGCCTTCCAGCGGGCGATGCAAATCCCACAATTCGCCGTCAACTTTCGCGGCGAGGGCTTTCTTGGCGAGTGATTTGGAAATCGAAGAGGCGACGTCGAACGGAGACGCGCCGTCTTCATATTCGCGTTTCGCGCCATCTGGCAGCGTGACTTCAAGCATTGTCTTATTCTCTTAACCTGTTGCGTTCTTTAGCGAAGTTTTGCTGCAAAACCACCCCTCAAAACGCGCTAATGCACGCTTTCCGGAGCTTTTTACACGCCCCGGCCAGCAGCCTCTATCCTCCGGGACGTGCTTTAAGTTCGTGGGGTTGTTGTGGTGGTGGTTGGCTTAACGAAATGCCAGCCCGGCTTTTCGTCTGGCACCGAGTCATACCCATGGGTTCCGCCCGGTCGGCAACGAACAAACCGACCCATACCCAGGCGCACACCATTGAGAAAGCCATGGCGCGACCAGGCTTCGGCCGCATATTCAGAGCAGGTGGGTTCATGACGACAGCGCACACCAATGGCAAAAAGCGCCGCAGACAGCGTCGCTTTATAGCCGATCAGCAAAGCCCGCGGTGCGGGAGAGATATGTGCGTATTTCTTCGCCATGGAGGTGCCATAGCAGATTAGTCTGACCAAGTCATGTAAACGTCCTGCGAGTCTGTTAGACTGCCTGAAAACGGGAGACTGACATGCGTGGTCGAATTCTGATCCTCTTCTTTGCAGGGCTATTTGCCGGTCCGGCGGCGGCTCAATTCTCCACCAAACCGACAATCAAACCGCCGACCATCGAAAAGCCCGTGAAACCGACCATTGAAAAGCCGGAAAAACCAACAATCACTGCGCCGAACAAGCCCGTGACGCGTGAGGTGACGGTAAATGGGCAACTCCAAACAGATCTGGGCACTTCTCAACTGTCGGGTGATGACCTGAAAATACGCGCGATTGCGGGCCGGACAACACATTCCGCTGATGACATAGAGCTTGGTGTGACCGTGAAGCTTGATCCGTCCAAGGGCGATTTCATTCATCCGGGAGCGGTGGCGCTGGGAATGTATGGCAGCGTGCAGTTTGATCCCGTGCGCGGCTCCTTTCAGGTCGATCCGGAAACCACTTTCCTGATCTATGCTGACATCGAAGCGAGAGGCCTGGGTGATGGACACCTGATACAGCTCCATGTGTATTCCTGGTCAGATCAAACCTGCGACACGCGCTACTCCATGGGGTCATTGCGGCGCGGATCTGAGGTTCTGAGCGAGGAACGCGCAAAGACGCTCAACCTTGTCACTGCTCCGCTATCGGGTGACTGGGTGCCAGCCGATTATGAAGAGACCCATGTGCGCGACACGCTCAACGGCCGGTCCCGCATTGAAGTCAGTTGCGAGAGCAGCTGGCGGTTGGACGAGGTGGACGTAACTCCGTTCACTGCTGACTGACCGGAGCTGTTGTACGCGTTGTGCCGCACCGGGTGGTGCGATTTCATATGCTGAAACGAAACGCATTCAATGACTTGTGCCTGTTGCAGAGGTCTTTTAGCCTTTGTTGGAATTCATCGGTCTGAGGAGCTGAGCAATGCATAAATTTATTATCGCGGGGCTGAGCGGGCTTTTGCTCGCCGGATGTCAGACCGACAAAATGACAGCCGATGACACATCAGATGTGTCAGTCCTGGCGCCTACTCTGACAGGTGAGGCTTGTCCGGACATGTCCGGCGGCGGATATCTCTTCTGGCTGGACCCGCCCTCCAAGGAAGTGGGTGATAAACTCCAGCTAACCCCGTATTTTTCGACCCATCCGGGTGCGTTTGAGCCCCTACCGTCAGGCTGCATTGGCAATATGAGCAGCACTCCAGAGGATGCGCTGACCTTTGAGCGGAGCGAATACGGGGATGTTTACGCCATTATCACTGAGAAGGCTGAGCCCGGCTCACGTGTCATACTGACGGCAGATTATGGCGCAGAGAATTCTATTACAGCGCCGATCTCAATCTACGATCCCGCCTCCAACCCGCTGGTTGGCGTCTGGGCGCAGCAAAACGACGGTCAGTGTGCGGACAATACCGTGATTCGTGAATTGTCCTTTAGCGGAGACGGGAGATTTTCCGTCACCTGGACCCCGTTTGAAAGTTATAAAGATTATTGGGGGAGTTATGATTTCGATAGCGAAACGAACGAGCTGACCCTGTCACCGGAGCGCGGCAATTACATTCCAGAGGATGTTCAGTCAGGTGTGATCCAACTCGAAGGAGATTTGCTGACGCCTGAGGACGGAATGAGTTTTGGAAGCACGCGCAATGGTCTGGCATGTTCGGCGCCGTTCAAGCGCCGATAAACCCCCGATTGGGACCTGGCAGTTCTTGAAGGTCTGACTTAAATCGAACTTACGAGTTCCGGCCGTCCGGACAGTCTCGGTGGACGCTTCATGAGTGAGGCCCGCATCTCGATATGCGTCGACAACTGTCGTGCCTTGCGCTTGAGAATATTTCGTTCGGTGATGGTCCAGGAACGGGGCACGAAATCAATGGCCGCAACAGCGCCGATCGGAACACTTTCCCGGACAATGATGGGTACGCCGAGATAGGCGGCGATTCCGGGGTCTTCCCTGACCAAAGGATTACGTCTGAAGCGTGGGTCCTTGCTTGTATCTTCCAGCATCAGGCCTTCAGTTTCAAACATGGCAAACGAACAGATGGAGATGTCACGTGATGTCGTGCAAAGCTCAAGTCCGCGCCTTGCCTTCAGAAACTGGCGCTCCCGATCGATGAAGGATACGATCGAGACCGGCACTTTGAAAATGTCCCGAATGTTATCGACCACGTCTTCAAAGAAAATTTCTGGCTCCGTGTCCAGCACGCCCATTTCTTGCAGAACGGCCAGCCGATAGTCTTCATCAACAGATTGACTGCTTTCAACGGCTCGCATGTGTTCACCCCTCGATCTTTTTCGTGAAGGTTACACCCGGTCTGTTAAGACACGCTGAAAACGATTGAACTGATCTGATTGAATTGAACTTTTCAGCTAGACCGTATCTTCCCAGCTTTTCGATAGGCGTGAAGCGGCGTTGATAATCCCGACCATGGAATAGGTTTGCGGGAAATTGCCCCAAAGCTCTCGTGTTTCCGTCTGTACATCTTCTGACAGGAGGCCGAGCTTTGTGCGCTGTTTCAGAACGCTTTCGAACATGGAGCGCGCTTCGTCCTTACGGCCGATCCGGGCCAGCGCATCAATGTGCCAGAAGGTGCAGGCAGTGAAGGCGGTCTCAGGCTTCCCAAAATCATCCGCGACCCGATAGCGATAGACGTGATCGCCCTCGCGAAGCTCTTCGTCGATGCGTTCCACTGTCTTGATATAGCGCTCATCCATCGGGTCGATGAAACCGATTTCCGCCATCAGGAGCACAGACGCATCGAGTGGTTCTTCACCGAAGGCGCCTGTAAAGGCCTGGCGTTCCTCGCTCCAGGCTTCTTTCATAATGCGTTCGCGCATTTCATTTGCGCGATGGTTCCAGAATTCGACCCGTTCGGGTTTGTTTAATTCACCGGCAATCCGCGCGAGGCGATCGCAGGCTGCCCAGCACATAATGGCCGATGAGGTGTGGATGTGCGCCCGCCCCCGGAATTCCCATATTCCGGCATCAGGCGTGTCATAGACTTTGTAGGCGCGTTCGCCGACCCGTTCGAATTGTTCGAATTCCAGTGTGCCGGCTTTGGAGGATAAGCGATTATCAAAGAAGGCCTGAGACGCGCCGAGAATCACATGGCCATAAACATCATGCTGGATATGCTCAGCGGCCTGATTGCCAAACCGGACCGGGCCGTGCCCCCGATAACCGGGCAAATGGCCGGGAATGGTCTCTGTCAGGTCGGTTTCGAGCGCCACGCCAAAAACGGGTTGGATATGCCCCCCATTGGTCAGCGCCACAGTGTTCCGTAAATAGGTGAGGTAGCGCTCCAGCGTGCCCACAGCCGATAGCCGGTTCAGCGCCGTGACCGTGAAATAGGCGTCACGTAGCCAGCAATACCGGTAATCCCAATTCCGCTCCGAGCCAGCATGTTCCGGGATGCTGGTGGTGAGGGCCGCAACAATGCCGCCGGTTTCTTCATAGACGCAGAGCTTCAGCGTAATCGCCGCACGGATCACTGCCTCCTGCCATTCCGGCGGCGTAGCGAGGCGTCGGGACCAGTCATGCCAATGCTGTTTTGTGCGCGAATACCATTCCTGACTAATGGTATTCACATCGCCATTAAACGGTTCGTCTGGACTGAGGATAAAACAGACCGGCTGATCGAGCACAAAACTCCGCTTGTCGCGAATGTAAGAGACAGGTGCGCTTGTCGTGATGCGGAATCCATATTCCTCATCAGGATAGCTGATGTGAGACACGCCGCGTTTGCCTTTAAGTTCCCGGCCACCACATTCGGCTTCCGCACTAATGGCAACGCGGATTTGCGGCATGCCTTTGACAGGCTCGATATAGCGGACAATTGAGGATGGCCGGAACATGCGGCCACGATTGACAAAGCGGGGTGCAAAGTCGGTGATTTTGATCGTAGAGCCGTCAGCCGCTTCCATAATTGTGATCAGAATGGCGGTGTTGCGTAGATAATACTGGTCTGACGTCACGAATCCTTCGAGCTCGACCGTGAAATCTCCGCATCCGCCGAGCAGTGAATTGAACACGGGCTCGCCATCCAGCCTTGGCAGGCACAGCCAGTTGATTGTTGCTTTATCGTCAATCAGAGCTGCGACGGTTTCGTTCCCGATCACTCCGAGTTCAAGTGATGACATGTTTACCCTTCACCCAGCCACGACCAGACTGCATCAGGGGCAGCCAGCCGATATTGTGCGCATGTGTTTCCGTCACCAACCTTAACAGCCCATCCCCCCATGGCCACAACGACTTCGATTGCATCTTCATCTGTCCGATCATCGCCAACGAAGACCGGTGTGCGACCAGCAAATGGTGGTTTTTTCATCAGCATTTCAACAGCCGCGCCTTTGTGGGCACCTTTTGGCTTGGCTTCGAGGACGAATTTTCCGCCCTGGAGTTTATAGTCTGGATAGTCGGCCAGAATGGTTTCCAATTCAGAGGCCAGTGCGGCTTCGGCGTGTGGTGCAGAGCGATAATGCACGGCCAATACTCTGCCTTTGATTTCGAGAGTCGTTCCTTGAAATTCGGCAATGATTTGCTGGATTTTTTCGACCAGAGTTTCTGGCGCAGGATTGAGCGTTTCCGGAGGCAATTCGCCCGGTTCGAAAATATAGAGCCCATGATTGCCAGCACGCCAGAGTGTGACCGGAATGCGCTTTGACAGATCACGGACATCCCGCCCTGAAATGACCGCGACTGCACCCGACATCAGCTCTTTCAACGCGTCCAGTCGGGCTTTCTGGGGATCAGAGATTGCGACCGTTTCAGGATTGTCCTGCAAGGGCGCTAATGTTCCATCAAAATCCAGAAACAACGCCAGCCCGGGTGACAGGGGCGGAGGAGACTCGCTCTGCATTCTTGTTCAGGCCGCTTGCTCACTGAGGGTATTGAGGTCTTCCAGATAGTTTGCAGACCACCAGTTTATGTCCTGGGAGGTCACAATCTCCCGAAGTTTCCGCCAACGATCCTGTCGTTCTTCAAGCGGCATTTGAAGCGCGCTTCGGATGGTGTTGGCCAGTCGCCAGGTGTCATGAGGATTGACGATCAGCGCGGATGTTAGCTGTTCGGCGGCTCCGGCAAATTCTGACAGGATGAGCACGCCAGGATCGTCTTCCTGCTGTGCCATCACGAATTCCTTCGCGACAAGATTCATACCGTCGCGCAGAGGCGTTACGAGGCCGACACTGGCCCTGCGGAATAATCCCGCGAGTTCTTCGCGACCATAGGCGCGCGCGAGATAGCGTAGCGGGAGCCAGTCGAGATCGCCATAATCGCCATTGATACGACCCGAGAGCTGGTCGAGCTGAATTCGAAGCTCCTTGTATTCTTCGACCTTGCTTCGAGAGGGTGGCGTGATCTGTGTGACCGAGACCTTGCCATGCAGATCAGGATTATCATCAAACAGCTGTCCAACGGCTTCGAAACGTTCGGGCAGGCCTTTGGAATAATCCATGCGATCCACGCCGATCACCAATTGGCGGCCATCCAGAAATCGACCGATCCGATCAGCTGCAGATTGTGCTAATTCGGACTCCGCAGCTTTTTCGAAGCCAGCAGCATCAATGCCGATCGGATAGGCTTCAACTTTGACCGTTGCTCCGAATACCTGAAGGCGTCCATCGGACAATTCTGTGCCGCCATGTTCTTCTTCCATATACCGGATGAAGTTCCGACGATCCTGCTGAGATTGCAGTCCGATCACATCATAAGCTGACAGCGCGCGCGCAATCCACTGATGTTCCGGCAAGGCGCGGAACATTTCGGGTGCCGGAAATGGAATGTGGAGGAAGAAACCGGTCGGGCCCTCCCAGCCCAGATGGCGCAGACAATCGGCAACAAGCAGGAAGTGATAATCATGGACCCAGATTGTATCGCCCGGCGCGGCGCGTTCGGCCGTTATTTCCGCAATTCTCCGATTGACTGCAGAATAGACGGCGAAGGATTCATTGTCGAACGAGGCCAGATCGAGCCGGTAATGAAAAATGGGCCAGAGCACGCTATTGGCATATTGCAGATAAAATCCGTCATGCTCTTGCTCGCTTAGGTCGGTCAACACGAACTGGACGCCATCGTCGCGGAAGACATTTACGCCGCGCGGTTTTTCCTCGACGAGATCGCCAGACCAGCCAATCCACATGCCGCCGGATTTCTGGAGCGATTCCCATACGGCCACCGCGAGACCGCCGGCGCGGGCTTTGGGGTCAGCGGCGGTTCGGTTCGAGATTGCTATGAGTCTGCCCAATTCGGCATCCTTTCGTAAGATACGCCCGGGACTGAAAAACTGGCTTCAATCTCGTCCGTTGGGAGAGATGCCTGCATGTGCATCATGGGAAACGAAGAATTTTTTTGAATGAATGCTTCTGACGGGTGATGGTTCCGATCACATTGTCGGAAAGTGAGCCCAAAATCATCGAAGCAGATCATGTGGCTATACTAGCCGTATTCGATCTCTTTCATAAGACAGAGGCCGTCAATTTGATCCCGTGCCAGAGAATGACTGAAACTTAGGCGTCCTGCGACTCAATATCGGCTTCCGCGCGGCTCGACTTCGCGTCTTCAATTGCCGCGACTGCGGCTTCAAAAGCCAGAAGCGTCGATTGATGGCGCTGTGGATAGTCTTTCACGCCTGCCAGATGCCGCAATTCCCAGAACCGGCCTTGCGGAGGTTCGCTGCCCTCTTTCAGCATGGCGCGCAAGGCGTCTCTGGCCTCAATCACTTCGATTGTTCTGGCGCCGACCGCATGCTCTGACAGAACGCTGAGCGTGGCTGCACCCAAGGCGCAGGCCTTGGACTGAACGGCAATCTCGGTGATGGTCTCTCCGTCGTCGGACAGGCTGACTTCGACCCAAACCTCTGATCCACAAACGCGACTCACTTTGTGAGCCTTTCCGTCAGGTGCACTCAGCTCGCCGATATTGGGGATATCAGCGGCAAGTTCCAGCACACGATTGTGATAGAGATCATTGGCCATAAGGGTGATCTGGCATCGGCACGGCCAACACTCAAGAGCATGCCAGTCGAATAGTGCTGTTCCAACACGACTTCCTTTGATTTACTGGTCTGAAGCCGACACAAAGAACAAAATCGGGGAGGAAATCATGAAAGCAGTCATTTCGGGGCTTGTCGCAATCATCGCCATGACCGGAGGCGCGTTCGCTCAGTCTGACACGGATCGTCCGGATTGGGTGAAATCCGAATTCGGACCGGACGACCGGCTTGGCGCGATGAATTATCTGACACCGGAAAAAACCGCGAAAGCGTCAAAGCTCATCACTACGGGCAAAACCTATGCGCTTGGCATGATCACGGGCCGCGACACGCCGGCATTGGCGCCGCGCGAGTATAACGTTTTTGTCTTTCCGGGAGGAGATGGCTCAGGGACCGTGGGCGCGGCCAATGGCATCACCACAAATGATGACATGGTCAGCACTTATCAGGGCGTGGGCAGCCAGATTGATGGCTTCGGGCATATCGGGCTCGGACATCGCCATTATAACGGTGTGCATGTCAGCGAGTTTGTGACCTCGACAGGCCTTCAGCAATTCGGCACGGAGAACCTTTTGCCGGTCGCCACCCGCGGCATTTTGCTCGACATGACGAAACATTTCGATGCGAACCCCGTCAGAGCCGGGCAGACCTTCAACAAGGCTGAAATACAGGCGGCTTTAGCGGCGGCGGATCTGACCCTTGAGAAGGGCGATATCGTCATCTTCCACACCGGAACCATGGAAGAGGTACGAAATAATGGATTCTCACAAATGGTGCCCGGCATTGGCGTTGAGGGCGCAGAATTTCTTGCTCAGGCGGGCGTGGTCGCGATTGGTGCTGACACATTCTGTGTTGAGGCCATCCCGTTTGAAAACCGCGCCCGACCCTACGATGTTCACCAGACCCTTCTCACGAAATACGGGGTCTATATTCTCGAAAACATGGTGACCGAAGAAATGGCTGCAGATGGGGTGACCGAGTTCTTCTTTACCTTGGGCGTTCCGCGACTTGAGGGGACGGTCCAGGCCATTATCAATCCCGTTGCGATCCGCTGATCTGGAGGAAATGTGCGTAAACGCGCTCTGATTACAGGAGCTTCGGCAGGCATCGGAGCAGCTTTTGCGGAGCATTACGCTGAACGAGAGTGTGACCTTGTTCTCACCGCACGGCGGAAGGACCGGCTGGAACGGTTGGCCGCGACCCTGAAGCGACGTCATGGCTGTCAGACCGAGATTCTGGTGTCTGATCTTGCCGATCCCAATGCGCCGTCGCAATTGGTATCGGAGCTGGGAGAGCGTGGGATTTCGATTGATATCCTCATCAATAATGCCGGATATGGCCTTCCAGGCACATTTCAGACCACAAGCTGGCCAGACCAGCAGACTTTTCTGCAGGTCTTATTGGTCGCGCCGACCGAGCTCTGCCATCACCTGCTTCCAGATATGATTGAACGCGGGTATGGCCGGATCATCAATGTCGCGTCTCTTGCGGGGTTCATGCCCGGTGGCAGCGGACATACGCTTTATGGTCCGGTGAAGGCGGCCATGATCCGGCTGTCGGAATCCTTAAACGCTGAAACTTCGGGCCAGGGCGTGTATGTCACCGCGCTGTGTCCGGGCCTGACTTATTCTGAATTTCATGATGTGAATGGCCAGCGCGACAGCCTATCGAAAGTGCCCGGTTTTATGTGGCAAACGGCTGACGAGGTGGTGAAAGCCGCTTGCAGGGCGAATGAAGCGAACCGCCCTGTCATCGTTACAGGCGTTGCAAACAAAATATTGGCGTCTACAAACAAGCTGCTACCCGATGCGATAGGCCGTGCACTTATGAAAGAGCAGGCCACACGGTTCCGAAAGAAGCCCTGATTTGGATTCTGATGAGGTGTCATACAGTCATTTGGTTTCGGACCTGAACAAAGATCAGTATGCGGAACATAGGCTGCCGCCTGATCTGGAGCGACGTCAGTTCGATCCGTCCTGCCATCCCATTTCTGCGCGAACGCTGCTAAATCTGGCCTATCAATCGGGTGGCGGTGATGTCCGAGATACTGACGATTGGTGGAATGAGATCAGCCGAGATGCTGAATTCGATATCGCCCTATGTCTGGCTGTTTTCGACCGAAATTCGGACCAATTGGTTGCGTTTGCGCATGGCTGGACCTCTGGATTCGTCAAAGATATCGCCGTTCATCCCGACTTTCGTCGGTCGGGACTGGGGCAATTTCTAGTTCGTGAACTCGCCCGTGTGTTTTTAGAGCGAGGTTTTTGTCAGATGTCGCTGAAAGTCATGCGCGATAATCCGCATGGCGCGCTCAGTTTCTATTCAGCGCTGGGATTTAAGCCGCTCGAGACGTCAGAACCTGTTAATGAAGGGTAAAAAACAGGCTTTGAACCCTTAACAAAGAGTTTCCAAAGCCTGTTAAATTTTAACGGATGTACTTTATTCCAGTGAAAAATATGAATTAATATTCCGTCCGTTCCCGTTAACGACCTGTTTACGCTTCAAGGGCGCCTTCGGCCTTTTGGGTTTCGAGTTCGCGTTCTTTGTTTTTCCGTGTGAGGAATTCACGTGCAATCTCACCGTTTTCGTCCTCGCCAATTGTTTTGTGCGCCCGCTGGAAAATTTCTTCTTCTTCCTCGTCGATATGGTGCTCATACTCATGGCGCAGGGTTTTAAATCGAAGCAACCAGCCAGGAGGGCTCATATCCGTGTCGTTGAGCTCCTGAAGAATATCGTCAATTTCCTTGTGCTCGGCGACTGAATGGCGCGCCCGAGGTTGGCCCTTCTCTGTGGTGATCAATTCGCCGTAGAAGCTCTCTTCCTCCGCCGCGGCATGCGCACTGACATCGCAATAGAATTTACGCCACAGAATCTGGCGTTCCGGGCTGTCGCCTTCGGTTTGTGAGAGTTTTTCCAAAAGGTCCCGATGCGTGTCATGATCGGTTTTCAGAACATCATAAATGGGTTTGACCATGGGTGCGTATCCAACATTGTAACGCTAACCTAACGTCGATATCTGTCGGAGAGTTCCGGAAAAGCCATTTAAGGTCGGCGGGACGCACCTGGCTAGACCGCAAGACACTAGTCTGCGGGCATTGCAATCAAGCCGATTCCGGGTTTACCGGCGAGGGTCCAGGTTAGACCGGTCTGCGCAAAATCGAGCGTAATTTCGCTGGAAAAGGCCGATTTGCACATGCGCTCAATCACGACGGACCCAAAGCCGCGGCGCGTCGGCGGAGAGACGGGCGGACCGCCTGATTCCTGCCAGGAGATATTGAGGCCAGGTGTCGGGTCGTCGCCGCTGATTGTGAGAGACCAGTTGACATCCACCGCGCCGGTTTCATTCGACAACGCGCCGTATTTCGCTGCGTTGGTTGCCAGTTCGAACAGCGCCATGCCGAGAGATTGGGCCGCCTTCGCATCCACCCAGATTTCGGGCCCGGTCAGCCGGATGCGCTCTCCAATCAGATCATCCAGATGGCGGAGTTGTGCTCTCACCAGATCTTCGAGGGACATGCCGCGCCATCCGCCTTTCAGGAGCAGATCATGGCTTGCCGCAAGTGAATGAAGGCGCTGTGAGAAATTCGAGATGAATTGTGGGTCGACATCGCGGCCGGTATACCGGGCAATACTCTGCACCATGGTGAGAAGGTTTTTGGACCGGTGATTGATCTCACCCATCAGGAAGGCGATTTCTTCCTGCCGCTCGCGCTCCTCTGTAATGTCGGTATTGGTGCCGAACCAGCGCTTAATCTGGCCCTCTTCATTCCGGATCGGCATGGCCCGTGACAGAAACCAGCGATATTCGCCGGTCTTGCTGCGAAGGGGAAAGGTATCTTCCCACACTTCACCGGTATCCCAAGAATGCTGAATACGGTCTACGACGCGATCGATATGGTCAGGGTGGTGAACTGACTTCCAGCCCCAGCCTTCCATCTCGCTAAGCGTGGTGCCTGTATAATCAAACCAGCGCTTATTATACCAGAAAATCAGGCCATTGCGGTCAGCCATCCAGGCGAGCTGTGAGACGTTATCGGCCATTGTGCGAAAGCGGGCTTCGCTTTCTTCAAGCTGTTTGCGCGCCTCAATCTCTTTTGAAATATCGCGGGCAATCTTTGATGCGCCGACGACTTTTCCCTGTTCATCCAGAATGGGTGATATGGTAACCGAGATCGGGACTTCCGCGCCCGACTTGTGCAGGCGTACCGTTTCCATCTGATCGACAATTTCACCCTTTCGGATGGCGCTCAGAATGGCATCTTCCTCATGCTGGAGGCGGTTTGGAACAAGCTTCCGAATAGTTTGGCCAACGATCTCGTCGGCCGAAAAGCCAAACATGCGTTCGGCGGCCGGATTCCAGCTTGTGATCGTACCGTCCAGAGTTTTGCTGACGATTGCGTCCCGAGAGGATGCGATGATTGCCGCCAGCCATGCATTGTTTTCGCTGGCTGTATTAAAGCTGAGCAATGAATGCTTGCCGGGAGGTGCCAAATTTTGGGGCATAACGTCATTCTGGAATAAGTCTTTAAGAGAATACCTTATCAGGATACTCGACTACTTCCAGAAGTATTTGTGTTAGTCCTGCTAAATCAGTGTGCTTCTGCCCAATTGAGGGCAGCCCGCGCTTCAACATCCAGCGGGACAGATAGTTGAAGAGAGGGGGAGGTCGCGTTCTGCATGGTTTGTTGCGCGACCGTAATAAGTTGATCCGCTTCGTTTTCGGGGCATTCAAAAACCAATTCGTCATGCACCTGCAGAAGCATTTTTGCTTTTAATCCGGCCTCGGACAATGCGGCAGGCATGGCAATCATGGCGCGTTTGATAATGTCCGCAGCGGAGCCCTGAATAGGCGCATTGATGGCCTGACGCTCGGCAAAACCGCGCTGTGCTGGATTTTTTGCCTTTATGCCCTGAACCCAGCATTTCCGGCCATAGATGGTCTCAACGAAATTGTGCTCTTTTGCGAACTCCTTTGTGTCATCCATGTATTTTCGGATGCCCGGAAATTTCTCAAAATACGCTTTGATGTAATCCCGTGCCTCGCTCTGTGGAATGCTCAGCTGATTTGAAAGTCCGTATGCGGATATTCCATAAATAATGCCGAAATTGATCGCTTTCGCCTGACGACGGATCATCGGATCCATGCCCTCAATTGGCACACCAAACATCTCACTTGCCGTCATGGCGTGAATATCGAGGCCTTCGGTGAAGGCATTCTTCAGCGCGTCAATTTCGGCGATATGAGCCAGGAGGCGCAACTCGATCTGAGAATAGTCCGCCGCCACGAGGACGTTTCCAGGCTCCGCTACAAAGGCTTCGCGAATTTTGCGGCCCTCTTCGGTCCGGATCGGTATGTTCTGAAGGTTCGGATCGTTGGAGGAGAGCCGTCCAGTCTGCGCCACGGCAAGCGAATAGGAGGTGTGAACTCGCCCTGTTTTCGGATTGATTGCCTGCTGTAAGGCATCGGCATAGGTGCTTTTCAGCTTGGACAGCATCCGCCATTTGGTGATGGTTTGCGGTAGTTCATGACCTTCTGCAGCAAGTTCTTCGAGCTTGCTGGCATCGGTCGACCAGGCGCCGGTCTTGGTTTTCTTGCCGCCTGGCAGCCCCATTTCGTCAAACAGGATCTCGCCCAATTGTTTCGGCGAACCGAGATTGAACTCGCGGCCTGCACACTCATGGGCTTCGGCTTCAAGACCCGCCATGCGTTGAGAGAAATCTGATGACATTCGCGATAAAGCATCCCGGTCGACTTTAATGCCTTCAAGTTCCATCTTCGTGATGACGGAAGGCAGGGGCCGTTCGATTCGCTCATAGACGGTTTTAACCTTTTGTTTAATCAGCAAAGGACGGAAGATTTGCCAGAGACGAAGGGTAATATCGGCATCTTCGGCGGCATAAGGCGTCGCTTTGTCGAGCGGAACCTGGTCAAAGGTTACCTGTTTCTTACCAGAGCCACAGACATCCTTGAATGCGATCGGTGTGTGGCCCAGAAATCGCTCTGACAATTCGTCCATGCCATGCCCATGCATCCCGGCATGAAGCACATAAGACTGCAGCATTGTGTCGTCATAGGGCGCGACGTTAACGCCATAGCGGGAGAAGACAGCCAGGTCGTATTTGAAATTCTGTCCGACCTTCAGAATGCCGGGGTCTTCCAGCACGGGTTTCAGGGCCTCGATCACGGTTTCAAGCGGCAATTGATCGATTTCATCCGATCCGTCGAGGTTAAGCTCGCCTTCTGCAATCGCCTTGTGGCCGACAGGAATATAGCAGGCCTCATTGACGCCGGTTGCCAGTGAAATTCCGACCAGATTGGCCGAAACCGCGTTGAGATCATCCGTTTCGGTATCGCAACCAATTACACCAACCTTCCGAATACGGACAATCCAGTCGTCAAGCGCCGCGACTGTTGTTACGCAGTCATACTTCGTGGTGTCGACGCCATCTCGTTCCGCTGCCGGTTCGATTTCACCTTCGGCTTCAAACTGCTCTTTCACGCGGCGCGTAATCGTACGGAATTCCATGCCTTCCAGAAACTCGATCAGTGTGGCTGGATCAGGATCGGTAACCTTCAAGGCTTCGATCGGAATCTCGAGTGGCACATCCACTTTCAGCGTGACCAGATCGCGCGACATTCGGATATTGTCCGCATGATCGATCAGTGTTTGTCGGCGTTTTGGCTGTTTAATCTCTTCGGCGCGTTCGAGAAGAGACAGGACATCGCCGTACTCATTGATCAGCTGAGCGGCTGTTTTGACGCCAATTCCTGGCGCGCCGGGAACATTGTCGACACTATCTCCGGCCAGCGATTGCACATCGATCACCTTGTCTGGCGCGACGCCGAATTTTTCTTCCACTTCCTCAAAGCTGATCCGGCGGTTTTTCATCGTATCAAGCAAGGAGACATGCTCTGAGACGAGCTGCATCAGATCCTTGTCAGACGAGACAATCGTGACGCGCGCGCCTTTGGCTTCAGCCTGTTTCGCATAGGTGGCGATCAGATCGTCGGCCTCATATCCTTCCATCTCGATGGCTGGGGTCCCAAAAGCCTTTGCGGCATCCCGCATCAGCGGAAACTGAGGCACCAGATCTTCAGGGGGAGGGGGGCGTTGCGCCTTATAATCCGGGTACAGATCATTTCTGAAGGTATAGCTGCCTTTGTCGAAAATACAGGCAAAGTGCGTGGGCCTCTCATCGCCTTTCAAGTCTTCGAGCAGCTTCCACAACATGTTGCAAAAGCCCTGAATAGCGCCAACCGGAAGCCCGTCTGATGGGCGCGTTAGTGGCGGAAGCGCATGGAAGGCCCGGAATATATATCCCGAGGCGTCGATCAGATAGACGTGGCTGTCTTCAGTGACGGGAGCGGATTGGTCTGTCATGCGTGATTCCTTTGGAGGACAGACTTACTGCGTCTCGCCGTCAGGTCCAGCTTTTCGATTGTTTTCGCGATCAGAGTGTCCCGTCCGTCTGATACGGATCCTTCCCCAAGTGCAATGTGGTTACCCGGGGTCGGTTATGCTGCGGACTTAATCATCCCAACCATAGACAAAATTTGCCGTCTGGTTGACCGCGCCACACGCATCATCAGCATTGGGGGCCCGACCGGATGAGAGGGCGTTGAAACCGGTCAGGAACAGATTGCTCCAGAGCGCGAATTTGTCGGCATTACCATAGGCGTCAACGTCTTGTCCGGTCTGTCGTTCGACATTGGAGGCGTAGTCTAGCGTATAACCCGCAATCGCCAGATTAGCCCCGCATTCCAACCGTGCGCCGGTCTGATAGCTGTATTGGCTGGCGCAGGCCGAGACCAGCCCAAGCGCAGAAAGTACGATCAACGCCCTTGATCCTGAGTTTCTCACCGAATTGTCCTCCGTCCTGAAAGATGCGCCCGAAATTTCCGGGTCAGACCTTTATCTCACAGGACGAGGGGGGCGAGATATGCCCCGACCAGGGTAATTATCACGACCGCGCCGGCATTAATCCAGAAGCCGGCTCTTAGCATATCGCCCATTGTGACGTGCCCTGAGGCATAAACAATTGCGTTCGGCGCTGTTGCGACCGGCAGCATGAAGGCACAGGATGCGGCGAGGGCGGCAGGGCCCAGAAGGCTTTCCGGCGCGACACCAATCCCAATGGCGAAAGCACCCAGAATTGGGGCGAGCGTTGTCATGGTTGCGACATTGCTGGTCACTTCGGTGAGGTAGACGACAAGGACAACAGCCACGAGCACGATAAGAATGGCGGGGGCACCTGCCAGAACGCCCATCTGATCGCCGATCCATTCAGACAGGCCTGTTCGGCTGACGGCCCGCCCGAGCGAAATACCGCCGCCAAAGAGGAGTAATACGCCCCATGGCAGGCGCTCCGCCTCTTCCCAGCTGAGCAGAGCACGTTTCTCACCGCCACCCGCAGGCACGAGGAAAGTGAGCACCGCGCCAAAAATCGCAATGCCCATATCAGAGACGTTCTGATACCAGCCAAACCCGGGCACGCCTTCGAGCGCGGATTGAAGCGGAACGCGGCTGACCCAGAGCACAGCGACAAGGCCAAAAATCATGGCGACCCGCGATTCCTGAGGCGTGATTTTGCCCATAGCGCGCAATTCAGTGCTGACGGTTTCCTGAGCCGCGCCGCTATCTGCGCCGTCGACATGGGCGGGCATGCCGCGCGTGACAACAAACCAGGCCAGCGGGATCAGGAGCAACATGGCGGGAACGCCAAACGTCATCCATTGCAGATAGCCAATTGTCGCGTCGGCATTTTTTTGGAGCCAGTCAATCGCGATCAGGTTTGTGGGTGTACCGATGGGGGTCGCGACGCCGCCAATGCTGGCCGCATAGCAAATGCCAAGCATCAACGCTTTCACAAATTTACCGGATGTATCGCCGGTTGAGGTCGCAACCGAAAGGGCAATCGGCACCATCATCAGCGTGGTTGCCGTGTTGGAAATCCAGGCTGAGATGAGCGCAGTCGCGATCATGAAGCCGCCTGTGATCAGATGAAGCCGGTCGCCAGAGGCCGAAACGATGTTCAGGGCAATCCGTTTGTGGAGATTCCAGCGTTCAATGCTCATGGCGACAACGAAGCCGCCCATGAGGAGGCAGACCGTTGTCGAGAAATAGGCTTCTGCGGCTTGTCCGGCGGTGCCGCCGCCTATCAGCGGCAAAAAGACAATCGGCAAAAGTGACGTTGCAGGAATGGGGATAGCTTCGGTCGACCACCAGGTCGCCATCCAGGCTAGAAGTGCAGCCACCCGCAAGCCTTCCGGAGCCAGTCCGTCAGGCGGTGGGATCAGACAGATCAGAAACGCGAGCAAAGGCCCGAGCGCCAACCCGATATTCTGTGGTGTACTGCGTCCCCCCGACATTCGTTAGGTCTGCATATCCGGGTCGTGCGCTGACCCTTTCAGAATGAACAAGCGGTCGCAATATTTGCAGGTGACATAACCGTCATCACCCATTTCATAGAAGACAATCGGATGGCCCAACGCGCCGCCGCCGCCATCACATGCGACTTTGTGTTCTTCGGTCACGATGATTTCCGGCGCGGTCTTTAGTTCTACTTCACTCACCATATTCAGCCCCTGACTGGCGTTTGCGAAATCGTGTTTGCAACATTAGGTAAGAACAGCCTAGTCAGATAACGTCAATCTTGAAAGCACTGCCCATGTCATCTTCTGCTTCTGTCCCGGATTTTGCCATTGAGGCAATTGGTTTGGAGAAAACCTATAAAGGCAGTGGTAAACTCCCGCCTAAGCAGGCGCTCAAAGGCATTGATCTCAAGATTCCGACCGGGTCGATTTTTGGCCTGCTCGGGCCGAATGGTGCCGGAAAATCTACATTTATCAATATCTTATCGGGTTTGGTGACCAAGACAGGCGGCAAGGCCAGCATTTGGGGGTTTGATATTGACGACGCGCCGCGCTCGGCACGCGCAGCGATTGGTGTGGTGCCCCAGGAAATCAATATGGACCCGTTTTTTACACCGTTTGAGTCGGTGGAATTGCAGGCGGGATTCTACGGCGTGCCAAAATCCGAGCGTCGAACGGTTGAGATTCTTGCGGCCGTGGGCCTGGAAGACAAGAAAGACGCCTATGTGAGACAGCTATCTGGCGGCATGAAGCGTCGTTTGATGGTCGCTAAAGCGCTTGTTCACGCACCTCCGGTGCTGATCCTTGATGAGCCGACGGCGGGTGTGGACGTCGAGCTCCGCAGGTCGCTTTGGGAATATGTGGTTGCGCTCAACAAGGCAGGCACCACAATCATTCTGACGACGCACTATCTCGAGGAAGCGCAGGAATTGTGCGATGAGATCGCCATTATCAATCATGGTGAAGTCATTGCCTGTGAGCCAACCGAGCAATTACTGCGTCGTCTCGATCATAAAACGCTGGTGATCCAGCCGTCTGAGGCGATCTCGACCTTACCGCCGGCACTTGCAGAGCTGGACGCAAAACTTGGCTCCGATGGTGCGTTGTCTATCACCTTCCGCTCATCTGAGACCGGGATTGGCCGCATTATCGAAACCGTTCGCGCCGAAGGCATTTCCATTGCTGATCTGGCGACAACCGAGCCTGATCTGGAAGATGTGTTCGTCTCCATGACCAGCGCGCAATAAACCCGCCAGGCCTAATATCGTTCGACGGTCCAGCCTTCGGCTTCCAGCATATGCACCACGCTCTCCGGACCGGTGAGGTGGGCCGCACCCACAGCGACGAAGATACGACCGGTTTCTGTGGTCATGACCTCATGGAGCTGTGTGGTCCATTTGCGGTTCCGATCGGTGAACATAGCGGCATAAATCTCTGGCGTCGTCGTCCGCATGTCTTCCATGTCGGAATCGAAGAGTTTTTCCGGGCGCCCCTTTTGCCAGACCTTCAGTGAGTATTCAAAGGTTTGGTCGAGATCTGTCAGAATATCGGCCTCATCGGACACGACCTCTTCCAGTCCGTCCATCAGCATGGCGATTTGCGCCTCCATCGACATGGCGGACAGAGCATCAGGAACCTCAAGGCCACCTTCGAGAGACCGCACGGTCTGATCGTCGCGAATTTTACCCTCAAGCCAAGTCTCCACGCCATACTCAGCGACTTGTCCTTGCTGTTCGAGCGCCTGAAAGCCGAGAATGAGCGCTGCATACCAAGGCCGTTGGCCCTTTAGGGAGTCGAGCGTCAGTCCCAACTGCTCCAATACTTCCGAAAGTATGCGTTTCTGCTCATCAGACAGGACGTCCAGAACCCCCTCTCCGGGTGGAGCCTGGCCGGCGCGGAAAAACTCGAAATAGCCGACAGCGTCCTGATCGAGATGGCTGGTTTCGAAATAGATGATGTCTGACGACTGAAAGGCTTCAATCATATGATCAGTTTGCCAGCGCAGATCGGGCGGCAGGACGTGAACCGTGCCAAACAGAAAAATTTCTGTGTCGTCATCCGCTAAACGCCAAATGGCTGGCCCGGAAGGCTTTTCAGTCGTGGCAGGCTCGGCGATCGCGCCTATGCTGAAAAAACAAAGCGAAGCACCGATAATAGCGCGACGAAAACGTAACAGGATATGTGTAAAAATAGCGGTCTTCCCTTGCGTTTTCCGGCCTGTCACCATATCCAGTGCTTTCGCTTTCTAACTCTGTTATGGAAGCCGAGTTTAGCACCCATAGCTCAGCTGGATAGAGCGCTGCCCTCCGAAGGCGGATGTCAAGTCTAGCGGTGGTTGTTGGTGTTGGAAGAAAGATGTGACTAAACAACGGTTTGAGTGAATGTCGGGTTCGCTCTTTAGGCCGACGAAAATCTCGCGTAAGCATGACGTAAGCACCTTGCGAACGGTATGCACCCGTAGCTCAGCTGGATAGAGCGTCGCCCTCCGAAGGCGAAGGCCACAGGTTCGAATCCTGTCGGGTGCGCCATTTTTCCATATAAAACAATGCTTTAATGCGCCGCAATTTCTCGACTCAGGTGCTTACGTGGGAAACTCACGTAAGCAGGTGGTTCATTGTCGCGGGTCGAAACTTTGAGGTCACAGCAAGCCTGAAAGCTGTCGGGGGCCGGCTGCTCTTCCTCCCCGCCTACAGCCCCCTATCGAAATGACCTTCGTGAAGCTCAAGGCCTATTTCATACGGATCGACGCCCGCACGAATGCGGCTCTGCACAACGCTGTCGCCGAAATCGTCGACCTCTTCTCACGGCAAGAATGCTCCAGTTATTTCAGCGCAGCATGCGACGGGATCAATTGAAAGACCGCCGCTTTGAGGTATCGAGCTCGATGTGGGCACCATTTTGAGAGGACCAAATAATCACTTTCAAAATTCAATAGAAATGATCAATCTGACCGCTCGATATTTACGGCGCGATATTCATTTGGCGTCACACCAAACGCACTCATAAAACCTCGCCGCATATTCTTCCCTGTGTGGCCGGCCGCCTGGCGCCCGAAAGCATCATCTTAGACGCTCCTCAAGGCATCGCGCCGTGGATCGTCGGCGTCCCGCCGCGCTACAAGAAGCTGACCAAAATCGATGCGCCGAACTAACACTCAAATTCGACCGACGCTTGGGGGCGGATCATCCAGGGGGCGCCGCGCCATCCTGATCGGAAGCGATGCCGAGCCTTTCCTTCAGAAAGCGCATTCCAGCAACACATCGAAGAAGGCCCGCAGGCGCGGGGATGTGTGACGATGCGCTGGGTAGACAAGGTTGAGCGCGGAAGCCGGCCCCTGCCATTGCGGCATCAGACGCGTCAGCAGGCCATTCTCCAGCGCTTCCGCAGCAACCATTTCCGGCACGAGCGCCACGCCTCCCCCGGCGATGGCGGCGGCGCAGGCGGCGTGCAAGCTTCCCAGCGTGATCGCGCTCTTCGGCTTGAAACGCACGTGGTCGTCCCCGTTCTCCAGATTCCAATCGAGGGGTGCGCCACGCGGCGCGAAGGAGATCGTCGCCGTATGGGCGAGCGCTTTGGGGGACGTAGTGTCCTCCAGGCTCGCAGCGACATCACGGCTGGCGATGAGCACGGTTCGGGACCAAGCGAACCGTCGAGCGATGAGTTCCGAATCCGGTAGCGGGCCGATCCGGATCGCACAGTCGAAATCCTCTTCCAGAAGATCGACGAAGCGATCCGAATGATCGACCTCGATCGTGGTTTCCGGCCAGCGCCGCACATAGGTCGCCGCGATCCGCCCCATCCGCGCCTGCCCGAACATGACGGGCGCCGAGACACGAAGCCGGCCGACAGGCTCGGCGTTTCGATCGCGCATGGTCCGTTCCAGATCGTCCGCTTCGGTGATCAGCAGCGCCGCCCGCTTCAATAGCAGCTCCCCCTCCGGCGTTAGCCGCAGGCGCCGGGTGGTGCGTTCGAGCAGCCGCATGTTCAGTGAGGCTTCGAGTGCCTGAATGCGGCTCGACAGCGTCGACTTCGCGACGCCGGTTTGTTCGGCCGCAGCCGCGAAAGAGCCTGCCCGCGCCACGGAGAGGAAGCTTCTTAACTCGGATAGGTCCATCAATTGTCCAGTTTTTCGGATAATCTATCCGAAATGTCCAACCTAGTCCATGTTTCCGTCTTCACTTATATCTCCGTCTCAAGATCGGACCAGGAGGCTCCTCAATGACCAATACACCGAAAATCGCCGTGATCGTCGGGAGCACGCGTCCTGGCCGGAACGCCGCCGCCGTCGCCGAGTGGATATTGAACATCGCCTCGGCGCGCGGCGACGTCGTCTTCGAACGCCTCGACCTGCAGGACCACCCGCTGCCCTTTCTCGACGAGTCGATGTCCGCCAAAGCCTCGGCGCTGATGGGCCTGGACTATGGCGGGTCCCACACCGCCGCCTGGGCCGAGGTGATCGCCGGCTATGACGGCTTCGTCTTCGTGACGCCGGAATATAACCGTGCGATCCCGGCGGTGCTCAAGAATGCGCTCGACTATCTCTTTGCCGAATGGGGCAACAAGGCCGCTGCGATCGTGGCCTATGGCGCGCAGGGCGGCGCGCGCGCTTCGGCCCAACTGCGCCAGTCTCTGGGAGAGCTGCACGTCGCCACGGTGGCGACCGAGGTCAACCTGATGCTCTACAGCGATTTCGAGAACTTCAAGACGTTCAGGCCCGCGCCCGTTCACGAACCGATCGCCACACTGATGCTCGATCAACTCGTCGCCTGGGCCGGGGCCCTGCAACCGCTGCGGGCGGCGTGAGGACGGGACGATGAAGAAATATCTGATCACCTATTCGGTACAGCCGGACTGGGCGAACGAAAATGAGCGACTGATTGGCAGGTTTCTCGGCGAACTCAACTCAGTACGCCCGCCGGAACTGGCGTATCGCGCGGGGCGGCTGAACGGTGGCGCCGATTTCTTTCACCTTGTGGAGACGGCGCACGGCCCGGCGTCCTTTTCCCATCTGCCCAGCTATCGCTTCCGGGCCGAACTGGCAGCCGAGAAGATGATCGGTGGTCCGATCATGACCGAGTTCACCGATTTGGGCGCCCCCTATCGCAGCGAATAGGCGAAAGGGGTGGACCGATGACTATTTCACCCACGACCATAGCCGTTTTCGGGGCCAGCGGCGCCACCGGCTTGGCCCTGTGCGAACAGGCGCTGGCGGCGGGGCATTGCGTCATCGCCGCGGTCCGGCGGCCCCAGGACTTTCCGATCCGTCACGACCGGCTGACCGCGCGGAAGGCGGACGTGTCGGATAGCGCCGGTCTGGCCGATCTGATCGCTGGAACCAACGCCGTCTGCTCCACCCTCGGCGCTCCCTATTCGCGCAAAGAAATCACGGTCTATTCCCAAGGTGCCTTCCACATCGTGGCGGCGATGCGCGAGACCGGAGTGCGGCGGCTCGTGGTGGTTAGCGCCGGGCTGACCTTCAAGCCGCCAAAGGTGTATGGGCCTGTGATGGACTGGATCGTCATCCCGCTGTTGCGCGGCAGGTTCGGCAAGACACTCTATGAAGACATGCGCCGGATGGAGTCTCTTCTAGAAACCTGTGACGACATCGACTGGACGATCATGCGCCCGGCGCGACTGGAAGACCGCGAGGGTGTTACCGATTACACCAATGACGGGGACTTTCCGCTGCGCAACTTCACGGCGCGCTCCGCCCTGGCTGCCGCAATGTGCGCCGAACTCGGTCCGGATGGACACATCCATCAAAGGGTTTCCCCGACGACGCGATAACCCCCTCAGCCTGTCGCAGCGCCTTCAGTTCGTCCTCAAACCGCTCGAAATCATTCGCCTGACGTCCGCTGTGGCGGCTCTATTCACGCGGGCGTGGTCCAGGGCAGATGGAGGCGCTCAAGCGTAAAATAGCTAGCTGGCGACCATATGGCTGATGACTGGGCTTCATTCCGGGGTGGAGAGTAGACGTTGTAAGAGTGACACGAGGGCTTTCACATCGTCATGCGAGAGATTTTCTGTGAATACGGCCTGGGCTTGGTCAACACTGACTTTGAGGCGTTCAATCCAGATGCGTCCCTTAGCCGATAGCGATACGAGTTTTCGCCTCGCGTTGTCAGGATCAGCTCTGCGGGTCACCGTTCCCCGGCGCTCCAGACCTGCCACCGTTTCTGCGACGTCCTTGCGATTGATCCCTGTCCGGCGGCCGAGTTCAGCCTGGCTGAGATCATCCCATGTCTCCAGCGTGACGAGAATCGCGAAGTCGAAATGCGTAGCGTCATGCGCAGCCAAAGCCGCGCGGCTTGCGGCGTTCGCCTGAACACCCGCTATTGCAAGAAGCCTTGTCGGAAGCTCCCGCAGATAGGATGACGAAAGTTCCAGTTCCGGCATCAGACGACCCTTGACTTATGTTGGTCTAACCAACATTATTCGTTGGTGAAACCAACATATAGCCAAGTGCCAAGCCGACTTCAAGCTCGACAGCGTTCCCGTCAGCGGCACTTGTGACCCGTCCGGCCGGAGAGCGCCATGACCCGTATGAACGATCCTCGCTCTCTTGCACTGCTGCTGGCGGCCACATTGACGGTGATGGCCAACGCCACGATCAGTCCGGCCTTGCCGATGCTTGCCGATCAATTCGCCGATAACCCTCACAGCGATGACTTGACGCGGTTGCTCGTCACCGCACCATCCCTGATGGTCGCGCTCGCTGCGCCTTTCGCGGGCTTGGGTGTGGATCGCATGGGACGCCGCCGCACCCTGTTGGCGGGCGTCGTGCTCTACAGTCTCGCTGGGACAGCGGGGCTTTACCTTCCCACATTGGAATGGTTGCTCATCAGTCGACTGGCGCTTGGCGTCGGCGTCGCTCTGGTTATGACGGCGCAATCGGCGCTAATCGGCGACTATTTCACCGGCGAGGCGCGCGGGCGTTTCATGGGTTACCAGGCGGCGGCCACGAACTTTAGCGGCTTCGCATTCCTCGCCATTGCCGGCATCGTAGCCAGCGCGTCGGCGCGCTATCCCTTCGCGATATATGGCATAGCGCTGCTCTATCTGCCATTTATCGTGCGCGCAGTGAGCGAGCCAACTGCCGCTTCAGCACCGGAGGACCACGGCGTTGAAGCGGCAAGTTCTTGGATCTATCAACTCGCGGTCCTGTGCGGTCTCGCATTCATGACCATGGTGACCTTCTATGTCATGCCGACGCAGTTTCCGTTCTATCTGCGCCAGACCGGCCAGGCCTCGCCCGCGACTGCCGGATTTCTGCTCGGACTATTAACTTTGGCAGGCGGCTTCGCCGCGCTGGCCTTCGGGCGGGTGAGAGCTGCGCTCGGTCAAGCCGCGACCCCAGCGCTTGGTTCAGTCCTTATGGCAGCTGGGTTTTTCGTTTTGTGGGGTGCGACCGGCAGGTTTGGTTTCGCGGTAGGGGCGGCACTGATCGGCAGCGGTTTTGCTTTCATCATCCCGGCGGTTGTGGCCTGGACGCTCGATATCGCCCCGATGAGGCGGCGGGGCCTAGCGTCGGGCTGTGCGACGACTGCTATTTTTCTCGGCCAGTTTGTTTCGCCGCTGTTTAGCCAAAGGATCATTGATCAGTGGGATTTCCGATCCTTGTTTCTGGGGTCTGTCATTCTTCTCACCGCGCAGGCGGGTTTGCTCGCAGCGTTGTCTTTCCGATCAAAGAAGCGCCTGCGCGCAAATGAATGGAGTTTGAAATGAGACGAGGGACCCGATCATTAATATCGGTGCCGACAAGAAAAATGGTTCGGCGACTGTTCTTTGGCGGATTGGAATCTTTGTCGCTTCGGTTCGCTGTTTGTCACAGCGTGCTTGGAACTCTACCGCATATAAAGGAACTGCCCATGGGACCGGAAGTTGTTCCGTTTCGTATCGAAACGCTCCAGCATCAGCTCGGCGAGCTGGCACCGCGAATTTCAAGCACTCGCTGGCTGGAAATAGTTGCTGAAGGCTGGAACTGTGGCTCTCTCGTCGACCGCACCCAATCCTTCGCAAAAAAGTTGATCAATAAACTTGACTGGTGGGACAATAAAGCGGCCCTCAATCGGCTGCCGAAATTTTACAAGGAAATAGATGGGCAAACGGTGCGCTTTTCTAATATTCGATCACACAACGAAACCGCTTTCCCGGTGGTGCTGACACATGGCTGGTTCAGATCCTTCCACCGAGTTTTGCGATATCATCCCTTCACAGAGCGATCCTGTGTCATATGGCGGGAATGCGGCGGACGCCTTCCATCTGGTCATTCCCTCATTTATCGGATTTGCCTATTCATAGCCGGTGAAGGAGCCCGGCTGGAACGTGGCTAGAGTCTAGATCCATTACAGTGATGAAACTTCGCCAGCTCCGCTATTTCCAGGGCGCCGTCGAAAACGGCAGTTTCCGACGGGCAGCTAAGGCTCTAGGCGTGCGGGAATCAACTGTTAGCCGCGCCATTCGCGACCTGGAGGACGAACTCGGCGCATCACTCTTCCATCGGCAAGCCGGCGGTGTATCACTGACCGTCGCCGGAGAGCGATTTGTGCAACGTGCTCGCATTGTTTTTCAGCAGATTGGAGATGGCGCCCAAGCGGTCTCTGAAGTCGGACGTTGCGAGAACGGATTCATTAGAGTCGGTATCCATTCTTCACTCGCTTCTGGTTTTCTAGCAGAATTGCTTAGAAAATTTGGGCGAGATCATAGTGGTATTTGGATTGATCTTATTGATGGCAGCCCATCGGAGCATGTCGCAACGATCCGAAGGCTACAGCTCGATGTAGCTTTTTTAGCCGGGACAAGAGCTTGGGTGGATTGCGAGGCCGAAGTTCTATGGTCTGAAAAAGTCTTCGTTGCTTTTCCGCAAAATCACGCCTTAAAAGGAAAAGCCGAAATCGATTGGTGCGATATTGAAGGGGAGCAGTTTATTGCCAGCGAGATGGTGCCCGGCTCGGAAGTCAGTGACTGTCTAGTGCAGCGGCTCGCCGTTCGTGGCCGTCGCCCAGACGTTCGTCTCTGTAAGCTGGATCGCCACAATCTGCTCTCACTCGTCGGACTCGGACGTGGGCTAACGCTCACAAGTCAGGCCACGACAGTCTCCACTATTCCTGGCGTCATCTATCGCCCAATTGATGGAGAGATTCTGTCATTCAGCGCGGTCTGGTCTCCGCGAAACGACAATCCTGCACTCCGCCGCTTGCTGAGCATGGCGCGTCAGATGTCAGATGCCGCCTCCTGATGGGCTGGTACCGCGCGGTGTGACGCGACGGCTGCTGTCTTTGCGTACCTTAGCAAACCCACGATCGGTCGCCATAAACCGCGCCAACATAGGCGCTACAAGTTTGGCAGGTTCGTTCTTCTGCCCGGTCTCACGGGCCAGCACATCAGCGTAGGCGACAAGATCGCGATGCACATCGGCGGGAAGCTCAATGCTCAATTTGACAGGTTTGTCGTCAGGGATGGCGCCGAGTTTCAGCTTGGTCATTTGTCAATTCCGATAGGGTTCAAGGATAAGGTCGCGCGTAACCATGACGCGCACGGGGAAACCGGGGCGGATGGTCAGGGTCGGCGGGATCGAAAGTTGACGACGGACGATCTCATCTCCCGCGCGCCCAATGGTGTCCTGAGTTCCCTCACGAATGGCGCGAGCGATGTCATCGTCATCGTCGGCGCCCAGTTCCACACCGATGTTCAGGACGGTGGCGAGCCCAGCCGCAATGAACAGTCTGCCCCAATGGTTGTTCACACCGTCTTCGAGCCCTGCATAGCCGGCCTGGTCTGCGCCGGGCTGGCGTTCGAGAACGATGGAGCGCCCGTTCGGCAGGATCAGACGTGTCCATACCAGCAGCATGCGGCTCTGCCCGAAAGCGACACGGCTGTCGTATTCACCGATGAGGCGCGCGCCTTGGGGGATCAGCAGGAACCGTCCGGTCGGGCTGTCATAGACATTGGACGTCACCTGCGCAGTGATCTGACCGGGAAGGTCCGAGCGCAGACCCGTGACCAACGCTGCCGGGATGACTGCGCCTGCCTGGACCACGTAAGGACTGGGCGGATCGGTGAGCCGATCGGCGGCGGTCGTTCGGCGATCAATGGGTTCGTCGAGAAATCCTTCCCGCCTGTCTGTCGCGTCTGAAGAGG